>JGI24021J15306_10001063_pt1 | contig 25152 bp, 15 predicted proteins | sample Ectturendosymbi1_FD_15306 | JGI IMG/M metagenome (IMG submission 15306) | reverse complement strand
GTCTTCAAGTCACGAAGCGTTTGCAGTGGCTCGTAAACAACATCTCTAAGTATCAAACTCCAATAGATTCATCCACATTGTGACGCTACGTCACAATAAAACCAACATGGTGAAACATGATTTGTGACCTGCCCATGAAGTCTCGCTTAGCCACTCGCAGGCGTTAATTCAAAAACATTCCATAGTTTAGTTTCTTGTGCATAGTTTATATCTAAGCATCCTTCCAAACTTGAGTCTTTGCAAATAAAAACAGTGCAATTTGGTATTAAACATTTTTTACTATGTACCTCAAATGTCTCCAAGTTCAACATCGTAGATTTTGCAGAATTGCATCTTTTATTTCAAACTACCTAATAAACGCGAACTATGGGGCAATATTCTATGTGAACAAAAATTCAATGCGTATTTTAAATGATTTCATTTCTTGTTAAAGGGCAATACTGTATGATAAAACATACCTGTCTGTCAGTAAAGCCTGATTTCATGATTTGGACGTTAAAAAAATTTAAAGAGCAACGAAATTTATGCTTAGGCTACCCTTTGAAAAAGCAAAGCACAGAATGCAAGGAACCATTAAAAATTGTAAAGTAATGAACTGCGCTTAAAAGCTAAACTGCATAACATTTTTGAATAAACTGCATTTGATTCAATTTTGACGCAAATCTATACGACGTAATCAGCACATTTCTAAAAACGTCGAACAAATATTTAAAGGTCGCAGCCGCAGCAGTGGCCATACATATAATTTTCTCAAGCTTGTTTTGTCATTTGGCTATCACTTTGATGTCTATTTTAAGTTATTCAATGTTTGTCCCTGCACTCGGCAACTCTGATACAATAACGATTTATTTATGTTTGAACAACTAATGTTCATTAAAGAAAATGGAAACAATTTTCCATATTTTGAAGGATAATTTCTGAATAATATTTCCTCTGGTACATAAGCCTCCAAAGATTTCTGCGTCCTCTACAATTATGACTTTGTTTCCACCATACCCGCAAGTTTAAAATGACCTGCACTGATTACATAACTGCAGAGAAAGCACAAAGCAAACACTTCAACGATAGCATGTGATCTCTGAACGCCATGGGACTCAACGCTATTTTTATGATTTACTCTGTTTGTGGAAAAACGCACAACCAGCTTCATCACAAACGACGTTTTATGATCGATAAAAACTTTCTGTTCTATGCGCTCTTTATTCTAAATCAGATTCATAGCAATGTATCAACAACTGTGTGTGTATGATTGGTTAATGCTAGAGATGAATATCAAATGTTCTTAGGATTGTGACAGCATGGGTACGATTTTTTGTTTTCACTTTGTGGCTACCATTAAATTAAACATTTATTTATCAGTATATCAGCAATTGCATGCAATCTTTGATGAACTGCGAAGGGTTGACAAAAAGCCAGGAGAGAATGCAATAAGTACCATGGTATTTATCACCTTATCCTCTCTGGAAAAGTGTATGCCAAATGTCTTGAGAAAATATGTCGAGAGATAACTGAACCTAAACCCAGTGCGGCTCTTACGTTAGCTTTTCAACTTTTCACCCTTAAGCTTTGCTTGCAAATTTCAAGACTGAGGATGCGTCATTTTACGTGAAATAAATTTCTTACTAAAAATTTGCTGATCGATTGCTTACTTGCCTCCCTTGTGGAGAGCACTTACTTGAATATCTAACTTTTTTTCAAGAAATCGTATGTTTCACTTTAACCAAATTTTCACAGCCAATCTTTTATATTTGTTTTACTTTTCAACGATTTCAAAGTTGCCTACGCTTATTTTGTCGACCTCAACAAAGTTTAAAACAACCTTGTACCTCAACGAGTGTTGAAAAATTATGCAAGAATACAGCGTTGAGACCTGTTGCTGGTCATCAAGTCATTGCATTCTTGCTCACAGCTTTGTGGCTTTGGCACCTGCGTAGTCAGAGTCGTTTGACGTGTGTGTTGATTTCCGACAAGGTTGCGTGGTGTCACCACTCCTCTGCAACAATTTATATGAATTCCGCAACCACAATTAAGTTGAGGAAACTGTCATTTTTAGAAGCAGCAAAGTTAGCAGCTCAATATTCTGCACAAGATTTGATGTTGCTTGCATTTTCTGACAAGTGCTTCAACATTCACTTGATCGTTTGCAGTTGCGTGCGATCATGCCGATATGAGAATTAATACTAATTACATCAAGATATTATGTCCCTCCAGAAAGCTAGGGTATTATGTCCCTCCACAAGATATTATGTCCCTCCACAAGATATTATGTCCCTCCAGAAAGCTAGAGTTGCGAAGTCAGAGGTAAAATGTCCCACTCCAACTCCGACTCTGACCTTTCCAGAATTTCCGAATGCGACATCGACTCCCGACTCCGACTCCTTAACATAACATGAATGGAGTTTGGCTGTTAACAGTTTTGTAACAACAAGCAATCAGTGGCAATCGTGGTACACGGCAAGAACTCTCTGTTTCTATTTTAAAGTTTCAAAAGAAGTGCACCATTTCAAAAGGGATCACGGCTTAGAAGCATGATGTGAAAAATGATTCAAGTGAACTTTCGGAGTCGGATTTTTTATCCGAATCCGACCCCTAGTGTTCGTAGGAACCCGACTCCGACTCCACCCATAAACCGTCGACTCCTTGCGACTCCGACACCGACTCCGCAACCCTGCCAGAAAGCCAAGTCAGTGTGTTCGTTTATGCTGCAAGCAGGAATGCAGCAAGACATTCAAACACCTTGGAGTTGTGCTCAAGAGTGATGGAAAGCACAGCAAAGAAGTTCATAGATGGCTTGGTAAAACAAAAACAACATTTTAAGGGCGTTGTTTTTCTGTGGTCACAAAACTTGTATTTAAATAGCACAAAGCTTTCAGGCTTCAATTCGGTCTTTCTACCGATCCTAACCTGCGGTCATGAATTGTTGGTCATGATCGAAAATGAGTGCTATCACAAGTACAAGCAAAAAAGATGGGATTTTTGCGAAGAGTTCGCGGCGTAACGATTTTCAACAAAGTATGCAGTTACGAAAATCGTAGAGCCGCAATTGTCAAGCCACTTCTCCGTATAGAGAGACCTCAGCTACACTGTTTCAGTCATGTGACCAGAATGCTTCGTAAAAGGTGGGAGGTGCAAGTCGTGGCTGCCCCCACTAGGCAGCGACCCACAGGTCGACCACGGACCACGTGGCGTAATTACATCTCCGACCTGCTGGTTTAGTCCCGTCTTGATGTGGAACCAGCAGAACCAACAGAGTTTACTGACAACTGCGAGGTATTTCGAGCCCTCCTAGGGCTGTTTCCCCTGCAAAGCCGAAAGGAAAAGCAGGTTTGAAGATGAAATGAATGTGATGAACAACGGCATGCACCCAATTTTCCAAAAAGGAAAGAAAGTTTTCAGAAAATTTTTAATGCACAATAAGATTCCACAAAGTATCATACCGGTTTATTTTACATAATTGTCTGTCGATGAGTTGAATTTAATTGTTTGAGTAACATTTTATGTCCACAAGCTCGTGAGATATAATTGCTTTGACCAAATTTACTGCAAGCGAAAAAGGACGTGAGTGCCTGTGAAACAAACAATCAAATGGATCATAACCGTAGGGGAACAAAAAAGATTGTGGTTGCAAAATATACGATAAAGTTGTTCAGTCGCTAACAGCAAAAAGTAACGAGGGTTTGCAATTATCCTTTTATGACCTCTGCACTGGATCCCAAAACTATCATCACTGAATTTATATTTCAGAAATGTTAAAAGCATGCTAATATGCCAGATGATAAGCAAATGTAATATATCCTTCAATCACTTTTGTCCAATGTTTTCACAAATTTGTAGAGTGGGTGTGCTTCCGCATCCTTTGCACACGTATCTCCCGCGACTACGAAAGAGATCCTGAATTCTGAAACATTTAGAAGCTTTTGAAATGAAGGAAGCTATAAAGAAACGATTTAGCCTTGCAGAACTGCGCTTTGTGCAACCTACTGATTTAAAATACCTTGTTTGTTGCAAGCAACACTTCACCGAATACCTAATCATTTGCGTTAATTGGTTGTTTTTTCTATTTTTTATTCTGACTGGATGATTTGATTGATAAAGTCTGATCCTGTAACCAGCCGACCCTAGATTTTGTTGTTGTTTGAATTAATAAAATTATTATTGTACCACGCACACTCCTCAACATGAGGACGTAGGAAAAACTCAAATGCAGGCAAAAGTCGAATGACATCCATGCTTCGTATTGTTTTCAAGAATGCATTCAGTTGCTCTTATCACGGAATAAATTTCAGTTATCTTTGACTTCATCACTCGTTAGGTAAGAACAGCCTTCAAATAATGAGGACCATGAGCAGATGCCTTTTACCTTATTTTGATGTCTTTTTTTAGTTAGTGTGACAAAATATAGCTTCAACACTAGTTTGATGGTTTGCATTAAAAGAACCATTGCGATCCTTGGCACATATGCGAATTTTGTAAGGTGTTTGCAATGGATTCGGTGTCATAGCAATATCGTTTGCTTCATAATATAAAGTCTATGCAATATAGAACAATCACTTGCTAACCAAGGCAAACCTGTTGTTTATTGTAAACTTTAGCCCTTTACTCTCGTTCTTTTAATTAAACAAAATTTCATGGAAAAGTTTTCCGTGGTAAGGCAGATTTTTCTGTTTCCGAGCATAATTCACAGACTGGGTCAGTACCATTTCTTTACGAAATTATAGTTTCGCCAATATATCCACCACGAACATCAGTAATAATTACAATAATAACAATAGGGCAATGGCAGCAGTGAAGCAAAACAACGATCCATTGTCAACTGAACGACCACGCAATCAGATCTGCAATGCAGCAATACAAAGCAGTTGCGCGAAAACAACGCATTTGAGGTGCAGTGCAGTAAATAAATGCCGACTGGAACCACTTGTAGTGATTACATCTGGTGGTGGTGAAGAACATGGCGGAATGTTTCGAGACGTCAAGAAGCCATCCGACGGCTGAGCACATTTAAGAGGCTGCGGTGCGAACGTCTCGTTGATGACCAGCGGTGGTACAATATGCGAAACCTACACATAAGTCGAAGAAAGATGTGAACTGTTAAATATCTCATTGTGCAAGCTCTGGCGCATGTGGAGTATCAGCGACAGTATTGTGGCAAAAAAGCACATGATCAAAAATCATCCTGTGTATTTTACAAAATATTTGCGATGCATAGGAGAAATTTCAAAGAACTTGTCAAAACAACAATCATATTCTTGTTTTGGTTGACTTGATTTTTCGTATGTGCTTGTTTGCTTGGTAAAATATGTTCTTCGTGATTACTGAATTAGACAGAAACAAACGTTTTTCTGCAAGTTTAAAATTAACGCGAAAAGCGCTAATACATATTATGCAAAATCGATCAGTTCAAGCATACAATATTTCAAGAAAAGAAAATTTACGTGGTTGCCAAACTTTTTGAGCGACACCCAAATCGGAGATTAACTAACACCTCGCGACCTAAATATCAAATAGCGCAAGAAAAAAACAATGATGGTGTTGCTGATTTTTGAAGTAAGTTGCTAAGTTCGTTTTCAACGTCAACAATCTACTGTTTTCTAAGTACCTACGCTACAGACAGATACAGACAAGCAGTGGTAACGTTGAAAGCATTCAACTCAGGTTTCGTTAGTCTCGGCGCGATTCATTTCATGACCTTTCGCGACCCTTGTTTAGCTCGCAACCCATGTTTTGGGAACCGTTGGCTTAACACGACAGACCTTCGTTTCAGGTGGTTAAGATAAGAGTTTGAATATTTTGAGAGCTGGGAAATGAAAGTTATGGAGAGTCAACTGTCAAAACTCAATTGATGAAGCGATTACATGGCATGCAAAGAAGGATTTACAACGTGACAGTCTGCAAAACAACTCGAATTTTGTTGATTGCAACATCTGTCAAAAATGTGCAATATGAAACACCAGTTTACCCCAGGAGGCATTCCTTTTGTTCCACCACAGTACTGTGCCTTGTGCGAGATTGTCATCATAGCTGCAAAATGATCGGCGTTCTCCTCATCCCATGGCCACTGAGTTCGAATTGAAAACAACCGTTTAACGTAGGACGCCAGGTATCACTTGGGCCAAACATGAACAATCCGGAATGGCTGGTTTCGTTCTACTCAGTTCGCATCCTGCTACTATTTTCGGGCGGGAGCAAAATTATAGCAACTTGTACTTTTTTCGGGGAGGGCAAAATTATTGTAAATTATGTTCTATCTAACAACTAAACATGTTTTGAAAATTTCGGGGGGGGGGAATTGCGCGGTTTTAACCCGGTTGCGGGTCTGGTTCTACTGTACCAGTTGCTTTGTCCGAATTTTCAGCGTGGTATAATTGCCTCAGTAACGACAATGAAATGTTGACATAATGGCAATAATTCCCTAAGAACTGTGCGACAATGAAATATGTTACCACTAAGAAGATGGTAAAGTTCGTTGCCCAATGGGTAAGATATTTATCAAATTCTCGTCAATGCATCAATATCCAGGCATTGACCAAGATTCTCTGCTCTGAAGGTTAATTGGGAGCATAAAAATTTTGTTACTTCTATCAAAAATTTGGAACAAGGCAAAGGTTTACTAGACGATGGCAGTTCTCAGAAAATCATGAATTTTTAAACAAACTATATTCTATTAAAAAATTACTTGGTTTTTCACTGATTGCTGGGTGTAAATGTTTGGCATAAACGGAGCTGTTAGACAAGACGAAAACACTTAGCGCTGAGTAAAAATGTGCACTGGAAATAAATTTAGCAACATGTGCAATATGCCGATAGGGTACTAGGTATTCGAAAAGATTCTGTACTTCTTGGCAGCACCTAGAAGAACAAAACATTCTTGGACAATAAGCAAAAAAGAATCAAGAAAAAGGCAGACTATTAAGTTGTTAAAAGAGTCTTATTCACGTTATATTCAAGTCAACAAACCATATTAAGAACTTCATAAGCGCTTTTTCCAGCTAGTTCATCGGGCTTAGTGACACTGACTGTTTTCATGCTTCCATACTCTCCCACAGCTGCAGCAGCATCCCTGAACATAAGATCAAGATCAGTGTCTGTCTGCTGGACTAGTCTGGAAATTTATGCGTTGGCATAATTTAAATTGTTTTATTTTCATCATTTTTTAGCCAAGTATAACAACAAAGTTTTGTTTATGTTTGTGGTGTAGCACGAAATACGCGCAGTTTATCTTGCATCGAGATAATATAGATAAGACAAGCAGGCTTGAAAACACAAAAACCCTGGAATCACTATCTTAAAAGTACGATCGCGACTTTGGGTGCCCTCATATTGTAATTTTAAATACATTTTTTCGTTTCTTCTCCGGGTACAAACAAAATTACTTTGTGCAGTCGCTTGTACTCACGTGAAGTTATCAATCCCAAAGTATCCCAGCATTGTTTCAAGCGGAGGGGCCGAGAAACAATATGTCATCGACATCTTTGGGTAGTAGTAAACAAACGACTCACACATTTCTTCGTAAGAGCTGAATCCTCCCTTTCAGCAAAGATGTCAGAAAAAAACATTGTTTTTGTTCAAATAGATAAATGCCACCAAGGATTCGTTTCAAAAACAAGGTTTGGAAATAATTTTGTAGCATGGTCTATACTTCCCACACTTTTTTTTGTTTGAAAAAAAATCTGTTTCATCATATCGAGCGAACTAATTTTGTAATAATTCCGTTACATGATTGCTGTAAAGGTTATGTGACATTAAGCACAATGATCACAAAGATATAGCAGAAGTGCTCTTCTTATGACATTTATTTGTTTATTCCAGTATGATGGCAGGCCTGAGACTGAAGTGATCATTGATTTATTTCACAAAATTAATTGGCTTTTTTTCACAAATTATCCGTTCCACCATGCAGATATTTGTTTAAAAACTAGTCATCAGTTCGTTTCGTTTTGTTTTTCACCATGATGATGGCTTACCAGAGTAATGTTCAATCGTACATTCTTGGTTTTGTAATTACAAACAACTTGCATGGAATCTTCTTTTGTGAAAACACGTTCCTGCTTTAAATGTCGCGTTTCTTGAAAGTTAAAATTGTAGGATTTGTCGCTTGCAATCGGTGCAAGCTCGACACCATTCCTACAACAAACAAGTATTTTTGACACCATTCCTACTACAAGCAAACATTTTAGCCTTTTTTTTTCCTTCGTCATTTTTGCTGTCGTTTTCACGGTGGAAATTTCATTCATTTGCTCAAAACTCTTGAGGTGTATTTTGGTTTCAACACACAAGAACGACCAACGCTTCAAAACTGCTTCAAACAATTCATTTTGACAAGAGCTGGAAAAAGTACTGCAAATGCTTGCCTTTGTGTATCGCTCATTGTTTTTTTAGGCAGTCGAAGTGTTTGATGCTGACGCTTTGTTCTTCGTTCCTTTTTCTAATACGTTCTACATTGTTCTGTATGTATTCTTTCCATCGTTTGACAATTGTATATTCTTAGCTGCCATTATCCAAACTCGGTGATTAAGTTTCAATATCAAAATTACGTTTGATTCTGCGAATATTTACAAAAATTGCTGATGACTTAAATGTTATCAAAGTTTTGCAAAACCGGGCGACATAAGTCGCAAAACTTTAGTGTTACATCTAAGTGTGAGATCAGGTTTTTCCCATTTAAATGGAAGTGAGGTATGACGTTTCCCAATCCCGGCCTAAGTACACACCTGACAGTACTTACCTCCCATCCGCCACATTTGTACGGTGCATGCAAGAGTGGACGTTTGCACTTAAAGTACGCAATACGGTGTATTTATGCAAAGAATGTTCTTGAATGAGTTAAAGGATAATCTTTAAATCGATTAGTACTTTCACGAAATTGTCCAGAAACCTTATTGTTAAAAGGAACTAATTTATAAAAAAAAAAACGTAAACAAATTTTTTCTGCAATGCTGCTTTATATTTCCACATGATCATGAGATATTTTAAGGAACGCTGTAATTCGCCGGAAGCGAGTGAACTATTTCTATAACTTGGTCTGCTCATTTCAGTTGACTAAGGATCTCAATAATTTTCTTACAATTTAATGTAACTGAATGTTTGTTATCTTGTAATTTTCAGCCACAAATCTACAGTCTGGCAAGCGCTTGTGTAAAGTCGGTTGCTTGCTTGTGACTAGTGTAACGCTGACTAGATTGCTGTAACGCTGACTAGTTGCTTTTCGTTTTCAATAAAAACAAGCTCTTCGATCTTTGCTAAAGCAGAATATTTTTCTGATGCCCAGTGCATATGTCAAACAAAATATTATATCTTGCTGTACTTACGACAAGTAAAGCAAGCTGTTGCATTTGATAGAATGACTATTTTTGTAGGTTTCTCAAGTGAATGAAAAATAAACAGTTATAAAATACTTTGTTAAAAAAAATAAATTTTCACCATTTTTGAGCTGCATCGCTTAGAATTCAGGTCTCAAACTCAAATTTCTCCTAGGGCCAAATTAGGATTATAAAGTAAACCGAGAGCCGCATTATGACGTTGACAGGACAATGGAGGTACCTGAACCTTACTATAAACAGCTTTTACCTTTTATTTCTTGCGAAAGGTATCGTGAGACATAAGAAAATCATTTCTAGTCATCTCTAGGTTCGTTTCAAAGCAACTACGCGCAAGCCAAGCACTTTAAAACACCAGTGAATAAACCCAATAACTTAAATGTTAATTATTTAAACATTTTCGGAAAACATACCGAGCCGCACAAAATACCCTCGCGCACCACATGTGGGCCGCGTCTTTGAGTCCCCTGACGTAGATAGAATGTGTTCTAAAGAAGCTCAGCTTACTCTGAAACCGGCGAATGCAACTAGGTCTGTTACTGTATTTTTATATATATGGTAACAAAATCTTTTAATGTCAAATTTATCTAAACCGCTTGACAGCAGCAAAACACTTAGATATTTCGCACTTTTCATAGCGTAATGGAAATGCTTACAGGTTTAATTTTTCGTGATTGCTAAAGATCAAATACGGATTAGAATGTCCGTATGAAATCTGGTTTAATATTTAAATACGATGTATGTAAGATTTAAATGAAATCTGTTTAAAGATTTAAATCTGAGTTAAGATGAAAAGATTTGAATCTGATTTAAAGCAATGAAAGCAATTTCGACAAAAGCAAAAAACAAATTTTCAAACCAAGCACGTGCCTGATTGCACAATGTTTTTCCCAAATAAAACAGGCGTTTTGCAAATAAATAAAACGTAAGTTTTTCTATAACAACCAATTCTCCATGAAGTTTTGTTCCAATATACAGTAAATTCTTTACACAGATTTGTCTATCACTAACGCATTTTTATCCTTTGTTATTGAAATATAGAAAAACTACTTTTACGAAAAACTAAAGCTGAGACTGTTCATTAACAAGACCCTGAGCTATCAACAATGGCTGGCTTCGTTTCAATTTGCTTAACATGCGAAAATTCGAGCAGAATATTAGCCAAAAATGCTCTTCACTTTTTTCTATATAACGGTTTCAAAACGTTAAATACTGAAAAGCATGAAAATCAGTGATCTTGATAATAGAGACTCTGCCGTGTTTCGATCAACAGATAGTACAGATATGAGAAATTGTTGGGTGATGTCAAACGCGCTTGCATTTAAACCTTACCTAGCTTTCAGCCTTGCTGAGTTAAAATTATGGGTTTTTCGAGTCCACAAAACTTTAAGCACCATTGGCAAGACGGTTATTATTTCGAATTATGAGAATGGCGTTGTATTTTCATCGCCTTTTGCTTTTTGTCTTATGCAAGTTGTCATAACAAGTGAAATCTTCTTACAAAGTGTCAGACAACAAAAAAGTTTTCAAACAAAAACTTGAAAATCTCGTATTCCAAAACCTAACCGAACAACCACAACCGCCACTAGTTGCTACCAGTCAAATTTTGCAATAAACATTTTTCTCTGTTATTTAGTCTACAGTGCAAATGTTTTGTCAAATACTTACCTGATATGCCTCAAAGTTACTTGCTTAGCCAGTAAATGGCTGTGAAGCTGCACTCCAAATATATTGATTTCGGAAAGATTATCCTGTTCCATTCCCTGCAAAAAATAAGACAAAAATGAACAATTTATAAAAATTATAGGCAAACGTTTATGTCCAAGAATTTTGTCGGTGGTGTTATTACTATCATTTTTGCTCTTACGTAATGCAATCGGTCAGATAGGCAGCAACGGATAATTTGGTACCCCTGAGCTTGCTAGCTGGTTGTTTGTAGCTTGCTAGCTGGTTGTTTGCCCACTCCAATCATAATGCGGTTTTACGATGTCCGATTTGTAAATTGAACGACCGTTTTGCAGCCAGTGACTGCGCAAACAATACAGTAGTGTATTTCAGAAACGTGAATTGGACACAGGGTCCACTGAACAGCAAGCACTCATGTAACTGTTTTATGTTAACGCAGTTTAGGTTCAACTTTTCATAGTACGACAGACCCTTTTCGTTTGCTTGGATCATATCATGTAACCATTAGTAGCATCTCTTACGGGTGAATTGTATTTAGGTGGGAATTTTTATTTTTTCAACGTTGCTTCATAGCATGCAAATGTTGCAAAAGTTGAGAAAACAGTTGCGTTGAAAGGTGAGATGCACAAAAGGTTTTTTATACTTTAACCTTGGTGGCCTCGGTGGCCTTCAAGACATTTTAAGAGACCGCAACAGTTTCATCTAAATACCAAGATATTCGTAAAGCGAGGTTTTAGTGTATTTTGATGTTGATGATACAGCGAGGTTCTAACTGTATTTTGAGAGGCATTTGGAAAAATTTGAGAGACCGTTTCCGTCTCTCAAACCACATTAGAAAACACTGGATGCACATACCACATTCACACCGAGAGCAGAATAAAAGGTAAAGAGGCTTGGTAGCCTATTACCTTTTATCGATGCAATCAACACACCTGACTGACTAAGCTCAACAGCGAAACACCGTATTGCATAAGAGATCAATGACTTAGATTTAAAGATTCACGCATACACGTTCATGAGTACAGTAAACGTAAAGACTCAAGTATCCTTAAATGACATCATTTTCGAGACGCAATCTGTGTATTGGTGTTGTGAGAAAAGTTTTAGAGGACATTTGAGATATGGATGAAATATTTTTGCTCTAATGTATGTAAATAAATTTACTGTGCGCACGATAATACAAAATGTTAGTTATTTTAAGATTGGAGTTAAAGAAAAACAATATTTCTGACCACATTAGTGCCTTGAACGTTTAGTTTGCTTTTAGTTCAAATACCAATCTAGGCAGGCGTGCAGTGGAACAAGCAGCTAATCAAAAAAAATTGCTATGCATTTTTACTGGGATAGAGGTTACTAGAGCTATTGCCTCACCGATCCTAGACATTCCGCTGAACACATGGCTGTATCTAGAAACGATTCAGTATTAGGAGGGATGACGTGGTTGTAGCTGGTGATCTGATGCCCAATTTCCATGACTCCAGCGTCAAACTGTCTCAGCTGGGAGGTGTACACGAATCTTAACCCAGACGAGTCCACAACCCCTGCAAACTAGAAATTATTACTTTTATACAATTATTGCGCAAAGCGTTTTATTGTCGATTTAGCCTTTTGTTTACTTGATTAAAAAAAGTAAAATTTACAAAAAAATTATCCACTTCAAGTAGCAGTACACTCAGAAAGAAATATTTTATATTGTAAAAAGCAAAGGAATGATTTAGTCATGTATGGATTTTATTATTCGCACATGAATGTAGAAGTATCTTAGTGTTTGTAACATATTTTCACAAAAAGCTGTTTGCTGTACTACAGAACCATGCAAGGTTGTATAAGTAATTTAGAATTAGAATTGTGGAACCGAAAGCATTCAATTTAGTCTGCATTGCTTGTTTTAAAAATGAGAAAATAAAAAATTAGCAGCATCTAATTTACTCAACAAATCAACCCTGAAAACTTGTTAACCACTACGATATGCTACCGGCAAATCTCACGGACAGTGACGTACCGCCTTGTATAGTTGGATTGTCGTAATGAGTCTCTACTACCACGTATCTTGGAGCGTCTTCAGTTCCAAGAGGCAAACCAACATTTTTAGGATAATGGAAATCCTAAGAGAAAATCGTTCGTTTACGTTCTTGGTCGTACGGTCAAGAAAACCTTTTGGTGCATATCCGTGGATTTTACACACTTCTCCAAGCCATAAGTGGCTGCTGATTGCTACATTAAAACCTTACTCACAGCAGGCATGATGCGAAAGAAAAATTTTGCAACGAATTGTCAAAGGCACTCACTCCTGCTCCAGTAGCCCATGCATGCATTACGAACTGACAGCTATTGAAATCTTGAGGCATGTTGTTGGTATAACATTCCGAATTCTGTCCCACGGATTCAGAGCTCTGCGAAAAATGCGGAAACCTGATGCTTTGTTCTTACGATTAATCAGCTATTTTCGTGGACTATAGCCTACAGATTGAATTACACTGAGTTGCAGATCTTCAAGGTACAAGGAGAATTTTATGGAAGTTAGTTAGACAGTTATGAGCAAAATTCAAAAATATGCATATGGTTACCGTCACGTCGTCTTTGCAGCTGAACACAAGCATGTGATGAAGGTAAGCCTCATTGCCTGGTTGTATGATTGGTTCAATCTGAAAAGAAAGCTTCTGTTAACGCTATGCATTCTTTATAAACCTGATGAATTCGATACAGGGATCTTTTGAAAGACGAATTCGTTTCAAGTTCAAGGAAATATAAAGGAAATATTAAATAAACAGATTGCTTAGTCGTTTCTTTTGAAGTCGAAACCATTGCCGTATCATAGCAGGACAACCTACGTCCTAATTCACTGACCACAAGTACACTGCCATCGTTGCAACATAAAAAAAAACTAAATCGGATTTGTTTGGCCATCTACTACTTTTAATGAAAATATGCGAAGCGCTTCAGGCTAATAACTTTTTTTTCACCCCAGGGAAGTATCGATAGAAACCGATAAGTACAAAAATCTCTTGCTGTCGCTTTCAAACTTGTTGTAAAGGCGTGTCATGCTCTTTTGACAGAGTTGAAAATAGCTGAAAGATACACAGTTTTTCTGGAAGCGAAATACCACTATCCTATGGACTTCTTTCCGCGACCCTGACAGGCCTACAGATTGCTGCGAAACTAACGCCGCTGATCTTGGCAACTCACTTTAGGCTTTTCATACACCTCATAAACCTCATACCAAGCTTTCATTTTGAGATTCTCCAAAATTTTATGTGTTTCGTTCCTGTGAGCAAAACTTATTTTTGAACTTACCATGAGATATACACAACTCAGCTTGCTTCATTTAATTCAATAGCTAACCAGACATAAACTCGACGATTTTTTGCTTTCGCTAATGTTGTTAGAAATTGACTGCATTTCTTTTTTAAATTTAGTTTCATACTTTCTTTTTGAATCATTTACCTATACTTCCGTTAAAGCTCGCCTTTGCAAACGTTGTCTGCATTAAAGGGACGTAATGGTTTGTATAAACTTAAGAAGAACAGGTTTTCAATAATACAATCGTATGTACAAAAGGCTTACTTTCACTAAATGATGCTTTCCTTTGATCTCTGGAAGTTTGTGCAATCTGCAATTGTAATACGTGTCTACAGCAGGGAGTGCGAATCGGTCGTTCGTCAGATCAAAGCTTTCGTGCTCTTCTCCATCAGGAAACATTGACTCATCCGTAGTGGCTGGATCAAGCAAAAGCATGCTTTTTGAACCTGTGAAAGCAAAAATACAAAACTTAAACAAAGACCGGTAATCGTTCTGGTATCGCAAAAACACCTGGAATATTGGAAGCAGATTTAGGTGACCTTCAGGCAAAACCCAATTCTCGTATTCCTATTTATGCATTGTCGTTTTTTCGTTAAAAAAGTGCACGCTTTTCTTTCAACCATATCATAAAAAGTTGTACAGCAACATTTGAAAAACATTTTTTATGACAAATGTTAAACAAGGGTGAATTCAAACACTGGTTGGTGTGCGAGGATTAAACAGCTTGCCACAAAATTTGACTTGCACTTTTCTACAAGTGTTTTAAGATTATACTTAATATGCCCAAGTGTTTTGAATGTTTGCGAGCCGTTTCCAGGTTTATTGGCATGTTGCTTGCTTCTAGTTAAGCCAAGAGCAGTAACTACTCTATAACAAAAAAACTGAGGACGCTTTAGAAATAAATACAATATTTAACATCGCGATAACTGGTTCTTGGCTTAAAAGATCTTTCTTAAAAGGCCTTCTCTTGATAGATACTAGGGAATGCTACACATGAATTACAAAATAAAAAAGAAATTGTGAAACTTGAACTTGATAACACCGCTTTTCCAACGCGATATTGTGACCGTTGCGCTTGAGCACCGCACCGGCATAGCTAAAAATATACGTTTAACAACAAATTTGGTTGATGTAAATTTTGCAGGAATTTCACAAAAGTGTTTTTGAATTTGATCATGTGCTTCCAGTTTTAAAACTTTTTGAGAAGGTCAAAAGTATTTAAAAATTTTAGAAAAGTCGACATTTGATATTGATGCGTGACTATCAATGCTTTGCAACATGTCACATTTCACAGCATGCCTACTGAAAGCAGCGTCCCAACCAAAAATGCACCGTTTTCATAAGCTTATTAAACTTTGCTAAATCTTCCACACTGATCTTCATCTGGTTTCTTGATGGTTTAAGTGTGTCATCCGGATCTTTATGTTCTACAGAATTTAGGTTACGGAATCTATGTTCAACCCATGTAAATGCATAAAATTACTGAGTCATCCTGGGCTTGGGCGTCGGAAGGATTTTTTCCAAGGGCAGGAATAGTGGATTTTTCCAGGGTAGCCAAAAAGATTTTTCCAGGGTCGAGTCGAAAGCAGTTAAATTTCATTTTATCCACTCGAAACCAAGGAAACAACCTTCTCATTGTTAAAAATTTAATAGAATAATGTTGCATGTTGAAACCCAGGTGGAGGGCCAAGTCCCCCTTGCCCGCCTTCCGTCGTCCATGATCCTGGGTAGGGGAGCTCTTACCTCTGGCCTGGTTGTGGTAATCTTCCTGCGAAAGGTCATCACCGGAAGGGTCATCTTCCCCGTAAGCGTAAATAAGCTTTACAGTGTCGGCCTGATAAAACACGAACATTGTGTGTTTAACAATGTGATAAAATTTGCAGCAGAGCTTCGTCATCGCAATGGACATACAAAGCAACTTCAAATCAACATGGGCAATCGCTGCAGAACAGTTTTCTCTCTTTTGTCCATTTCCTTGACGGAGGCCTGCCGATATGAGGTGTAATGAAACATTAGCGCAGTTTCAACGTTTTGCAAACATTGCTCGTTGAGGTTAATTTAAAAGAAAGATTTTGTCGCTGATTTCTCGGTCTACAACATAGTGATTGAAAATAGAAAAAATGACTTGATCCTTCTTAGCTTACCGAACTGTAGGGGTGTGGTAAGCGCAATCCAACTTGAATATTTCGCCTTCTTGTGCAGAGAAAAAAGATTGCCGAACTTCAATTACGTGAACTCACCGTAATCTCCACGTCGTGCACATTCTCACAACCTGCCAGCTGTCTTCTAAACTTAAGCACTGTCCATCCGTTACACTCTTTCCCAGATATCAGCTCGAGGTTTTGTTTCAAATCCAAATTTGGGAAACCATTACCATCTAAAGGTCCATGACGGTCCTGGTGTGAATTTTGTAATCGTGAGGCACTGAAAGCTAAGCAAAAGCCTAAGCTAAAAATCCACAACCGCTGTAAGCTTTAGGCTAATATTGCTCATTTTTACTGTTGTTATTAGTACCAAGTTGTGAAAAAGTTTCTAAGCGCCGTTATTTGTTAATTCTGGCAGCATCCTTTCAACCAACAAAATGTTCATCAACCTTCACTATATCTAGGGCAACCAATTTTTTACCTATATACTTGAAACTTTGACTTTATAATTTGCGCATTTCGACTTCATTGTGGCCTACCAATTTTCTGCGCTTGCAACAGGCTACTGTAAGACCACGTTTCTTGCCTTACCACACCTAGCCTACTATGCAGTTGCAATCATCTAGTTGTGGGCAAAACAATATTACTACGTCAGACGTCGCAACAAACCCATTATTATTTCAGAATTGCAACTAAACTGGCAAAAGCATATCAATATCAGTTGTTGTAGCTTCAATAAAATAGTGACAAAGAGAAAAAACTGTGCTGCAACAAAACTTTGACCAACCGATAAATTTTGACCTAATGATAAACTTTGACATTATTTGACCTGATAACTTTCGAGTCACTCGTGGTATCAGCGTGAAGCCTGGTTTGTGGACGTTTCATAACCTTCAAAAACGGCAAGAAATTTTTGACTTTAAAGACGTTTGGTTGCCCTAACTATGATAACCATAACTAATGTTTTCAACTAAATGATACTAAATGATATAATCTTCTTCAGTTTTTTACTTTCATCTTACCGTAATTTTCGCTTGACCGTTTTTGACCCAACCAACATGAATATCAGCATCCCGCATAAAGCCGCTCGGTGAAACTCCTAATCCAATCCATCCAGTTGTATCAACGTGCAGCTATAAGCAAAATACTTTACAGTTAGAAGAAAAAGGTCTCGTCTGAATTTGTTGACTCGACTCAAACTAATATGAGTGTTCATTTTTAATGACACCCTACAATTTAAAGATTTCGCTTTGAAACAACCCCTTGATTTGAATCAAGTCACATTCCTTTTTCGAAAAAGTAGAATTGATCCCACTATCTGTAGGAAAGCTTTTTAACTGAGTTGATGGCATATTTTAAAAATTGCTACTGACTTCTTTAAATACATTTGCACAAGTTTTTTAACACCGCGAATAATATAGTCTGATCTATTTCGAAACTCGAGGCAACAATCAGCCTGTAATCGGCCTGCTTTAATTTATCAGGCGACCGAACGTAACTTAGATTTTATGCGATGTAGGTAAATATGATTTTATGCGATGTAGGCAACTTGGATTCAGACAGTTCGGGGATACATTGTACTTGAGCAAGATTTGCGCTGAGTTGTACGAATTTTGCAAAGAATCGGGCATATTCCTTGTCAATTCAGCCTTTAATTTGTTTATTACGCAGACTTCAATCATTTTTACATCAGGAAGCCCGCAGTATCGCTGTTGCTATCGTTTCACTATTTTTAAAATACCTCATGAGACAATCATTTTAACTGTAAGACGTCTTTGTGGTTCCGCCTTCTGGCAAAGCAGGAGAGTGCGAATAATTCAGTCAATTTGTTGATCGAATCCACGTTTCCAGTCTCAGGCTGCCAAGTCACTTCCTTTCTATTGCAGGTGCCAGCCGCGCGATGCAAACGGCTTACGAACGCGTTTGCGTTAAGGCCCGTCTACGCTTAGGACGAGCCAGCAGTTGGCAGGCGCAATCTTTTGTTTGTTTTATCGGGTCGGGCAATTCTGCGCCGTGCACGCTTGGCACGGCAGCTCCCGGACGTAACAAAAAAAACAAAGGCGCCGCGTGCGCACTGCGCCGCACGTGTTTTCAAAATTTTTCGCAACGCAATTGCCGCGTGGAAATATAGTAACTTATGATGAATTTTCGGGTCTTAAGGAATACTTTTACTGCTTTATTAATTTACGCGTCGCAGCTTTGTTCGCTGCCGCATATACGCAAGTAGGATTTCTTGGTGTGCTTTTCCCTGGTGGCGTGACTTCGTTGGCCCGTGGCACTGTGTGGTGAGCTCATTAACAATTAGGAGTGGAACATTACGTACAATTTTGGTAATACTGAAGTCAGTCATCTGGAAAGTAATAGTTGACACCAGAATATGAATACGTAGGCCTGTTGAATTCCTACATAAACCAACTCCTTCCACTAAATGCATTACGTAGCACCAACGTCATTTAAGCACTGGCAAAAGGCTCTCATACATTTGCCATACAGTATAGAAATAATAATATTTCTATTGCAACTAGCTGCACAGTGCCTCTCAACACTTATTTCTTTGCCAAGCACAGAAAATGCGGTTGCGTTTCCAATAGCGGAATGCTGGGAGTTGTTGGCAGGAACAAAACTTTCTGTCCGCTACATCTCTGCCTTTAAAACTACATTTATGAATGTGGAGTGCCAGCTTCAGCACTTGCCTCAAGAACTATTTCAGTGACTGTTGCATTCAAAGAACATGAATCTCGATTCGGACTTGATTTCTATCTCGATGGAAGCACGTTTGGGTTAAGTTATTTGTTTTTTAACTTGCAATCGTTGCATTTGTTATGCAACATTTTCGACACAATGCCCCTTTGAAAAAAGCTGTGGAAAAACAACTTAAAGCCTTTAAATTATAAGGCAATCCAAGGGCGTACGCAAGGGCAGGGGGTATTGGGGGTTAAAAACCCCCCTTGAGCTTGTCATTTTACAAAAACTTTATTGCCTGCGCAAAGAAGTTTAATTGTTTTCAAGTACTTTTTGCTTGTTAATTTGTTGCCTTAGTCAAATACCACGGAATGAATTTGCACGCAAATCTCAAGGAACATTGCAACTGGGCCAAAAACTAATAATTAGCTTTTGGTGGGATCTGCGTTATCGGTTGAATCCAGAAAGCATCTCGCCACTTTTTGCAGACCTTTTGCCCACTACGCAAGCATGTTTAAGATTGTGTTCCGCGATTGTTCACTTTATCCAAAACAATTGTCTTTATTTTGTCTGCTATGGCTGATGAGCGCAAGCGCTGACCGCATTGGCTAAAGGGGTAGGCAAACACCGACCCGCGGCCTGGTGCCGGTCCGTGAAACAAATGTTGCCGGGCCGTGCGAGACCAAGGCTAAATTGATCCAAACGTGCCTGGAACGACTGACATAACGAACACACTAAGAATGCCATTGACTACCGTAATTCCTGCGGCATCTTATTGCGGTAAAACAAGCCCAGGTCTCTCACCGAATCAGTACCATGATGAGTTACGAGTTGTAATAAATTTGCATGTGCCAAACATTCATTTTTTAATGAGGACCGGAACGAAAAATAATGCCAGGCTGAAACCGATCCGCAGTGCGAAAACGTTTCCCGACCCCTGGGCTACATTACCAAATTCTGTAGCATGATAGAACTGTTCCACAAGCTCAAAAGCAGCAGTTGTTAACACAGAACCATTCAGGCATTTCATAATGTCTCAGCAGGGAAAAAGGAAAACTAAAAGTTTGCTTCACTGGACTTCTATGCATAACCAAAAATCGAAAGTTTTCTTGCGTACTTTATGCGCATTCTCAATTCTTGTGTAGTTTAGCAAGATTCGATCTTTCAAGTCGGGGGTGTGCTCCAGCCAGTCCAGCCGCACACTTTCTATGCTCGACTGCTCGTATTCGACAAGACATTAGCGCAGTCTCATTTTGCAGTTGTGAATTGGTGTGACGCAATGATGAGTGTGATTTACTCCCCTGCTTCAATGCGCAGATTGATATTTTTGCAGTTATGAACTGCTGTGTCGTAGCGTTAAGTTTATTTTCCACCAACATCCTAACTGAGAGCGCTGATAGTTTATATCCGGTGCAATGGCACATAAAATAAGGGCAGCGAGTGTAGAAGAACATGCATATTATGTCAAGGAACTTCGCCAAATCATTCGTTTGAAAACATGAATATGACGTCAAATTGTGACGTCAAAAACAGCCACACCAAATACAAATGACTGACCACCATATGCCACTGAATGAAACCACCCCCCATGAAAATTTTCTGCGTACGCCACTGAGGCAATCACTCGTGTCGATCAGTAGTTATAGAAAAATAAAAAACGAAGTTCTTCGCAGTGAATTCTTTTCCAGCGAAAACCCCAAATCCAAGTTCTTCGCAGTGAATTCTTCTCCAGCGAAAACCCGAAAAACAGAAATCAAATTTTTTCTGATGGGTTCAAAACGAAACCGGTTTGAAACAAATGTTTTTCCAGCTGCCCGTCTCGGTCTCAACGAACCAGGTCTCGACTACATCATTTGTATTTATCAAACATAATGAAAGTCTTTGGACTTCGTTTGTTTATACTATTTGTTTACTTGTTTGTCTCATACTCGTGGTCCAAACCAAGACTCCGACTCCCGACTCCGACTTTCCAAAATTTCCGACTCCGACTCCTTAACAAAAAGGGAGTGAAATTTGGTTGTTAAAATCAATGGAAATCGTGGTACACAGCAAGAAATCTCTGTTTCAACAAAAGTTTCAAAAGAAGTTGTACCATTTCAACAGGAATTTCCAATTTAGGAGTGAGTGTGATGTAAAAATGATCCAACTGAACACCCGGAGTCGGAGTTGGACAAAAAATATTCGACTCCGACTCCCAGTTTTGTCAGGAATTCGACTCCGACTCCACCCGAAAACCTCCGACTCTTTACGATTCCGACTCCGACTCCGGCTCCGACTCCGCAACCCTGGTCCAAGCAACATAGATTTATTGATGGTACGCGTAGGAAGTTGTAACAATGAACAAATACTGAAACAACACACCAACAACCACTTCATTGGCTCATGATCACATGCTGAAGCTTTACATAGGTTTTTCAATTTCTTTTCTTTTATCTTGCTTTACAAGTGTTTGGAACATCAAATTTTTTGTCAGTGTTACTAAACTGTCTGGAATTACCCCGTGAGTACTGCGTATGGAACCACAAATTAAAACTGGGCATGTGGCAGCGGCCACCGATTACACAAAGCAAATTGACGAATATCTACGCCCTACGGTAAGGACAAAATGTCAGTTTTGACCCTCCCAAAATGCTGTGCTTTGAAATTGAAAAATAAAACCTTAACTAATATCTGTTTGTAATAAATTAAATCTTTTGCGTTGTCGAATAGCAATTGCAAGATTTATTACTACTAGTTTTTGTCAACGAAAGAAGTACTTGACATTTCACTGGAATAATGTTTTTCAACACAATGGTTTTATATTTAAATGAAAAAATTAATTTCTGTGGAAAAAGATAAATCTAATTTGGGATTGACCAAAGTGCGGCCAGCGGACCATATGTGAACCCCGGGTACATTTCACAGACAGAGCCCACCCATTTGGTTTCAGGTTGTGTTGTACATGGCCAGCCAAAGCCGGGATTACGCTTCTGTGTCGGAGTGATGCCGTTTCGCGATACCTTAAGACGTTTACCGTTATGGTTTGTTGTGCTGAGAGCAACTATGAGCACGAAAGCCGTTGCGCAAGGGTGCTTGTGATTCAAACCCTTCACGAAATGCCTAGGCTATGCTAAACTGCACTTTAGAACAAAATATGCCAAAAAAAACTGCTGACCTGCGGGAACCTTCACACGATCAAATTTAGGGCTATTTGAAAAAAAGTTTAGGCACCTAATCTAAACCGTCGATTTTTGTAGTTTTTATTTCACCCAACGGATATTGTTATAGAGGTAGGGAACTTACTTCAAACGTTATGTTGCCATCATCGAATTTCCAATACAAACGCACTTTGCTGTCATCATCTAATTCCGTAAAATGAAGATAGGCTTCAGAAGGCTGCAGCTGGGCCTGACACATTCCTAACATAGCTACAGTAGCGACTGCTATCCAAATTTTCATGTTCTGTAGCATTTTACTGAAGAAAACTAGCAAGCTGAAAAAAGGTGAAAAGATATCGATTATTTTCAAATTAAAGTTGCATAAAATTTCTTTAATAGGTTTTGCTATGTTTGCACGTAAACTTGTTCTATACAAGATATGCTGCCACATTTGTTGAAAATTAAAAGAACTTCGCTCAGGATTTGCAGGTAAACACTTTGTAATATCTATGAATTTCGAGCTGAGCATTGAATAGAAAATATGACTTACCGAAGATTTCTAGGTAAGAACTGTCTTATCAGTTTCACAAATTTAAACTTCTTCAGGCAACACGGACTTCTTGCTTCAAACTCTTTGATCGTTTGAAGCTTACATCGTAAACTGCACGAACGGTCATAAAACGTCGTTTGCAGATTGTTTAATGTGTTGTTCCAAAGGCCAGCTTGCGAAAAGAGAGACGAAACAATAAGAGATTGATGCAGTCCAGTTGGTTAAAGTTTAAACTGTTTTTGCCAAACTAACTTCAAAAAAGTTTTTCAAATCCAACCGCAATTTTGCAAGTCGTTGTTAAACGAATCGTTACCTGATTTCGTAATCATCATGTGCGACAGAGTGATGTATAACTTGAAATAGCAAAGCAATGAATTGTACTGTGATCTCGAATTCTGGGGTTATAATAAAGATTGAATTTGACACTTCCTTAACTTTTGAACGCCTAAGCGATCGCCAATCGTTATTACCAAACTGGGCCACTAGTAACCCATACACCATTTAGAAGTAGTGCCTAACTGGGTTACTTGCGAACCATCCAGAGCAGGGCTACTCAAGTGGCGAGCCGCGGTCCAAATCCGGACCTTTGGACGGCGAACGCCGGATCTCATCAACCTCTCAAAAGAGTATTTTATGAACAGAGGTTTTTATCTCAGAATCTAGCGCTTTTAAACGTTCTTCTTAACCATCTGTACAACTGTCGATCAAGCTATTGTTTAGCTATATTGCACCGCACACTTGAGCTGTCTGTGTTAGTTTTTGCTTCAAAAGAATTATTCCGTCATTGTTGTTCAGCAACGGCTTGCCATTAAAACGTCTATCCTGGTAAAAACAGTAGAATGCAGGCTAGGAATGGCAGCAAAACCTTTTCGTGCCGAAAAAAATGGCAATTATACACATTTACTTGTACACAACATTGTAAGATGGTTGATTAAGAAAAACGATTTGGAAAGATTTTGGTCTATTGGAAAAGATGTATTGGATTTTCTTGAAAGTCAACAAAATGTGAAGGCTAAGGCATTTTCAGGTTTTTTAAGAATTCATGAAGAAATAGAAGCTCTTGAATTTTTGTTTGGCATCAGTGGTGTAGGAGCTGGGGATGCAAGCTCATATTCAAAAGTTTCAATTTGTCAAAAATTTGGGCAGTAAAGCTCCTACACGTTTTAAAGGACGAGAAGAACGACTGTTTATACATACCTAGAAGGGCGAAATGCGTCAATTGATGAAATGCTTGTTAAATTGCAGAAATATGAAACATTTTTTTCAAAAAATTGTTATTTTTCTTTTGCAAACTACTTTTGCTATGTTAATTTTGGTGACGGCAATTGGCGGCAGGCCGAAGCCTGAATTGTGCTTCTTGCCGGGGCGGTTGAAGCGAATGCTGTTGCCCAAGGAGCGCTACGGCATTTGACTCAGTGGCTGTGGATCGAACACCCAACCTTCCAGTTGAGACCACTAAGCTATTGCCGTCCCTAAATTACTTTCTGCTGGCTTCTACTTTTTTATTTGGAAATACAAAAAACGTACATTCAAAACCGGTATTTTTGTAAAAACAACTAATATAGTATACGCTGTGCGTGCAGTATTGAAACTGACGAATTTAACATTTTGTGTGCACATGCAGTAGCGTGATGTAAAACCAATAAAGTCATCGGGCTGATGCGGAAGTGAAGTTTTGTAAATACACATTCCCAATCTTGTTTTAGAGGTGTTTTCAAAGCAACACTAATCACGCTTTGCTTCATACCTACAAATGATTTAGAAATTAATAAACTTAATTTTGTTGTTGAACATGGTACTGTAGTTCAGCTTGGTTGCACTACTATCAGACTATGATACAAACAGGCACAGTAATATAGTAGAACACATCAATTGAGTTTTATCAGAGCTGTCACTTGGAGTGCGCAAAACGGTGAATCCCCTTGGTCGCACGTGCATATCACTCTTAAGTAGAACACATCGATTTACATGCATTTTATAAGAAGTATGGGTTACAGCGCGATTTGATGTCTTGCTTAAGTTGCTTAACGTTAAAAAGACGATTAATTGCAAGGTACTATATATATAGCTATGGTAGCTAAATATTTTTCTTGCACATTCCTGCTCTTTAAAAATGTTACAAATCTTTAGCTACTGGGCATCATGCATTCAGCCCCAACCCAGGTCAAATCTCCATTGATATCATCTTACAGTAGCAAAAAATATTTGGCTAAAATTAGCGTAGCCCACTTCACAAAATGATTTAGGGGAAGGTGGGGTACAGTCGACACTTTTTTGCATTTTTAACCACTGCTACTTTATTTCAAGTCCAAACAAGCTCAAAATTTGTCACACAA
>JGI24021J15306_10001062_pt1 | contig 25153 bp, 29 predicted proteins | sample Ectturendosymbi1_FD_15306 | JGI IMG/M metagenome (IMG submission 15306) | reverse complement strand
GTTTGAGCCCTTGAACAGCTCTCTAGCGCAATCGGCGGAGGAGCTAGGGCGTTGGTAAGGCAACCGAAAACTGTTGTTTTTTAGGCCGAAATCCAAGTACGAAAATACCGTAGGCCGGCTCTCAACGTGTTAACGGAGTCGAATTTGGAAACTTTGCAGTGGATTACCTCACATTTTTATCATGCTGAAATAACAAAGACTAAGCTCTAGCTTCAAAAGTTAAAAGCTCTGCCTCTGTTTCCTGTCACATGTTCAGTGCATTATTAGTACACAAGCTGCATCAACAGTTTAATTAATCATATACACGCAACACTCAATATGGTTCGTAAATCAAAAGACAATTATAATGCATAGACACCCAAGTATCTGTGAGAAGAACATATCAGTCTGTGTCCTGTTGTGATATTTCACATATGTGGTTGGATTTGACAGTAATAATTGAAAACTGATATTTACATTTCAGCAAGCAAAAAGTTTTGGATCATGATGGAATGCATGAATGTTTCTATTCACTTTTTGTTTCATTGGCTGGTCATGCTCTACCATCTGGCTTTCAGTCAGGTAACACTACAGTTTTACTGGAAGTGTGATGTGGAGAAATGTTTGAGCTCACATTTTGTATCATGATATTTCTTTTAACATTTACACTTTTGGTAATAGCAAATCAAGCCAACATACAAAAAGCAGCAGCAGCCTGCCAAGTTATTATTGAGTACTGCCTCTCAAGGATTATGGATTATGATGTTCAACAACACAGTGCTATCTCTCAGAACCACTTGGCATTGGTGATAAAAGCACTTTGTGGTGAGTTGCTTTTGCTGGAAATCATAATGAACTTTAAAATTTGTTTTTGTTAAATATCCCTTTTTAATTGCTCAGATGATTATATTTTGACAAGACCTGATCGCTTGACGTTTATTGCTCTCATCAAGTCTGCAAATTTGCCCATGCTTGTCAAAAGAAGTGATGAAGGAGATGGTATGCATACATTATTTTTATATTAAAGAATTGCTATTGTGGTACTGTGGGTACTCATTTGATGGGAAACTATCTTAATTATTTATAATAATTGCAGTTCACACTGTAAATGCATTTTTTCTTAGTCTGTGCAAATGTCATGAAATCTTTCAAGTTTAAGGTTTTTAATTTACATTTGACAATCTTGAAAGTTTCTTGACATATTTTTGCAGCTGAAACTGCCAGCATTGCACCTGATACAAAACACAACCAAGAACCTGGAAAACTGACATCTTTTTCAATATCAGATCTTTTTGGTGTTTTTTCATCTATGGACGTTTGCCTTGGTCAGTAATTTTTGTTGTTTCTGGTGGCATTTTGTTCAGGTGGAATTTCTTAGTTAAACGTATGATCATGTCAACTTGTACTGGTGGGGACTGCTGCATATTAGATGAAAATTGGAAGAAGCGAATAAAATTTTCACTTCCATGTAGAGCAGTGGTTCTTAACCAGGGGGCATTAGTAAATTTACAGGTGGGTGCAAGCCCTTAAGCACTGTACAACATTAAAAATTTGATCAATAAATTTACCATACAATACATTTGCATTACAACATATTTATAGCCAGGGGGGCTTGAAGCAAAGGACAAGTACTTGAGGGAGGCATGGTAAAGAAAAGGTTCAGAACCACTAATGTACAGTCAAAGTGATCAGCTTCTAGAGCAGATGTTGTAAAACAGACTTCAGAATTTTAAAAAGAAGTGTTGTCACAAACTTGCTTTAAACAAACTTATATGTTTAGTGTTGACTCAATCCACATTCTATTAAACTTCTGTGCTTCCTGGTAATTAGCTAACCAAAAGCATACGTTATATAAACCTTATCACTCAGTAGTTTAACATTTGAGTCTAAACACCCATATTGCTTTTATTATTTTTATGGCACTTTTCAGAGGACCGACAATTCATTTTGGTCAACATAGATATACTACATAATATTTTAAAGTTTTCTTCATATTGGTAAATATAATTTTAAAAAAACTGAACTGATTTTTAAGAGCTTCAGTTGTTAGCAGTGTTTGATTACAATCAAAACCATGTTAAAACTAATCTCAATTTTTTAGATGACTGTTTATTGAGGAAGTTAGAAGTACTTTAGCTTGAAGTAGGTGGAAGACACAGGCAAAAGATTGTTGTTTTTGCTAAGCATTTTGTTGAAACACGATCCTTTTCATTAACATTTTATTGCACAGCTCTGCTCATTATTTTTCCCCATGAGATCAAAGCTTAAAATCAGCTGTTTTTCTGTAAAACCCTTGAAGCACAAATACAAATGTTTGTTGAAACATTGTTGTAAAAGAATAATCTCTTGGCATGGTGAAGTGGCATGGAAAAATCATTCATAGCAGCATAAATATTTATTTTTGTTGGTGTTATAGTTTCTAGATTTTCCANCTAATCCTTTAAAGTTTTGTGCTGAACAGTATTTTTCTTCCAGCCATCGTACTTCNGTTTAAGTTTCTTGCCCACCNCTCCAGGTAATGATTGCTTCAGTTTCATTGTAAAATACGAAAATATATGTTAGACTGAAACCAGCACCATTAAATGCATTTTGTATTGGACATCTGTGCTCTGTTGAATGTGCAGGTGGTGTTGTGCTGCAAAATTACCAGACTTCTTGCATTTATCAAGGTGCCAGTCCAGATGCTCCCGTGAGTTTAAAGCAGATGAACATCATGTCGCTTCTGGAACTGTCAAAAAAATATGAGATCTTTACAGCTTTTACTAATCTGCCATACTTGTCAAGATACATTGCCCGTCATCAAGCTGCTTTGCTGAGTCTTAGCAAAAAGGCTGAGCGGGTGCTTGCTCTTCCTAGCTCGGTAAAAGATGTCAATGCGCTGTATAATGAGTAAGTTGACGTTGTTGTTACGTCGGCTGGGCACGACTTTTATCTTTGACTTCACACAACCTGAATAAATACACATGGATGAGGCTTAGTTTCCGTTTGTATGTTACTATCAACTTTTTGTTTGTAGTTTTAGGCAAACGAAGTGCTGTAGATTCCAAACAAATTTATGTAAACTCATCCACTTTAAAGCTAATGATTATCACCAACTTTAATGAGCTTGTCATATATTATATTTGTTTGATTTGCATCTATTGTACCATTGTGATTTTTATTAAATTTGTTTTTACGCGATTGTTTCGTCACACTGTGAGGAATTTGAGTGACTGCAACAAATGAAGGCCTTTCGTTGGTTGAGGGTCTTGTTATGATTGCTTCAGGTTTCAGTTAAAAATGTAGAATAAAAAAACGCTCATGTTGTTTGCTCGTTTTCAATTTTTATCATGTAATTTCAGGCTGACAACTACGCTGCTATGAGTACACGACGTGTGCTGTTATCTTGACTGACACGCATTAATGGTTATAAGTTTGTTACTGGTATTGTTGATTTTGACCCTTTCTACTTGTAGGAAACATGTTTACACGATTCTCATTTGCGAAGGATACTCAAGTAGACATTTTTCCTGTTTTGCTTTATCCAATCTTCACTTTTTACGTTATTCTAAACCAGTGGTTCTCAAAGTGGGTGGAATCGCCCCCTTGGGGGGATTTTGAGGGGCAAGGGGGGTGAAAAAACAGAGGGCAATAGGAGGACAAAACATCACAAAGGGGGCAAAAACGCTCAACCACCAATCAACCATTGAGTCACTTCAGTCATCTTCTATTATGACTTGTTAGCTTCTTGCTAATTTTAATATATTAGGGCAACCAATTTTTTGACCTAAAAACTAAAAATTTTGACTTTATTCTGACCTATAAATTTTCTGCGTTTGCAACTGCAAAATAGTTCAGCCTTAGGTGTTGAGGTTAACCCAGAAACATATTTGTGCAGTCTATGCTTTGAAATAAATAAAAAAATTAGTTGTTTAACTTTGGGGATAATATATTGACAAGTACATTAATAAATACAGTAGAATCAAACCTGAGAACATCATAAAGTTGAAACAATATATACATAATGGATNGAGCATTTACCAAACCAAGTACTGTAAGACCACGTTTTTTTGCCATGCCTATCCTACATNATATTCAATNGTCCAGTAGTGGGCAAAACAACATTACGTCANAGATCAGATCGCAGCAAACCCATTATTATGGCAGAATTGCAACAAAACTTGCAAACACATATCAATATCTGTTGTTGTAGTTTCAATAAAATATTNATAAAAAAGANAAAAAGCTGTGCTGCAAGAAAAGTTTGACCCATCGATAAATTTTGACCTAATGATAAATTTTGACTTTTTTTGACGTAATATCTTGGGATTCTCTCATGGTATAAGCGTGAAATTTGGTTTGTGGACGTTTCATAAGCTTGAAAAAGCAGAAAATTTTTTACTTTTTTGACTTTTGGTTGCCCTAATTATGATAATCGTTAGAGGTTGTTGCTAAAGCAATTTATCTGTTAAATTTTTACTCTGGATTGTCTCTGTGCCCGGCTACATTGTGGAGTACTTTCACAAGAATTCTGAACGCAATAGTAGCGTCGTAATGCAATTGTTTAGTTTTAGTTCAGCTATTTAATGGCTTGGTTCAGCTAACTTTCTTTAAATAAATTAAAAGTAACTACCTTGTGTTTGCTCCACCAGCCTTAGGGTGCAAAACAACGTGTTGAGAGTGAAAAGGGGGGGATGTAATATAAACGTTTTGAGAAACACTGTTCTAAACTCGAGGAAATCGCCACCCAAACTTCTAAACAGGTGACGTTGACACACCTGAATCCAGTGGGTAGCTGACGTCATTTTGCCGATCAATGGATGATGCTCAGTAAAGGAGCAATAGCCATTCTGCCCTTACCTATTGTTTGCAAATCGTCTGCGGAAAGACTTATGTGAATATACTAGCAACGTGTTGTCCTAAAAACGAAGAAACAGGCGTGTAAGGCTGTAGGTGTATCACCAAAGTTGTTTTTATATTTTCTTAGAAACCCTGCTCATGCATATTTGCCTAAAATCTGAATCAATCTACTAACTGGTTTATTTTAGTTATTTGGGGGGAATACTGAGGTGTGGATAAGCTCAGTACAGTCTTCAAAGATATGGACTGGTTTGTCTTGTGAAATGTCAGGCACGAAGTTTGAACTCATGAAAGTGCCATGACTGAGAATCATTAATGGGCTAAAGCGCGAATTAGTGTTTTGGGTTGTTAAATCTCTGGATATCAGTTTTATTGGCAACTACGCACTTACATGTTGACTATAATATAGCTAGAATTTAAGTCATGCCAACTACAGACCTCTTATTCTCCCAGACTTGGACAGCTGCAGACGAATTTGAGACTAGTTATGGAGACCTCACGCCTTCCTATTGTGAAGCCAAACGATGAAGAGCAACTGAAAGCTCGCACAGATGTTGCCCTGGGCAGTCTATGTGCTGGCATCAGCGTGGCGGTTGCTATGAGTGTGACAAAGCAAGGTACGTGCGATAATTGCAGCCAGCAGAACAGCTGCGCTAAGATGCAATGTTTTGACAACAAAGTATTCCTGATGATGGTGAATGCCATTTTCGTCCATTTGCGGTTGAAGTTATTGTGCGAAGTGCTGTACTTTCCATGGTGAAACAGTTACATCAGTTTGTGACCGTATTACAATTCTCGGGAAAGGATTTCGCTCTGAAGAAGTAACCTGTTGCGTGATTTCGTTAAGAGGTGTAAACGACCACAATCTTGTTTGTTGACCTAGAACCGAAAGTTGACTTTGCTGACTGAGGTGTAGATTTTGTGACAGTACAAACGGTACTGGTCAAGTTTTTCGGTCCTTAATATTTTATTGCACATCAAGGAAGAGAAGCATCCTCGGAAACACCGGGCTCGACAGCTGCTGGAACGGATGAGCTGGCATTAAGCGCTGTCAAAGACTGCGTAAGTGCCATCGTAACCTGTGTAGTTTTCTTTTTGTCTTTTGTACATCTACAGCAAATACTGAAATACTAACGGATGCATCGCATTTATGTCCGTCTTCGTACGTATGTTTTCTTAACCGTGATCACACCTGATTGTCGTTCTTACGCACGTGAAACCTATTGACGATGGAAGGGCGCAACTGACTTGACTTCACCGATTCGATAGTTTACATATGAAAATAGGGGCAAGGAACTTTCTTTGCAGCTTGATTTTGTTGTAAGTAAGTCCAGTATTAAAACCTCCAGATTTTCATGAACTGAGATCCCAGCTTCGATGGCTCAGCCAAGTCATCAGAATGCCCCAACATGGATTGTCGAAGCGAGTCCTGTTGGCTGCAACACCCACGGGAAAGCGGTCCGGAGCTGCCGTCCCCGTGACCGCCCCGAGAGATAACAGGACCGTGAAAATGAATGAGATGAACTTTTTCGCGCAATACCTTATATCCTTACTTCGTAACCGCATTTCATCAAATGAAAAGCTGTATTTTTATATGTTCATCTGATAGGAAACTGGTTCTTATTTTCACTATGGTTCATCTGCACTAGGAAACCGGCCGTTATTTTTCTCATGCATCGCGCTCACTTGTAAAAATTCTGTGCAATCGAATGGCCATGTCGTGACACTCGTATACAACTGCGCAGGAGTAAATTCACTTGAATCCATAGATGGTGCAAATTTCTCATGCGTTTATTTTTTAGATACAAACGTTTGAAGCTGTTTCCCAAACACTGGCTGAAACCGTCCAGTTTGGAAGAAATGTTCAGAGAAACTTCCATTTCCGAGCACTCTGCCATTTGCTCTGCGGTCTCAAACATCTGCTTAGAAATATCAAGTTCAATACAACAAGGTATTGTGGAGATGCGTTTTTTTCTTCATACTCACTGGAAAGCAACTTAAGATCAGTCGTGCAAAGAGCATAGCACCTAACACTTTGCCGAACGTGCATATCCGTGATATTACGCCGTTGTGATTGGCTTGGATCTGTTATACAGTCCATTAGAAATCCCGAAAAACCTTTCATAGAAGCCTTCACTATTGTCGGGTAGGTACCAATGGTAAAGATCGATCAAAATTGACTTAATGAAATTATTTTGGTTCAATGTTTTAGTAAGTAGGCAAGGCTGTCCAAGGTCTGATTCATTTTGCCCCTATTATCAAAAGTTAAGGTTGAACCAACATTATCTACAAATGGATTGTGCATGGCTTCGCGACATGAAAAAAACGCAATATGAGCCAATTGAAGCTTTCGCTTGTGTGCTGACCTCGTACGATTGGAAGCCATCTTGGTTATGCCGAAATCATTGTTTCTGTATGTTGTCAGACTTACGTAATCAAGGTTGAAAAGTGTTTTCTGGCTCACTTTGAGAAAACGTGCATGTCAATCGTGTTTTGTGATATGAATAGCATGAAAAGGGCTACGGCGTCGGCGTCTTGATGCTGATTTTTTCTACCCTTCCCTCAGGTGGTTACTGTCAGTTTAAACCAGGGCTGTGGAACCAGAACCCCCTGATCGACACACAAACGAGGAAAATTACGTATATTAGGGGCAATCTCGGTATCTATAACTGATGCTAGTTTTTTCATGTTTCCACTCCCCCGTTTGCATTGAATGTGTTAAAAAATCACGAACTACATTACAGTTATACAAAAAATGGCTCCGGTTCCGGCCACAAACTGTCACCAGAGTCCAGGCCCAATCATCCAGAATTGCTTGGGATTCGTCTCCACAGCCTCGGTTTAAACAGGCAGCGCTGAACTGCCAGTCTCAGTGTAACTACTCATTGGTTTGAGAAAGTTACCAAGGTTGCGAAAACGTGTTTTAGGTGAACGCGAGGGCAAAAAAGTCAAATGAGGTTTGATTTCGTCATTGAAGCTCGTGCACATTGTTCCACTCGGTGTAGTAGCACCTGTGCTTAGATGTTCTGCTGGTGGGGTGCAACTCTTGCTTCAAATAGTATATTTTTCTCACTGATCGTCGACTCGGCACCTGGGCACTTCATTCATTCTGGCCAAAGAGAATTTCAATTGCAAAATGCTTGGTTGTAGGAACCTTGTATTTTTTTAAAATGACTTCGAAAACGTTGAAAAAAGGCCTGTGCTACATGTAGCGTCCGCCCTGTACCTATTTTTCTGCGTGGGTTTGGTGGCCGGCATGCTTGCCGCGAGTCCATTGCCTTGTTTGTTTTCCAGCTCGAAGTTAACCCTGGCTTTCGTGTCACTCACTGTGAACCTTCTGCAAAACATGCTGCGAGACTGCGACGCGGGCGCTGGAAAAACCTCGCAAAGCGGCGGTGCAGAAGACGCTCTCGCGAATCTGACGCAGCCGACTTCCTGCTTGCAAATCCTTGACTTTCTTTTTAAGCAGGTGTTGTTCATTGATTGAATTACTTTTATATGTAATATTTTTAAGCCTTTTGTTGTTGTTCACGCAAGTCTGGCGCACCTGCCAAATCAACTGAACATCCAGTTGTACGTACGTTTGATTTAGCACGCGCTGCTAGTTTAGTCACGTCTCGATGACGATTTTGAAAATACTGACTCGGGGACGCGCCATCTCGAAGAAACGTCCAGTTGCAGCTGCCCTGCGACATCGATTGCTGCCAAACTGTTATTTCGCCAAATTCTCCTCTTGCGGAAATATAATGTGGTCAGAAATGATCATATTGTCCGTCTAGTCACCGCGACCGTTGCTGACAAGACGATCGTATCGATAAAGCGGCCTGGACGACAACGGCAGATCTTTATTTTTATTTTGCTTCCAGTATCCTGTCATGGACCTGCTAATCAGCTCTGCAGTGACGTGCTTCAAAGAGGTTCACGACAAAAGGTCATCAGCAGTTCGTCACAAAGGTGAAAACAGTAACAATATCTCAGTGTTATATAGTTCTGAGTCGCGCAAACTGCGCAGGCGTTGATCATCGCACAAACGTCTTGCAAAAGCGATTGTCATCTTGTTGTTCTTCGATTTTTGCAGCAGACCTGAAGCCAAAGGCGGCCACTGATTCTGGAGCATCTGCCGACGAAGACGGGTTCGGTTTCTATGACAACGCATCTGACGAGTCAATGAGCTCCGACGACGACGACGATTCTGAAACGTCCCACGGTAGCGTTTTTTCTGCGCTCGGTGTATGCCCCGACGACTCGGCGCGCTTGCGCAGCGTCCGGTTCGCTTTATTTATTCATGTATTTGTTACAGCGTCAGCAAATTTCATTCTCGGCGACTGGATGTGCAAGTTAATGATGAGCGACACCGCGTCCGACCAAGCGGCCGACTCTGTCGTCGTACCCGCCGAAGAACTACCCAGTTTGGAAGTCGTCGGTCGCGCACTCAAGTACGAGCGCTTGACTTGTTGTTTGAAGTAGATCCGTTCTGGTCTGGCGATGATTACGATGTGTGAAAAATCTTGTCTGGTAGAAAAAGGTGTTAAGAATTCTGCCAGGCAACACTTCGAAAAATCTCCTCTGCATCAGAATGGATATTCTTGAACAAAAGTATTCTTACGCATTGGTGATGGGCGGCGTTCTGCTTTGCCAAAGGCGGCTGGTTAATTATCGCCTGCTGTTTGTTGACTGGTTGATTTATACGCTAATATTGCACAGAAGCGCTGCTGATAACGGGACGGATGCAGTGGACAGACAAGAGACTAACTTTGCTCGCTCGTGGATGTTGATTCCCGACGTTTCTAACGACACAGAGGTGGGGAGCCTTGCAACTTGCGTTTATTCAGCATTTCATGTGGAAGCAGATACGCTCACAAAAATGCAACACGAATTTGCGAAAATATGCAAAAGGGTCTGTGTTGAAGGACGCACGAACATTTTTCAATCGGTTCTCCTCAGTATCTTTTATACTTTTTGTGCAGTGAAAAAATCTCAAGTTTCTTCTGTCAAACCCATCAGTCGCTGCAACACATTTAACGTTCGTTAAGTTCAGTTTCTCTATGGCCGCAATCACTGCGTGGATGAAAACCTTGATCATCGTTGCCGTTTTATTTCCACAGATTCTCGATCGCTTCTCGGCAATCTTGAACCTCCTGTCGCGAGAATTCGCCGGCTCCGTTCACCCGTCAGTGCGGAAATATTTCTGCGACAGTTTGTCTGCCAGTGTCACTGACGCCCTGAGTACCTTGCTGGAACGCGTAGATGGCGATGCGGTGTTGATGAAGAACGAAGGTGAAGCGCGTGAGAATTGTTGAATGGCAATGACGCAATGCACTGCTTGCAAGAAATAAGACCTAGTTATGACCTTTCATTGATTGATAACAGTTTAGACATTCCGTTTCGTCAGTTAACGGCAATGACCGAATCAGGAGTACGACAGAAGGTGGCGCACTGGCCATCACCGAGGGTCGAAGATATAATGCAGTGGATGAGACTGTGATGTGTTGGGCGAGTGGAAAGTCTCAGCGTTTTCGTTAAGTCCACGAAATGCATTTTTAGGATCAACGTGTTTATTTTTGTTTCATATTATTGTTATTTCAAGTAAAATCGTATCCTATAAATCGTGGTACGAGTTGATTTTATTGGCGCAAACAATGAACAGTTTCATGCAAATTAAAATTAAAGCGCCGGGACAATGAAAAACTGTTAACCAGGTTATCTTTTCGAGCATCCCGCGGCAGTTCCAAAATTTTCTATCATGGTTTAGAGTTGATGGCCGAATCATTGGTAAATTTAGAGTCATGGCAGGGTTACTTTTTTGAAAGTGGTTGCAGTCTACTGGATGATCATGATGATGGCTGCCGAATTTTTGCAAGAGTGTGCAGCAGCAGCAGCAGCAGAAATGAGTGTAAAGCTCGTGTTTCTGTCGCTGGGTGTAAAGTTGCTGGTTCCGCGTAAAAAGTTACTCCGTTTGTTTTTAATCCTGATGTTGTGGCATTTTGTCAATTGAACTTTTTGCTCGAAACGGCAGGAGTTGCTGTTATGAACCTCATTCAAACTGTTCTGTCTCCGGAACTGCTGGAATACGAAAATCGAGTTGTCATTCAAAAAACGCTGCTTGATAAGCAGCTGTCAAACGAACTGCAGCGCTCCATGGGCCCTATGGTGGCATCCGTCTATGCCCAGGTCAGTCAGCGTGACGTGCTGGACTGTGAACTGTGACGCACGTTCTAGTTTAGAACGTTTTTTTTAAAACGTTGAATTTTTGTTTTTTCTCGAAGAGGTTGTTCAAGGGTTCGTGCTTGTTTCACACTAATTTTTTTCCGCAGTTCTTAATTCAACAGCAAGAACTTTGCAAAGCAAAAGACCGTGATGCTGAGGTTGTAACTTCGTTTATGGAATCGCTTGTTCAGCACTATTCGGTGAGAGCGCATTGATAGTAGTATAAGAGCGCATTGATAGTAATATGTTGTGCGTTACACACGATTTGTATGTCTTTGTATCACACCTACCTGTAATGAGTGATTCTATGGTGTTTTCAAAGTGCTGTAGCTCCAATAATAATGAACCAGGTTACTTGGCAGGTTCATTCTCGACGCTTATCTGAAGAGCTAAGGCAGAGCAACGCCTTCTGCGTTTTAAATGCATTTTAACCTTTTCTGTCGTGGTAACGATTAGTCGTGTGTTTGTTTTACAGACGTTAGTGCTTGATAAGCACGTACGCTTTTGAAACCTGAGCTGTACTCTTAATCCAAGCCTTGGTTCTAAGAGATTGATGCATTAATAACAAGATTTGCAGTAACGCCCAGAAACATCGTCACTCCAGCTAGAAATTCCTGGGCAAATGTAGAAAACACATGGAATAGCTATACATCCAGCAACACTTCTGTTGACAGTTCGAAAAACAACGTTCGGTTCGAACTGTGAACGCTGTGATTTTTACTCACTTTGTTTCAGTTTTTATTAATCCACTTGGACTCAGTGAAGAGTTTCCGTTTCCATAACGCAACGTTTGTGGAAACCTAAGTCCTATTTTTCAGAACTCTATTGTGGATGTTGAAAATGATATCGGAGTTGAAATGTTCCAGCTGGTCGTATTCCTCTTTCACACTCTCACTGATGCCGGAAAACAGAACTATTTGCTGTTGGTGAGTTGCAAGCTAGGCAGATGCGTAACCGCAGAAAAATCTGGATGTGAGAAATGCTGTTTCTCGGAGAAGTTACTCTGCATAAGTGTAGGTTACTGCTGGAGTTCGTATCTAGAGGCGTTTACAAAGCACGTTGGAGTGAGAGCGAACCGCTCATCGCGTCAGCTATTTATTTTGTTTCGTTCCATAACTTTGGTTTTCCCGAATTTCAGCTGGGAACAGCAATTTGCGAATACACACGAAAGCTTTCAACGCTTTTTCTTGTTTTTTGAAAAAAAATTTTTTGAAACGGTGGTGAGCTGCGACGCGCGAGGGCTTCAAGTGGAAACTCGCGTCTTCACCACTGAGGCAAATTTTAAGCGTAGATCGCCGCCAATGATCAGTTTTTTTTTCTATTTTGTTGCGCGCTCAACAGCGTAAAAATGTCATTCACAGCCCAGACAAGAGATCGCACGGTCTCAAGAACAGTGCATTAAGGCTCGTAATTGCTCGAAGCGTTGCGAAAGAACCACACGCCAACAGATGGTGGTTAAGTCAGCGTGCTTGAGCACTATTGTAAACCGGGCAAAAATAAAACCGGGCGAAATAAAAATAAACGTTTGCTTTTTCTCGGCTCTCCGCAGGTGATTGATGCTCTGTCCAAACTGAATGAGAAAGACTGTATTCCGGTTTCCACCTCTCGTTTGCTGCTTCTGCTCGATTACATCCTGCACGACTTTTCAAGCCCAGCCGAAGAGTTGCTTCATCAGGTTTGCAGCAAAACAGAGTCGATTCGAGCGTTAGCGTGTGCAAGCGATGCATTTTCTCTGTTGGATTTAGTAAGATTTTCCTGAAAATTATGTTGAAGCTGTGAGGAACCTCTCTGCAGCGCCTGGCCCGTCAAAAAATGTAGTCGTTACGTTTTTACCAGATGTCATCGTGTTGAAGGTTATCTTTACAATCGGTCAAAGTCAGTTTCAATGTATGAACAGAGTGGCTAAAACTATCCTTTGCACTGATTAAGCTTGACTGGCTGTAACTTCAATAAAGTTATATAAACACTTCAATAAACATTTTTTGCTTGCTGTTGACATCATTTGGACAAAAAACGTGCTTGCTTACCGTTTACTTTTCTTCTCGCTTTTTCAAAAGGTTCGTTGGAACTTTCTGTCAGCTCGTGGCGCGCTATCAACTTCGTCAAACGGAGGCACTCGAACTGTTCAACAGCTTTATGACGACATAAAGGTATTCGTTCCTTACGCAAACTTCGCTTCCGCAACCGAAGAAAATCGGAAAGCGACGGACAAGGCCAGTAAAAACGACGCCTTAACATTATCGGTGGAAGTGTGCGGAGACGATACAAAAAAATCCACTCCTGTACTTGCGGTGAGTATCTCTGTAGTTTTAACCGAGCCAACTGTTAGCGAAAAACTGTGGTGCAATTTCGTAAAATGCATTTCGGTGTTGCGAATGCTGAGTTCATGCGACTGTAAGGCATGCAAACCAACGTAGTGGGTTTCTAAGAAGCGTCGAAAATTTCTTACATCAATGGCGAGGTGCAGTCGGATCGCCCGTGCTACATTGGTACGGCTGCTATAATTTGTGTTACAATTGCAGTGGCGCAGAACAATCGCCTTTCTTATAGACGTTTAACGTGTTGGAAAACACAAGCAATTACGAACATTTCCAATGTTTCGCGGCACGGAGGTTGAAAATCACTGCTTCATCTGCTGATACTTACGGGTTTTAATAAAAAAAAGAAACGTTTCGATTGTACGATCGTCTTTATTACCATAACAACCGCCGTCAACTATCTTGCTATTGTGATTAGAACGACTCGATCTTCGAACGCCGTGCGTTATTAGTTTCAGGGAAAGAGAGGCTTCTATTTCGAACTGAGATCCAGTGCAGGAAATGCGTTCGACAACGAACCCCGCGCTTTGGACGAGAAGGTAAACACGCGATCATGTGAGCACTATGACATTGTAGAAATTGTGTAGGCTAACGGTTTTTCGAGACCAGATGTTTGTTCTCGAACTGTTATTCCTCATTTTTGCTCGGAAAATATTCGATTTTTGTTTGTTTTGCATTAGCATTNCGCGTTGATAATTTCGTCTTAACTCCAAACCGGCTGNTTGTCTTTTGTCAGAGCCCAAGTATTGTTGCCTGGCAAGCTTTGTTGTGTTGGGTGTGAAGCAGTTTCCTGGTTACTTAAAACGCGTCTTTAGCAATTGCCAAAGTGTTCACTGCTTACGTTTATCATTGACAATTCGTAAATTCCGCCATCCGTGTTCAGAAAGTTGATGTGAAGTATAATATCATTACCAATTTTAACAATTCCAGGCTATGCAACGTGTTGTACACGCGGCTTTCGTGATGATGAACTGTATATTTACAGGGGTATTTTCCTACCATATATTTTCAAGTCTGTGTACGTCCAAGCCTTGTTCTGTATTTTGTCAAATTCACATCATGTGATGTTGCGCAATCAGCAACAAATCCATTGCTGTCGCGGGAGTTCATTGGTTGAACAGATTTATAAGCATATTTTTTGCATGCATTTGAGAATGTAACTTGTAATTTCCATTTTTGCTTGTACCCGCGGAGGGTGCGCGTCCTTTTCCTCTTTTGTAATCATCATGACAGAGTATTGTAGAAACGTTCACAGTTCATCACCTAACACTAATTTTACGATGATTTGCAAACTAGCTTAAATCTTATCGAAATATTATCTTCTGCGTTTACAGGAAATTGAGCAGGTCTGCGTTCTTTTTAGTTTTTCGATCGCTTATTTCTTTTACTTTCAACAGGTTCTCTCTCTTCCGGTTGTCCAAACGACAGCTTTATTCAAGAAACTTTTCTTCGCTTGCATAACAAGTATGGAAGCTGGAAACAATCTTAAAATCGCAGGGACCAGTGGTGGTAAGATTCGGCGTTCTATTTGTTGCCATTTTTGTTTTCAGCGGACAGAGGAACCTGACATTTTATGCGGCCAGGACTGAATTGCAGCAGTTTATTCTGTATTGTTTCCTGTTCACGAATGCATGTTAGTAGCTCAGTGCTTCCCACTTATACTTACTTGTGCCGTCTGTGCAGATTCCAAAACTCGAAGTTTAGCGAACGGAGTCAGCAGATACACGTTTGAACTCGCATGGAGATTGTTCAAGGACATTTTGCCGTGCGATGTCGATTCAGTGTACGTTAGTATGGTGGATGAATGTGCTGCACTTATTTCTTTTCAAAAATGCCGCTGTTCTTGTTCGGTACTTTTTGCCTTCGAGTTATTTTTAACGCGTCGACGAAGAATTCCACGGCAATTCTTGTTGTGCAAACTTCGGATGCCTTCGGAATGCTTCGGATAATTTGTTGCTGTGCTCGCACGCGGAAGGTTTCCGGCGTGTTGCGTCCGCTGGCGTGACCACTTGCGTTCTTGCAGTTGCCCCGTCGACGACGCAACGTCCGCATCGCAGTTCTTGGCTTCGTTCTACAACGCCCTGACCAAGGTAACGTTCAGCACACCCCAGGGCGAGCACTACCGTACCTTGGTCAAGGACCTGGTCAACGTCGCCACCCTGCTCTTGAACAAGATCTTCCTTCGCAGTCCTGCTGCTGACAGCGATTCGAACCTCGTCGAAACGGATATGTATCCCACATTGACCGAGGTACCACTGCCTTGTTATTCTCTTCCGATCTTCAGCATGCTTGATTGGTAACGAAGCGATTTCAGCAGGGATGTAGTGCTAACAAAAAAGGTGCAGGAACGCATCCAAAAAATAGCCATTTTAAAGCAGCTTCCAACTCATTTTAAAGCAAAAACGTGAAAAAGGTGTGGGAAGGCCGTTCCCACGCGTTCCCGCCCGTTCCTGCCCCACTACACCCCTGGATTTCAGACAAGCGGCTTCTCTTTTGAAATGTGCGATCGTTGTGCACAGATGCTCGTGCTCAGATGCTCGGTCGCTCGATTGCGCAGCCAGTTATGGTCGATCTTCGAGCAGTCGATGGATGGTGATGAACCATACGACGCCATGCCGATCACCAGCAACCTGCTCACCACTGTGCTGCGATGCGTGACCAAGCACGCTGCTTTGAGTCGGTAAGTGGGTTAGCCCACTCACTTGAGTCGGTAAGTGGGTCAGCACACTCACTTTTTCTTCTGTGTGAGAAAGCTTTCCTTCGTGTTGTCAGTGCGTTGTCAGGGCCTGAGTTGTCCAGACAACGAGATAATTTTGTTTTACGTGGAAACTGCGGCTTCTACCCGTTTAAATTGACGCTATGGACAAACTATGCTCGTTTATAGTCAACTGCAGCATCCCACGCTTGTTTCATTCGCGGTGAAATGTTTAAAACAAGGTTCTTCAAGCACCGTGTTGGTCAGTTTCACGTTTCCTTCTTTGAATGTAGCAAAATAGGAGCGTCAGGCCGTGCTGCTGCTCTTTGACAGATCGCATATGATTCGCATGGCGCTGATTGACGATCCGAACCGGTCTTGCACTGATCTGAACAAAGACTCGCTGGCCGCTCTGATGCACTGCGGCGAGATCGACACGACTCGAATCGTCGACGGCAGCACGAACATACCTTTGCCGCTAGCTGTCGCTCAAGTTTTGGCGAGCTGGAGTTCCGTCAAGCAGAAGATAGGAGAGATCAAGGTAAACTGTATTGCGTTTGCGGCAGTCTTGATTATTTGCGTAGCAAAGTCACGTGACTAGTACTGTATTTCCAACGTTACCGGTATGAAGCAAAACCTTAAACTTTTCAGACTGCTGACGAAGGGAACATAAGCGAATGTATCCAGTCGCATCTGAAAGCTATGTCATCAAGCTGTAACACAAACAGCGACATGGCCTTTGCCATGAGCTTGCTGTTGACACAAGATCCTTTGGTAAGGGTTGTTTTATTTGCCACGCTTCGCCTTGAAATAATTCGCTGCGTCAGCTATAATTCTATGATTCGCTGCGTCAGCTATGATAAAATTGCTACAGTGGTGAAGTAAGATAAATTTCCTGGAGATTTTAAGCTTCTATGCAATGTTTGACGCGCGTTTTTCATGCTATTTGGTCGATGATAACGTGCAGTGAATTGCCGCGCATTTAAAATCTGTTGAGGTGTTTTATATATAAACCTTCGGTGTCTTTTGCTTGAATCTCTTTTTATTAATTCCGGCCACTCTGTTGAGAAATACTGTAGTTTGTTTGTCGTGCTGTGTTCAACGTCTGCTACTTTTGCGCGGGATGTTAACGTCTTTATGTCGATTGCCTTTTTCCAGCTGCGCTTATGCGACGACCTGGTGCTGTGGGTGAAAGACAGCTCGTCTCCCAGCGCCGTCGTGATCTGCGACACGCTCGTTCCTTTGCTGGCCGACGTGACCTGCTCCGACATGCACGATCAAATCAAACACTCGTTGGAGAAAGCGAGCGGGGGCGCCCCCGGAACCGATCCCTACACCGACACTCTCAATTTCTACAGTCTTAAGGTTTGTGTAAATGCGAGTGTCAAGTATGCTTTTGCTGCACCAACCGATCATATCTGTGTTACTTTGGTTAGATTAGTAAGCCACGTATGTCACCAATACGAAACTGAATTGTTTGTTCGCACTCGATACATTTTAACCTGCTCGATCATTTCTATTTTAGTTTATTACTTTTATTATGATTGGCTCCTGTTCCTCACTCAACTCTTGTGTTGGTGGAGGTATTTTTCTCTGATATCGGGGTCTTACCCGGTCCATAGGAGATCCAGCACTCCTTGTGACATGTACCCGCCGCTGAGTATCGCATTTTTGAAGTTGTATCTTTGTTTTCGCCGGGGATTTTCTCGAGGTGATTTTCCAAGTTGTTGCTGGTTGTTCCCAGATATCTTATTAATATTGACATTACTCTGTTTTGGATATTCCACATTCTCTGTATTTTAAATTTCAGGTCCTTATATTTTTTTATATTTTCTCCTTTTCCTTTTCTTCTACGTTTGGTACAGTTGCATCTACTATTATCAACCCTCCATTGATCTGCTTGTCTGTTACGAGGTCCGGTCGGCGAGCTTGTATCTGTTTGTCTGGCTGTCCTATCTGCAAGTTCCACAGTACCCTGACCTTGTTGTTTTCTGCAGCTGGCTGGGTTTGTGGAGACATTTGTCGTTTTGATCTCGTGGCACTGGCACATGCTGTGGCAGATACTGCTGCCACGTTGGTATGCCTGTACAAGCTTCCTGCTATCTTGTGGAATGAATTCACTATGTGGGCAACTGCCTTATCCTTTTATTTGCACACTTGACACTTTGGATCGTTAGTCGTATGGAATATCTTGGACTTATTGCACTTGCTGTTCAGTGCTTGATCTTGTTTTGTTGTAGTATGAGTGCTTCTGTTTCTATCTTGAGTCCCGTGCTTTCCCGCATCCATCGGTATTCTCCGTTGATGCTATCTCGGGTACTTGCTGTTTGTACTGTCCATGTAACTACATGCCAGTCCATTTTGTTGTGTTTTCTATTTCCCATTCTGCTATCTCTCCCTACATTTGTACCCTGTAATTGCTTGATATTTCTAGACTACTTCGGGGATCTTTTACCTTTGGTTTGCTGATGTAATCTTGCGCATTAGAAGCTGACTGTTCCTGCGACTTCTTAATCCTCAGCCAATTTGTTACCTTGGCAAGTACAACCGGTGCGTGTGTGTCTGTTCTTGGGTGAGTTCCGCCGTACATATTCATGGCCTTCCTTGTCATTCTGTTTATGTCCTGTAGCTCTTTCTTGTTCCAGTCTATGATTCCTGCTGTGAAGGTGATTCCTGGCGTCGGGCATGTGTTCATGGCCTGTATTTTGTTTTGGGCGTTGAGCCGTGATGTGCGAATCGAATTCAACGTTTCTCTGTAGGTTGTTGTTTTGCTCTTGACTTCCTCCTGTTCCATGTACACACTTCGCAGTAAGCTTATATATTTGTTGCCTGTTTCGATGCCGAATCCTTAGTTGCTCCTCAATCTCGATTTAACTCCAAGCAATGTCTTTATTGTCAGTTAGGGTGTCTCACTTAGAGTTATCAGATCTTAGCGTACAGTTTGAGATCATCCATGTTGAGTTGATGGCCCATCCTGCGCCTTGCTGTTTGGTGCACATCCTTTGTTTACCGTCTTCGAGGACGTAGCTCAGTGCGTTGATAGCTGCACAAAAAACAGTGGTGACAGTGCATTTCTTTCGTATGTTCCCTGTTTGATCTTGATATTGGCATGGCGCTTGCCGCCAGATGTTAGTGCGATGTTCCAGTTTCCCACTGACTGCTGGACAAGCCCGATCAGCTTGTGATTAATCTTAAAGAAACCTCCTGCTTCAGGTTGTCTAGCAGTGCGGCACTGTCTCACTTGCTTTCTTGTCTGTCCACCGCGTAGCCAGATTGGTCTTCTCCTGGCCTCTGCACTTGTCGATAAGTAGTGGCCGTTGATGCCTCGGCATCCAGGTCAACTTCCTTTCTGTTCGCATGCTAGGATGTCATGTTGGTTCAAATGTTGTGTGATCTGGTCGGCTAGTACTCTGAGGAAAGCTTGCAGGTTGTTGGTAGGCATGTGATCAGTTTGTGCTATGAGGGTGTGTTTCCTTGCTTTGGGTCCTTTTCAATGATCACAGTCCTTTCAGTTATGAGCTCGGTTGGTGCGTTGTTGCGATTTTCCATGATGTCTTGCGGTTATTCTGCCATTCTTCCGTGTGAGATGTTGAGCCACTGCCCTTCTTAATATTTGGTCACATCCGGGAGTTTTCCCGTTGACCATATTCTTCAATTTGCTTTTTGTTGTCTTCCTATGCGGTTCCTTGTGCTTCCTAGGTTGTAACGTCGAAGTACTTCCCTGTTGTGCTGTGGGTTTTTAGTATTCTCCACATGTTGTTCCAGAATCTATTTTGTGCTTGTCTGGCATTTCTGCTGCTACTTTGCTGTTGTGGTTTCGGAGGTTGGAGTAAACTCTTCTGTGCAGGGATGTTCGATTCGTGTAGGGTATCTCTATAGTCGCTGAGGTATGCCTGTCAACATTTCCTTTGCATCTTGTGTTGTTGATTTCAGACATCATTTAATGTCATACTGTTTCGCTGTCTTTTGTCAGATTTTGCAGTTCAATTCCCTAGCACTCTCCGTTCGACTGATGTCTTCGCTCAATTTCTTGACTTAGTTCTGTGCAAAGTTTGGTAGCCTTCTCTTCCAGGGTGGTATGGAATTTTTAAGTGCTCTAGCTTATTTTGTCGATGTGTGTCACATGGTTGACTTTGGCAGTGTGGTCGCGTTGTCCAGGACGTATATGAGAGGGTTAGATACTATGATATCCTTTATTTGTGTGATATGGATCACTGATCAGCTGCCTTATTATTGCATCTTCAGTTTGTAAGTCCACAGACCCTGGCTTGTTGTAGGATTGAGCTTATGACCTTTCGATGCACAAACTGGTGTTAAACACGCCAGACCACGTGACCTGATTATTATTGTTTAAAAATGCTTTCCGGTGAACAAGGACTGCTCTGGGATTATAAAATTTCTGTTTTATGACAGTGATTTCACGACCGATATTAGGATTTTTTCAAAGTTATTTTCGGCCGTGCTCAATTTTCAGCCTTCGGGTTAGTTTTTAAGCCAGAATTTGTTTGCAACATTTTGCTGTATTTTTTGAAGTAATCTTGTAACGCGTTACAAACCTGGCAACCCCGTGGATAAGACATCTCGTACATTTTGGTTTAGTTCAAATTAAGTTTTGTTGCCATGCGACAACGTTGTGCCTTTCTCGAAGTAACTTTTGCCTTTTTCATATAAAATGTGTCACATGGCCAAAATTTATTGATCGCTCATAAACGCAGTGCAAAGCAGAGAAAAGCATTTTTTGAAGTGGCGTTGCTAGGTACGGGAATTGGAGACTTCTGTTTGCGTGTCTGAAGAGCGACAGGTTATATTTCGAAGTACCAGTAGCGAGTTGTTTTGTATGTTCGCTTTTTTTCGCAGGGAGCTTATGAGATCCTTGCGAAGCACACCAGTTCCGAATCTGGCATCAACAAAAGTGCAGCCATCAAGTACCTCACGTTTCTGGAGGCTGCTGTAGAGAACAAGAGCATGCAAAGGTTTCTGCAGTTTGTCACGTGCTTAGGCATTTAATAGTCGTTTTCTTCTTATAAATCTGCATTTATTTAGTCTTCGCTGAATTTTGTTGAAATCAAATTTTGCTCGTGTGTGTAAGTTGCGTGATTTGGAGTTTTATAATATCGTATTTTGGTTAGAGCGATGAAAAACTTCTTCGTACCGGAAGATCACGTGGCCAGCAAGGAGAGCGACGCCGCGAACGGAAACGAATCAGTTAACACAAAATGCAAATCTGACGCAGATGAAATTGCTTTTAAGGGTATTCGCTGTTTTACGTTAGACCGGCTTAATGAAGTTGCGCGAGCCATTGTTGAATCAGCAGTTTTCCTTTGATTTTTTTTGCGTAAAATCATAAAAACTTCTTTTTCTCCATTCAATGAAGTAATTGGATTTCTGATACATGATATTGTTCGTTTTGGAGAATAACCATGTCTGTTCCTGCAGACCAGCAATCATTTTTTTTCTACTCGTGTATGATTATGTTACTCCCTTGTTTTCAGGCACCGTAATCCCTCACAAGGGTAACATTGTTGACCTGATGCTTAGCAACAGATCGCAGCCAGCACCGGAGTACTCCAATAAACTGCTCCAGTTTATCGCCAAGCTCTGTAAAACGGGTGAGTCGCGTCTTGGTATATTGGCTGCGCACGCTGCGGAACGAGTACGTTTCTACTTTATTTTTGGTGCCAGGGATGAACAGTTTATGGAAATAAAACTGTCTCTTGTCAACTTCAATGCAAAACGTGAAGTGAAACCGGCCAGGCATATTATGGCAAAATGTACCTGTCTGGTATTGCTCCGTTTCGAAAGTTTGACTCATTTTTTGGTTTTCAGTACTTATTCCGAGTTTCAGTGGTTTATTAAGAAAAGCAAAGGCGCTCTCCGTATTACGAGATTGGGGAGGACATGTGATGCTTTTTTTCGGTAGTAAATGCGTCTACAATGAAATTGGTCTGTGGCTGTTCAGCTAGTCGCGCGTTGACCAAGAATTGTAAATTGTTTGCACAGAAACTAACCAAAAAGAATTTTAGAATACCTGATGCGAGTCCACGCTCGTTGCTTTAAGTTTTTACTGCAACAAAACATCTTGTAAAGAAGAACACAAAACTGCATTGTGTGGCTCTCTTGTCTCAGTCTCATCGAGCTGCGTATATCTGAATATCAGTTTATAGCAGCTTTGTAGGCATAGCGTGTGCTTGTTACTGTTAGTCTCCGCAGCATAACAGGGTAACGGTGTGTGTTTTAGCGAACGGGAACGATGCGGTCGCGTGCGCATGCCTCGCACCAGTTTGCGGCCAGCTGTGCACGTTTAACCTCACACTGTCGGAAATGCGCGAGTGGGTGGCCAACTTCGATGTGGACGCTGCGTCGTCAATGGAAAAGAACTTCCGTGACGAAACTTCGAACGCCCTCCTCGCGCTGGCTCGATTTGTTGTCAGCAAACACAGGTTGAATTGACTTGCTTCGTGTAAAACAAAAGGCCAAGCTCGGATTTTAACCTCGCTAATTTCTTCTAACGAATTTTTCAGATTTTTTGCAAAAGTAGTGAAGTTCGTGCACTTATAGGTACAGTGTTTAATTCGGTATGCGCATTTCTACCGCAAACGCTATTGCTCGTCTGTGGTACGTCGCTCCGTGAACTGGTTTATATTCATGGATGTTGTTGCAAATCCTCGTCAAAGGCTACGTTCGTTTTGTGAAGATGTAGCGAAGCTTCGCAGAAGTAGTTGGTTTATTTGAATTGACTAAACTTTCGCTCCGAGCAATCGGTTGCGTTACTCCACGCGACGCCTGCAGCAAGCGCTGATGGCTGGCCCTGCTGATGCTAAAACGAACACATTTAGGGCACATAAAACATTTTCTCTGCAAAAAAACAACTTTGGAATAAAAGCTTGTTTTGGAAAAATTCGTTTTGATGCAGGGAACCCTGTATATGCTCGTTTGTCGCTCATCATGAACTAATGCTCAGAATTCGTCGTCTGGTAAAACCTCGATTAGTTTTAAATCATGACGTGTAGAAATATAGCTGAGCTCTGGAGTCTACTAGACCATGCTGACAGACCAACCCCACAAATGAAACACTTCCGCGCATGCCCACATACTGAACTCACGTGTAAATATCACCTGAGTATGCCTGCGTGGCTAAGCAGTCGGTGTACCTGTGTTAGTGCTGTTAAGGTGCATGTTTTGAAAGCATCTGCGCAAAATTACAGTAATAACATTTATCCTCTTCACATTCACTGTTCTGAAGTCCATTGAGATAATTTTTTACGTCCAACACTTCCAACAAATTTCAAAGCCTTTATCTTAGATTCCGTTTTAACTCCAGGCGTACGCTTTATTGTCGGTGTTGTCAGGTTTTTATTTACAAGGATTCGATGTAAGTTTTTCTTGATTATTCCTCTTATTTTGTCCCTTTTAAACGCGCAGTGCTGCTGAACAGCGCCTGGCGTTGTTTCTGCTCGACGCCATCCTCCCCGTTGACCACAGCGCGGACTCTGCGCGCGCCACGCTGCGAACCATCTCGCCGACCTTCGTCGAAATCCTGGCCACGCTCGCCAGCGCCAGGAACGGCAGTGGACACGCCAAACTGCTCGCCTACGCCCTTTGGTGGCTGGATTCGTGTGCGGATCTTCTGAAGGACCCGGATGTCGCCAAAGAAATGCACGACCAGTCTGAGGTGTCCAATATTGTTTTTGGTTAAAGTTCCTCAGTTTTTTGAGTGATGATGATCCGGAAGCAACTTTTTTCTGCGCTGTTCGCATGGACAAGAGAGAGATCCTATTTTTATTATCTTGTCCGTAACAACCTCATCAGAATTTACGCTCCACTCGCTGGAAGAACTATTTGTCGATTCTATTTAAGTGATTTGTTGCAACGATTGTGAGTGGAATCATTTTCGGCTGTTTCTTTGTACTATCTTTGCTTCATCGCAACGTTGTCTTTTGCGTTTGTAGAACGACGTAACCAGTGTCGTTGCAACATCAACGTCACTTCTCATCTACGTCAGCAATCTTTTGAGCGCTCTTCGTGGAGATGCGGATCGCGCGAGTGACTTCAACGAAGGTGAGGTTAACGCAGTGATTGTGCAAAGCATGCTGGGACACTGGTGTGCTCGTAAAGAACTGGCACCTATTTAAAGGTTTTAATGATGGATCGTTTGTTCTTCAGTCGATGACTCGGACATGGAGGACGGCCTGAACGCGACCTACGAGCAGGAATGCGACTTCGACGACGCCGACGCTGATGTCGCGAACGAAGACGCGGTACAGGATGAAGACGGCCTGTGGAACAAGCTCTGCACTTACACGATCACTCAGAAACGATTCATGAACCAGCACTGGTGCGTTGTGATAAAAAAACAACAAAAAACTGCTAACTACGGGCATTTCATAATTGAGGCGTTGTTCGTGCAACAGGACAACGACATTTTGCGAAAAACCGATTGCGCTTTCACTTCAGGTACCACTGCCACACGTGCGATATGGTGGACGGTGTTGGCGTTTGTACTATTTGTGCGAAAGTCTGCCACAAGGGCCACGACCTGACGTACGCTAAGTTTGGCTCCTTCTTTTGCGATTGTGGAGCAAAAGAGAACAAGTCGTGCAAGGTTCGAGTTTAATCTGTTCTTGCGATGATCTGCTTTTGTTATGGTCGCTCGGTGGCGCATGATGAACCCCCACCATCTGCGTTCTTAACTCATTGCCTCGTCGCGGTTTGACCACATCGAACATTTTGTAAGTTTTTCCTATAAACCTAAATTGACCTGAATGGGCGAGGTGAAGCAAAAAAGCTTTCGGATTTGATTGAACGACTGTTAACCGTAGATGTAGCCAGGGGGGCATGCCCCCCGAATTTTTGGCATATCTATTCATTTTGTGCTTTGAGAGGCGGCGTCCCAAACAAACTGTTGCTCGCCTAAAATCAAACATTTTGCCCCCCAAAAAAATTTTGGCCCGGCTACGCCACTGCTGGTAACCAGTCGCAGTCAACATAACTGCGTCGATTTAAAGGCGCTGGTGAAGCGGATCCCGGGAAGTGACAAGCTCGCGTCGGGGGTGTCCGCGTTCTCTGAGCCCTCCCGACCGGCGTCGGCCGCCGCCAGTTCGACCACAACACTCCT
>JGI24021J15306_10001058_pt1 | contig 25229 bp, 7 predicted proteins | sample Ectturendosymbi1_FD_15306 | JGI IMG/M metagenome (IMG submission 15306) | reverse complement strand
TTCTACGAGGCGCGTTATAGAACTCGCTGTAGAGGATATCCTTGGGCAGGCGACCATCTTCCATACGGTGGACGTGGCCTAGCCAGCGCAGACGTCGCTGCTTTATGATAGTAGTGAGGTCATATGAACCAGTGAGATGCAGGATGGCGGAGTTGGGGACATGATCCCTCCACAAGACACAAAGAATGGAGCTAGGCATCTGAAATGAAATGTATTGCGCCGGTTTTCTTGGCAGCGGTATTTGCACTGCATCTCGCTGCTGTATAACAGAACACTCAGGATGCAAGCGGTGTAGACCTTGATCTTTAGTTTGATTGTGAGGTGGTGATTTTTCCAAAGCGGAGAACTAAGTTGCTCGAAGTTAGTCGAAACCTTTCCAATTCGATGGTTGATTTCATCGTTCAAATTATTTGAAGAGTTGACATTTTCACTGCAGACCCACTTTTTGTAATCTCTCATCTCTGCTGGTTTGTGCTGGGGGCCATGTGGTTGTTATTTTAGTAAATACTGACTTTGTTGCAAGTCAGGGCCATACACGAAACAGTTTGTTTGCACCCACTTGTATATAGAAAATCATTACATTTGTGTTTAAGCCTTTTTTGTGATGGAGTTAGCAGAGTTAGAAGATAGGGAATCATGCAGCCCAAACCTGTGCATGATCTTTTTTTCACATTTTGGGAACATAGTCTTTTTTCCATGTTGATGCCATTAGTATCACGTCATTTGCCATGTACAAAGGAAAGTCTGTGCAGACGTACAAAGGTTTTCACGTTTAATCAGAAATTTGGAAAAGTTATGAAGTGCAGTCCAAAATTTCAGTGTCGCCCAGTGGGAAAACTCAGCGATAATGGGCATGCACCAATCCAGCTTCATACAACTCACCCGTATGGTAAGAGGCCTTCTCAAATGGTTTCATACATGTAACTCATTGCTAGATGGGTGTGGCTACACAGGGTTCATCAATGATCTGGAATGTTATCTGCGCCGTGATTGGCTGAAAATCCCTTATTAAGCGAATAAGGTTACATTTTGTAAATATGTGGCCAGGACGAAAACCACACTGTGTATCATCCAGCTTTGGTGCAGTTATTTTATGGCATCTTTTTCCAAAACACTTGGCATATACTTTTTCCAGGGAGGCTAGAAAGAGAAATGCCCTGATGGTGGTAGAGCTTGACCGATGCATCAAAATGGTGATATATATATATTGGCCAATATGACGATGTTGCCGATGTATCATATCGGCAATATTTGCCCATAAACGCTGCTCTCGGTGCTATGTTATTGTTCTGCATGGAATGTTCAGAGACCCTAGTTGCCACTTCGTCTCTGACTGATTAATGCAGCTTTTCTGTTAACAGTGCACAGCCCTTGGACAACATCTGTTTGCTCAATTCTCATAAATAGCTGAAAGTGGTACTGTAATATGTAAAAAGCTAGTACATGTTATATATCGATATTGATGATGCATGCAGCCATACATCATACTTGTTTATTGGTCATTGCATATTTTAACGAAAAGATATATGACAAGACCACCCAGAATAACCATAAAATTCGCTAGAGAGGCATAGTAGCAATGTTTGTACAGTTTTTGTCTTAAAAGTACTGTTAACAAGGAAATTAAAACACTCTTGAAAAGTGTTGCACCTTGTGAAATGATGCACATGAGCTTCCATTTGTTGCAGAAGTGAACCTCAGTAAAAATGCATTTAATCAACATCAGTTGCTTTCAGTGCCAGCACCATAACCTGTGTAAACAATATAAATTGTACTTCAAATTTCAATGTATAAATGATGTGTACAAACAGTAGTAGAAATGGTATGCCAATTCACAAAATACAGATTTTGTGCTGTGCCAGAGTAATGTTGTTGACAACTTTTCCTGATAGCAATGTTGTGACACATCAGTGATGTTGATGATTATAAGGTAACTATGACTTGCTTTTCATAGCTTTTGTTTTTGTGACTGTTTTGGATGTTCAACATCCTTCATCTAATCTGTTTTTATGACTAGATGTGTCCCAGTAAACTTTTGTCCTAAAGCAAGTGGAAATGGTGTTTCTTCTGCTATTTACAATCCTGTTGTGAGTTCTTCTGCAATTGCAGCTGGCACTTCTCTCTTTCTGACTTGCACTGATGGTGAGAAAAATCATCAATTTCAGAGGAATTTGATTTCTTTTTGTGTTATTGTTACTAAAGATGAAAAAGGACAAGTGCTTGACTTGCAGTTAGATTCGTAAGTGTCAGATCGTAATGATTCTAAAGTAATGATTTTATTTCACATTAAGTGAAGAAAGGAAAGAAAATCTACATTTTATAAAATTATATGAATATTATCAATACCCTTGCATAGAAAGGCATAACGCCCAGTTGAACTGATGGTGTATCTTTTGAGACAGTTGTGCAAAAAAAACTTGTGTTTCAAAGTAGACAAGTTATGTGATTTATACAGAAACAGTACCGTATATAATCGCATATAACCTGACCCTTAAAAAGTTCCCCAAAATTAGGAATTTTGTAAACACTTGCATATAAGCCGACCCTCAAAACACCATGGTGTGTTGTTTGGGCTAATAACAAAAGAGTATCAATATGCAATGCACTGGTGAAGGTTCATTATCAAAGCATTTGTTTAGGAAACAATATCACCTGTAAGTTGATTATGAAAAGAACTTGTTGCTATATAATGGTAATATATGCACTTATCATAGCAAAAGCTTGCAGAAGAGCAGTGTTTCTCAAATTGAGTGGAATCACCCCCCTTGGGGGCAATTTTGAATGGAAAGGGAGCGAAAAAACCAAAGGGGGCAACAGGGGGGAGAAACAACATAAAGGGGGCAAAAATGCTCAACCACCAATCGATCACTGAGTTAACTTCAGTAGCCTAATATTATAACTGGTTACTTTCTTGCAAATTTTGTTTTACTATGATATAATCGTTAGTGGTTGTTGCTACAGTAATTTATCTGTTAAATTTTTACTCTGGATCGTCTATGTGCATGGTTACAGCATGGATTTTTCAGGGCTGCGGAGCCATCATAAAAATGACACAGCTGCGGCTCCGCCTCCGGAGCTGTTGGCTTTCATGAGTGTGGCTCTGGCTCCGGAGCTCTTTTTTTATGCCTCCGACTTCTGGTCGTTTTCGCACATCAATATTTTGTTGACTTGGTGTGCCTCAAGTTGAATAGAAAGTGAACTAAATAAAGTGCACAAAACTAAGATAATACACCAAAGCTTTTTGAGTAATTTAATCTGGTAGTTTTCTACAAGCAGGCGCTGCTACCATGAGGAAATCAGCAAAAAAGCAACAGTAACAGATTCGGATGATTCAGAGAACAGTCACTAGCAGAAACGTAACTCACAATAACGGTAATTTAAACAATTTCTGGAAAGGCAATTACTGGTTTTGCCGTCAATGCCTGAAGTGAAGACGTTTTGTTATTTTTTACAACCAGAATAAAAAAATTGCTGTTTGGAAAACTACATTTGTGTAAGAGAATTTAAAAGCAGACCAGTCCCAATTGACCAAGTGTTTTGCACTTGTTGCATGCTTTGCCTGTTGCTAACAGCGCTGCCTGGGCAAACCATGCAAAGAGCGCAAAACACAGTCGACTCTCATGTGCTCTTTCAAACACGCACACATTTGCNTCAACACAAATGCGAAGATGTGTTTAAAATCCCTTTGTTCAAAGAAANAGTATNAGAATAAATTTANCTTTGACTTTTTNAAAATAGCTGAAAAGTTCTGATTTCTTATTTTTGCACTCAAAATAAGCAGTGATGAATCGCAAGTAAAGCACAATTTAACATGCAAAACTTAGGAGAAAATAAGGTGGATGGTTACTGAGCTGAAAACAGATTTTTTCCACAGATGAAAACTTCAAGAAAAGTCCACATTTGTTTACATTGATTTTTATACCCTCCTGATAATGTATTGCTATGCAAAGTCATGCCAGTTTGCTACCAATTATTTGTAACTTTCATGTTACGCTACCACTTGCAAACGTTGTTCCCAGTGAACTTTGCCAATCTGGGAAACCTTATTGCTAGTAAGCCTAATGATTTCTAATAAAAATTCCTGCTTTACAATGGTGTGTCATACATTTTATGCTTAAAGCTGCAATGGTATTGTTGCAACCTCTGCGGTGACGTTGCGTTGAATGTGTGATTCACCACGAACGGGATGTGCGCGAAGAACAACAACATGTATGTGGCACGAACAAGCAATAATAAGAGAGATTGCGACGCATGATACTTGCTGCCACGGTGCAAAGCTTTGAGCACATGCCACTCGGGCTTTTCCGATCGCAACAGTATCATATCTTAATCAAACTCCCTGCTAACAGCACGACTACACAGCTACAACAGCTTTGGATATTTTATTATGTACCTATTATTTATAGCTCAGTTCTTTTTAGATCGCTACACTACTGCAGACCCGGCTTGATAGTTGACTAGAAAGTAAGATGCTATGGTAGTTACGTCTTTTTTTACTTCTACAACAGTGGTTCACAACCATTTCACTGAAAGGAACCAAATCCAGACCTACGATTTTGTTAGGGGGTGGCACTAAAAAAATGTTCCGCAAGTCAATTGACACACTTTATTGCACTAACGAAGTCTGTTACACAAAATATTAGAGGTGTTACTGAAAGACACTGCCTAACGAAAAAAATCCTTTCCCAACAGTGAATCAGACACCAAGCTCTTACAGATTATGTATTTCGCCTGCAAAGTATAGGCATCATTGGTTCAAATAGAATCTGTTACAGAAAGATTGCTAAAAGCTGCACAAAGGATGCTTTGGAGCTGTATGCGGCTCTTAGAACAGTGTTTGAGAACCATAGTTCAACCAATAACCCCACACCTGCCAGCTTTGATGTCACAGTCGTGGCGATTATTAAACCAAAGAAACATCAAAGGCTTACAGATCCAGTCTGGTGTCGTAACTTGTAACAATCACGTTTAGTATCCTATAAAGAGTACACGTAAGTCTGTTTGGCAAAACCGTTTGTATCTAGGAAGAGACCTGGAGCAGGGGGCTACCTCTCAAATGACCATAGTTNGAGCTCCGGTCCTAAATTTTAAACTGAGCTCCGGCTCCAAGTAAAATGCCCAGCTCCTGCGCTTCGTAGCCCTGGATTACGAGGTATTTCCACAAGAATTCTGAANGTAATATTAGCGTCGTAGTACAATTGCTTAGTTCAACTATTTAACGTCTTGGTTCAGCTATTTACAACGTTCTTTAAACAAAATTCTTTAATTGACTACCTTGCGTTTAATTTATCAGGCTTGGGGGGCTAAAACAACGTGTCGAGTGTGAACAGGGGGCAATGAAATAAAAAAGTTTGAGAAACACTGCAGAAGAGAAGAAATGAGAATAAAAACCATGATTGTTGGGTTTTACTTTTATTAATTTTCATAAATTAAACATTGTTTCCGAATACTTAAATTAATATCGGTGATATTTATTTGTGTGAGATCAGATTTACACGTGTACAAGCCGACTCCCTAATTTGATAAAATTTTTGGGGGGTTTTAAAGTCGTTTCATATGCAAGTATACATGGTAATTGTTCATATTCTGGAGTAAGAAGCTCAGAAAAACGTTTTTATGTTGACTTCATGTAAGTGCTGGCAGAATGTGGCAGTTCTGTATTATCATCAGCAAACAAACACCCACATCAAGTGTTGCCACTGCATAAGCACAAGGAACAAAAGAGTTGTGAGGCAGTAACTTTTTGGGACTGCTCCATCCCCTGAAACATGGTTTTCTTCCTGAAAGATATGACATAAATCATTAAGCAGACTTGCTGAAGTAGAAATCTATGGTGAGCCTAAAAAACACGCAGATGCCTTGCTTCGAAAAGGCCTAGTTAGTGTGAAGCTTTTTTCTTTGTTTACAACAGGTTATGTTGTTGATGGTGATGATGAACGACTCTGCACAACACATGGAGCTTGGGATGGTTTAGGACCTGATGTACCAGCTTGTGTCAAACAGTGCCCCATCATTACTCCCCTGGTTACTACAAAGGTTTCTCCTGTCCAATGCTCTACACAGTGAGGACAACACTGATTACTTCTTGTTTTTATGGTTTCCTATTGCCAGCTGATTATGTCACCCAACAAACTGATGTTGCTTTGTTATTTTAAATACTTTTCAAAACCTTGGTACATGTAAAGCAGAAGTGCTGAATAGCCTTATAATGAAGATCACCGCCAAAGAAAACGATACAAATGACATATTGCAAACGTTTAGATAACTCCTTGTTATCATCATCAGTGCATTGCAAATAGAACAGCAGTGATCTTGCTGCAGGTTCATATTGGTCTTTCAGGAGAAAAGCGCTGTAAAAAATGAAAAACACGAAAGCCTGTTTCGGTAGTGGTGTGAAGCATACGTAGTCACATGACTCAGCTGGATACACGCCAATGGTGATGGCGCGTGACGTCATGAGTGAGGCATGAAACTCTGTTACAAGTTAAAAATGCATAGAGGCNTCGACGGGATGCTTGCGTTCAGCTCTGGTTTGTNTTCTTGAAGCAATAAAGATTCAAAAATCCGCAGCCGTCACCAATTGTTGTCACTGCCAATGACCTCAGGGTTGTAAAAGTCAACCCGATGATCTGAGTTGGCTTGCAAGTGTCTGCATACTGAAGATCTTAGTGATGTTCGATGCTCTTCAATACGATTTATTAAATTGCGTTGCGTTTGCCTGATGTAGGAGGCACCGTATGAGCATGTAAGCTTTTACACAACGTTAAATCGGTTTAGCAAAGCTTGCCCGTCCTTGATCGAGAACCAGCTCTGAAGCTTTCGAGTACTTTGAAAACAACATAGCTTCACGTTCACTACAGCCTTGTGTCTTATAAAGCTGCTGAATTCCTGTCATATGTTATTGTATATAGAACCCAAATGTGGTAGTTGTAATGAAATATATTTGGGTGAAGAAGAGGGTTCAGCCGGTGCATCACGTTGTTGCATGACAACGTATTTTCTGTTTAGGAATTGCTGAATGCACCGGTCCAAAAAATTGTTGGGGTACCTGTGGCGAGACAGCATTCGCTTACCGTATTTATTGGAGTATAATGCGCAAAATTTTGTACTGAATTTTAATCAAAAATTAAGGGTGCGCGTTATACACGAGTTTTTTCATCAGCACACTTTATTTTTATTTCTTTTTTTCTCTTTCATAATCTTTCTGCGGCCTTTACTCATTCTTTTCGCTGCAATGCGCAATCTTTGTTTCTTTCTCTTTAAAAATGCTTTGGTAATTCTTAGTCTCTGTGCACGTGCAGGTTTTACTCAATTTTGCTTCAGTCACGCAGCAATGCGCGCTCTATGTTGCAACGCAATTACGATAAGCTTAGTGATGTAATTTACACCAATTTTCATTCAAAAATTAAGGGTGCGTGTTATATTCCAATAAATACGGTAATATTCATAAATTCCGTGTGCACCAATTGGTAGGAACTGGCAATGTCATAAGCACAGTGGAGTAGAGAGTTGACAAGGTTTCGTTTCCTGTGCAACGGAACGAAACTTGACCATTTTGAGCAGAGACCTGTATGCGTGGGTTTCCTGTAGGTAGAAGTAATAAAACCTGTTGATGTTTTCTCAATTAAAACATCATGAAAGTGGAGGCAATTATCTGTTTCTAGCTCCTTGGTAAAGACAATATTCCTTTGAATGGAATTAATATTGGTAAGAACCTGTTGAGAGAAACTTGGTTAGGAAATAGCAGAAACAACTCGTCTACGTAGCGGCAAACCAGATCTGGTCGACACTCTGGTGGTGTCACCGCCAAGGCCTGATCAGTAACGTAGTTTATGCATATGTCAGCCATGAGTGGTGCTATAGGTGAGCCCATAGCAACGCCATCGACCTGTTGATAAAAATGACTGTTAAAACAGTGTGTTTAGCAGTGCATGTCATAGAGGTCGAAACAGGAATTCCTCAACTTCAAATTTAATTTTTTTTAACTGAAATTATCTGGTGGTAGTTAAACGAAAAACCTAATGTAATGCAGTTTGAAGTAAGTAAAGCATTTAGTCGAAGTCCATTGGTGCTTTCAAAAATTTACAAAGGCATTCTGAATTTCAATTTTAATGTTGATTTTTCAGAGACCACTAGCATTTTAATACAAGAGTGACCAACTGCATCACTTGACACATCTCACTTGTTTCAAACTCTTATTTCACAAATATTTTATTGTGCTTTACCTAAGATGTCAGAAGAATTGGGTTTTATAAATTTTATCCATGCATGAGATTCAAAACTTGAGATGCTGTGGTAATTGTAAATCAAACTTCTCAGAAAAACACATGTGATGTGTCCAGTTTTGAAAAGTTATGCACACCTGCTGATTGATAACTGAATAATCTAAACTGCCATATGTGGTCAACTGCTACAAATCAATGTCAAAGTCATAATAACTTGCATTAAAATGTTAAGGTCTGCTAACTGTTGGTAAGAAGTTCCAATGCTAGCCTTTTTGTGGAGCTGTAGGAGCTAAACACATAGTTTTTGACACACACCTGTTTACATGTGGTGATTCGTGCATGCCTGCTCTGCACCTTGTAAGTTCAGTGCATACCATATTTTCCAGTCTATTTTCACAAGCAAAGCCTCACAAAGAAACTTATCACAGATCAACAATCAGTCCACTTGATCCAACTGACAATAAATTGTTGATTACAGTTTCTATAACTGCAGAAAAATTACAACTCTATTTCCAAACTTGATTTTTATGACTGAACTGCTACTGCACACTATCTTCTGACTACAAATTATGATGATTTTATTGTGTACCAAACAATGTGAACTTGTCCAACTCTGTTGTTCAGCTCAATGTTTCATAATTGCTCATTGTTCCAAAGTTAAGCATTACACTTAACAGCCAAATATAAAACTACTGTATTTATTTAATTGTGAGCCACAGCTTATAAAGTTTTTTTCATCATTTCCTTATAACCAGAGCTGCCATACCGTCCTTATTTCTAAGGTTTCTCCTTATTTTGCATTGCTACGTCTTAGAAAATATTACTGTGATTATTTCTAAGAAATGCCCTTATTTGTAACTTGCATCCTTGATTTTTCTTATTTTCTGTCGCATAACAATTTTAAATTCAAGCAATATCTAACCATTACTATCTCATCGCAAACATTTTATAGTCATGGTTTTGTGACATACAGGGAAGTAACGCATTATCAGACATTGTTAGCACATAAACTGTCTTTCTGGTTAGGATTCTCAGGAAAGCTGGTTTTGTAGTGAAGGTTTAGCATTTGATTGATTCAAGATATAAGCAAGGGAAAACAACGTTTTTCGTGATGATTACTAAAGGTCGTGAATAAGACGTTGCTGAAGCAAATGGTTCCTGGAAATAATAGGCAAACTTATGATCTGACGTTAGTCATGCAAACAAACAATTATTTTCTTATTACGTAATAAAATCAAATTTTGCTCAGCAGTCCTTATTTTTGGTATTAGATTNATGGTAGCATGCTTATAACCAAGGGCGGATTTCAGTGTTTATTCCTTTGCTTTGTCAAAAGGTATAGATGACGCTCAGTCTTCCCTTGGATACGTTTTTGGACTAAACTATCCTCTCTTCAATATCACATGCACATCCATCATGGGAGGGTTTATGATGAACAGAAGGCAGTTCTAGTAGTGTGGCATCTTACTAGTTTGCCAATTAAAAGTTATGTGATGTCACATTCCTTAAACAATTAAAATGCACTAATGGATACAAGAGAATAACAGTACCATCTGACCAGAAAATATTACCTTAATTAAATCCCATGGCCAGTGTGAATGAATTCACTGCATTGTTGTGCCATGTTTTAGTAAATTTACCATACTGGGTTTTGGTGGATTTTCCATCCTGCATCTCTGACAAACAGGAGTTTTTAAGCTATTAGTTGGGGTCAAGGTTTCTTAGTAAAACATTGCATTGCTTTTACTATTTAATTTGTGGTTAAGACTTAATATTAGAACATGACACTGCTCGAAATGGCTAATTTATTTAAATTGCTATCACAAATGTATAGAATCAAAAAAGAATCGATAACAATTTTGCCTGCAAACAATAGCTGCTCAGGCAACTTCCAGATGAATGCCAAAGCTGAAGCTTTAGAAAGTACTAGCATGTCAGCCCATGGTTAACTTCATCATGGAACTGTTGTACTCGAGATCCCTTGTTCTATACACCAGCAATGGAGAAGCAAGTCGCCCCTCAGAACCAGAATTGGAGTCGCACGAGAATCTGCTCTCGCCCCCTGTTTGCACAATATCTACACACCGGACTTTTGGGAAACTGCAGCTATGCACTACATGTACAATATGCTGGTGACATTGCTCTGACTGTCTTGGCCCCATGTTTAGGGAAGTGGTATTCATTTTNTCATATGATAGCTCTGTTGTTAATGTGTACTTGACTAATTTGAGACATAGACTTTCATTTAAGAAGACTGCGCGCTCTGTCTTCCACCTGAAAAACTGTTCAGCCCATTTCCAGCTGAATGTCAAAGTACAATCTATTGCAACGGTGAAGTTCAACCCACATCCGTCATATCTCAGGCATATGCCTGGATCGTTCTCTGTCTTTAAGGACACACTTATACATAAGAAGAAAGTCTCATCACAAGTGGCACTCAACAAGCAGCTGGCCAGTGTTGGATGGGGAGCTGCTTGAAAGCTCTAAGAACATCCTGCCTAGCTCTTGCATTCACTCTGGTAGAGTGTTGCGTCCCAGTGTGGTGCTGCAGCGCTCACACCAAGCACGTCAACGTACCTTTAAACAAGTCAATGTGTATTCTCACCGGCTGCCTATGAGGCACACCCACCTCTTTCTTGCCGATTCTATCTGGTATCACCCACCTGCTACAAGCCACAGTGCTTCATGCTTGAAACTGTACACCAAAGCTCTCAATCCAAAACATGTACACGAAACACTGTACCTAAAACCATCACCTAAACGTTTCCGCTCCAGAAAACTTCTTTGCTCCTTTGTGGAATTGTTGTCAACTACTGGTGTACTCACAACACCAATCCTTCCAGCTTTCCAATCTTTCATTCCTGCGTTTGGCCCACAACCACCATACTGCGACCTCCCTAGAAATGCCTCGATTCAGCTAGCTGTGTGAGGACCAGTGTTGGTTGATTTGCGGCAAACATGAAAATAATGCGCCTATGTAGCTCAGATTTGTGTGAATGTGACAAGGTGCAGACTGCACACCACATCCTCCTTGACTGCACCAAACTTAACCTCCGTGCCACATCTATGATGTAGACAATCCTACTCTTGAAATATCTTGTTAAATCAAAGTTCTGACCATCGTGTGTTCATGTCCAGTGTATACGAAGGAAAAAGGATCCGTTTTGCCATGGCTTATTTGCATGGTAGCATAAATATTCACTTATCAAGTTAATCCATGAATTCGTTTTAAAAGTTTTTTAAAATTTGGAGCAATGGCTGTCAGTGCACTTCAGTTGTAAAATACTGCAATGATACTTGCAGTGAATTTCATCATCAACAAAATAAAAAACGTACGTGCAAAACTGTATAAATGATGTATGCAACAAGTATTCAAGTAACTGATAAAAGAAGCATCCTGGCAGTTCCCCATGCAAAAATTAACTAGTGAACGTGTTGCTTCATATATGCTTTGTAAGTAAGAGTACTGCAAGAACATTGAATTACGTGATCTCACTTGGTGATCCTTTGTTGTTTCATATCACTCAGGTTTGCAAAGGAAGGCCAAGAGTGTGTACTTTCTTGTGCTCAAGGAAAGGCATTCTCTAATGGTGATTTGACAAGACTTACAACATGCTCTGGTGGCATTTGGTCACTGCCAATTACAGAGTGCAGTGATGTTGCTAATTTTGGTAGGTTAGTGAATATTAAAAGTGTACAGTTCGTTGGTGAACAAACTGCCTAAAAGCGGTTGCAGGATTGCTTATAATGTGACATGTTGCATCTGGTTGTGTGAAGCACATGCAGGTATAAAAATACTTTGTGCTGTATTTGAATTTGCTACTAATTTTGGGGTTTACCTTTCTTTATCTTTGCATGTTACTACTCGTGAAATTTCCTGTAGTTGCAGTGACAGGGCCTGAAAAGTCAGAACAATGGCATTCCTTGTTAATCAGGGGATTCATTTATGTAGAAGACTGCACTAACCAAGAAATAAAATTTTTCCTTGCTGTGTAGTTTGCTCTTAAATCTTTGTTTTTCTTTCATTATCTACTGTTTTGCAGTTGCCCCAAGGCGGCCATTCTTGATGATAACACGCTTTCCCAAATCCGGTTGTCTAATAGCTGACGAAAATGACCAGATTATGTGGGTTGAACATGATATATGTTCCTTACAAACGATGAGAAGTCATTGGGTTTGGAAAGAGGATGGAAGAACTATCTCGATGAGTGGAAAATGTTTGAAGGTTATCAGAAGCATTGCACTTTGTTTCAACTGAAAGTGTGCAATACTTACATTTATATTAGTTCTTTTAACATTAAATTTCTATGCCTTTCAGCCAAAAAATCAAAGTGCTGATGAAACGACTTTAATCATCGGAGTTTGTGACCTTCAAAGTTTGCAGTTCAGATGTGGAAAACCGAGCAATCTACACAAGAGGTATTCAGTGTAGTCTAATTAATTCACGCGATCTTTTATGCATTTTTCATTCTTTACTGCATTATTTTTATGCCTCCCTTCTGGAACAAACACTTTTTCTGTGACCTGTACCATGAGGTATATTTGTAACATTGTCATAATAGCTGTGCCCACGACTCTTAAGGTAATTATGACCAGTCTAGTTCTGTAAACTTGGTATTACTTGTGCATAGATTCACATTTTTCACTGTTATTGTTTCATTTTAATTAGATAAAAAAAGTTCATTATTTTTGTTGCATGGAATGTACACAAGTCAGTGTGAGCAGGATATCACCCTCCTACAGCATTTGCTTAATATTTAATGTTTAAGCTTGCAAAGTTTCAGTTTTTTTCACTTCAAGTCGAAGCGATTTGTAATACTTTCAACAAGTGAAATCTGTATGAAATAATTCAAATGACCCTGTGCTTACGTTGTTGCATTTCACGCTTGCTCTTCTACATTTAAATACATAACTTCTTACAAATTTCTTTTTTTTCTTCCTTTCCTGAAACTTAGACATGCAATCTATGTTTACAATGATGAAAGGTGGCTGACAAGGTACATGTTTGATTCAATAACGTCATTGCCAACTTTTGTCATATTAAGAAGACTGCCAAATGAATATCAAAATGTAAGGTTGGATTATTTTGATGCAATCGTTGTTTCTGGCAATGGTAAGCTGACCTTGATTTTTTTTCTATTTTTCAATCAGCTGCACATTTGTTTGTAGTTTTTTTTCATGGAGTGTCATACAACAGGGCGTTTCTGCACAACTTTTCCAGACATACTGTAGAATAAAAACACATCGCTGGTGCTCAAATTAGATATAATTTTCATGTCAAGCTTATAATCCAGATCAGTTCTGCACAGCCCTTTTAGAGGATCATTGTAACATTATTGACCAGTGCTGTGCCACAGATGCACATTGCTAAAGTCCTGAAATTACAGGCAATTTTCATCACCATGCCTTGCATGATATGTTTTCTTGGTTGTAATACAAGCAAACCTTTAACATTGCAACACTACTAGTGCACTTAACACTGGTATAATAGAGATGTGTTTCACTATATTGGCTTTCGTGATGCTTTTGTTCAACCACCACTTCCACAAGGTTTTCATTCATGCTGCCTGTGTGGCTGTTCAAACCTCTCAAGATCGGTTGCTATTCCCCTTGGTTATACTTGTTGAAGAACATGTTTGAAATAAAGTTCAAATCACATGGTTGCTTGAACTTCTCCAAAATAATTTGAATTTTCTGGAATACATGGTGCTGTATTTGTCATTAAGATAATGCACCATCGATAGTTTTCATGTTCTTGTGGTGGTGAGTTGTTCCTGTGCCATCTAAGTTAATACCTGCAAAAAGTATCAAAGTTGTTTTGTACAGCTGCTATTGAATCACCATCAGACAGTGACCGAAGCATCTGTTCTTATTCATGCAGTTTGCTTGTGAACGATTCTAAACCTCTAGGTCACATCTATTCACCTGGATTTATGGCAAATGTGAAGTATTCTCCCTACTCAAGTTGTGAGTGGATATTGATAGGTAAACCTGTGGCATATCTTTCCTTATATAAACTGCTGGTTACAGCATCATTGACTTCATCAACGGTTCTTACTGGTGTACAGGTTACAAAAAAAAGATTACCATAATGTTGTTGGAACTAAATTTGGAAGGTATAAGTGATCCAAGGATTCCATGCAGCGCTGACTGTTTGCAAGTTAGTATTCTATGTTGTGAATGTCATGATTTCATAGTTTTCCCATGACTAGAGTGTTGATATTTCAATGTGTTGAATTTTTTACTCAGTGTACAGTATGTTAGAAGTCATCACTATTACCAGGTTTTTTTTAAGGAAATTGTTAGGTACCCGGTATTGACCTGTAGGGACCCCATTTCTCTGATTCTGGGAACCCGATGATAATTTTCTCTGATTCTAGGGACCCGAATCAGGTCCCTAAAACACCTTAAAAAAACTGCTATTACCCACAAAAAGATACGACGTGGTATTTTGCAGGAATATGCGTTTTTTGCATTTGCCTCATCACTGAAGAAAATGAAATCGAAAAAATTAGAATGGTCTTCGATTCGCTGACTGGTGGTTTGCCCGATGGCATGCCTCTCAGCTTTATTTGCATAGGGCTGAAGTTGTAAATTTTGTAGCTAATACGGAAACAGGTGAAAACCTTTTGGATTATACGCACAATTTAACTCCTTGAAAAAGCTTTCCTTAGGCGTAGTGAAGTGGGAATTCCCAAAAAAAATTCTTGCATACCTTGTCATTTTGTGCTTTGGGAAGCGGCGTTCCAATCAAAATACTGTTGCTCAAAATACTGGTTGCTACTGCAATCAAAATACTGGTTACTACTGCAAACATTGTTGATGTGATTTTCTGTTCTGACTGTCTGTGGCCGACCACTGTGACCTTTAATGTTATCCTGCACACTTCCCGTCTCCCTGAATTTATCCGGAAAGCGCTTTGTTCTGAGTGTGGATGGAGCATTACTGCCTGGAAAGCCCTTCCGAAATTGTTGTTGAGTTAGAACAACTGATTTATTTCGAAACAAGCCTCTACAATTTTGATCCACTAGAGCTGGGAAATAAAAGTTTCGAGCTCTGACTATGATTTACCAGGAAAACAGAAGCATGGATTAATTTGATATGAAATGATAGCGATAACAACATGGAAAATCTTTTTGGTACACCCTTAAAATTTTTCGAAATTTCAGTAATTACATATTAATATGAATAATTTTTTTTGCAAAAAAGCGTATTGTTGGATGTTGGCACGTTACCAGATGCTTTCATAGCAATGTAAAAAGAAATGTGTACTCATACTAAATTCGTTGTAGGTTTACAGAGGAAGAAACCGGGTTCCTTGGGAGTCTGAACTAATTGCCTCATTTAGTGGTAGCAACCTATCAGCATATCAACCAGACGGATTCTACTTTCAGTCAGTTACTGGAACGTTTTTTGTACACTTTACATCGAATGGGGAAAAGGAGGAAAAAGGCTTTTCAATGCAGTACCAAGTAGGAAACTAGTTTTATCTTTTAGGTAGAACTGTTATATTTATTGTCTAATCATCCGGGATTTTGTATTGGAATGCAGTGCCTTGGAGTTGGATCCTGTAACATGTTACTTGTGCTGGAAAAGTCCATTTGTTTTATGTCTTAGCCTCTTGAAACAATCGTTATCTGCTTGTTGCTTTATGTGAGAGCAAGTACTATTTCTAAAAAAAATGCAATAGAAAGTAAATTTGAAACAAACAATAATTACTAACATAGCAGGACAAAGTGGGTTTGAAGAGGCAGAGTTTTAATGATTACGCCACGTTAGAGGTGTTTTAGGTTCAGTTCCACAGTGGAGCATGTGCCAGTGTTGTAGGCGGCTTAGTTTGGTTTTCCAATAAGCATTGAATACTATTTAACAGAAGTCAAATTTTGGATAACTTGCTTCAGCTGTAAAGACGATTTTTTCAGTTTGATGATGTGGACTCTCCTGGGAATTGCGGTACTTCGCAAAGTAATCGAGTTGATGACGAATCCCAGACTTTTTCTGCAACCTTTGGAAGACAAGCTGACATTAAGATATGGCCTTGGCTTGTGGCCATTCGAGAAAAGAAGAAAGGAAAAGTACTTCAGAGAGTTGTTGCAGTATTGATTTGAGTGTATACTGTTAAGAAGTTTGTTATTCCATTAAGATTTTTTGCTTCTTACCTGATTATTTTCTGAAAAAGATGTATGCAAGGGGAAATGATATACCCACTGCAGTATGCCTTAAACGTTTTTGTCAACCAACATGTTCCCTCATGGTATCAGCCCGTAGTCAGGTTGTAAAGTATGGGGGGACAAAATACATTTTAGGGGTAAAGATTTTTCTTTTCGTTACATGTTTAAAACAATACTTCTGGGTACAACAAAATTTGGGGTAAATTGCCCCTAAATGCCCCCCTCCGTGGCTACGGGCCTGGGTATCAGTGCTTAAATCAACGAAAACTGAGTTTAGTTATATGCGCTTTGACAAAAATAGCATGTTTACACTGAGGCAGTACTGTAGAAACAGAAAGTTTGTAATTACACTTACAACTGCAAGTATTTGCAAAATTTAAATACAGTTGGTATTAATTATAAGGGAACATAATGAATTTAAAATGATGTCAAAATGTGTGATTTTGCGAAAAAATGCCAATTAAAACAATTCCAAAGACCAGTGTCCTTTGTTGTGCTTATATCACGTCTTTGTGATTATGGCATGAATTTCATTGCGTTTTAAATGAAGTATGTGTGACGTTACAAGAACAATAACCAACACACATCTGAAGACTTCGATTCGACATGAAACACTTCACTTATCTGAAAACCTCATAGCAAATGTAATCGCATACCACCAGTGGGATGTTGATGACGAATCGTTTAAATATTCTATCCTGGTTTGAAATATCTGAGCCAATATAGATCGCAAATTTTAAATGAGGTTATTTAACGATCCGGCTGAAATCGCACAAAGAACCTGAATCAGTTTAAGAAGGCCAAGATTTTGCTATCTTGATAAATTTTTTTACTTTTCACGCTTTTTCTGTTATTTCACGGAAGTATCGCTGTGCATCTGCGCTTGTGTAACTTTTTTCCAGCAAAATGTGAGCAACAGTAGTCTTTGAAATTCTCAAGTTTAATGAATTTCCATCCATTGAACACGAATTTCATTTTTTACAATGCTCTTGTTTTGTTGGGCAATTTTTAAACACTAGTAAAAGGTTTACTTAACTATTGCCTTTCTTGCTGTTGCGACATGTTTACGCGTATTCGATCACAAACCAAAACTCACCTTTTTGCATTGCTGGTCTAGAGCTTCCATCGATGCACTGGGGTCGTTGTGAATGAAAACATGGTTGTAAGCGCTGCGCACTGCGCGAGGTATTATATCGATGCTGTTCACAACAATGCTTCCATACATTTTGGATATGGCAGCACCACTCAGACAGTGATGGATCGACAACGCGATCATGAACCGTGGACTGTAGATAGGTACAATCTGAAATACATTACACGTGCGCATCGCACTATGCTGTTTTAAATGCTTGTAATTTTTTTGACGACTTATTTCTGTCATTTCATTTCCTTACTTATTCATTCTACACGGCAAATGTTAATGATTTTGTAGATCAAAGTGTTTTGTACTATTCATTTTAGAAATCGAACTACACTGTGTGAAACTTTATTTAGCCAGGGGCCTCAGACACAAATTGCTCCGAGGACCAAATAAAAATTTGTAACGTAAGCGGAGGGTCACATTATGACGCTAAATCCTGCGAAGGGTGTCGTAAGTTATGGGCAAGTCATTTCTAGCCGTCTCTACGTTGGTTGAAAGGAACTTGTTCACTCGCTGGCCGGACATTTTACGCCAGTACACAAACTAAATAACCTAAAAATGGTTCCCTTAGTGATCCCAAGGGGATCAATTAATATAACTATCGTTTTCATGCCATAACTTGCCAACCACTAACGCTATATGGCCAATCAATGGCTCTAAATATGTCGATTTTTGCGTAGTTTATTTTTAAAGAAAAAAACAAGTAAATTGCTGCTTGAACTTTCTTCTCAGGTCCTGATGGCGTCATCCAAAAACTCTTAACCCCCCAGTCGTGACGTCATAACAAAAAGTTCAAGCCCAAAACTGCCCGGATTCTTTTGAATCGAAACACGGATACTTTCTGTTTATTTAGAGGGTTTCCACAGCTCTCTAGCTCTATCGGTGGGCAAGTTATGACTAGACAAAGTCCAAGCCACAAAAGTGCGGTCCTGGAAGGGGCTACAGTCAACTTCCAAATAAGTACGCACTCGTTTTAAGTTTGCATCCCTGATAAGTATGCAAAAATCTGTCATAAAACTGGATTGAAGTTTATGAGCAATTTATTACTTTTTAAATAATTTATTAGTTTTGAATAGGGAAGCACATTAGTTGGTCGTTTGAACAAGTCATGAAAGTTCATCTGATGCGTATTTTGCGTTTGGTTGTGATTAAATGGGTTTCCAATTCCACCTGTATAATTTTCGTTGAAAGGATTTGAAGGTGCTTTTTAGATCATAATAAACATTGGCTTGAGTTTGTACAACCGTACGCAGCAACTGACTCTCAATTGCGAGCCTTTTTTGTGTGTTGTTCAAAGCCACAAAAAATTTCAACGTTTTCCAATAAATGCCACTGTTACATGTGTGAACACAAAATATTGGGAGTTACATTTTGAAGGCTGTTGATAAGAACGGCTTACTTTAGTACAGGGGTTCCCAACCTTTTTCTAACCATGTTCCCCCTCAGCATTCCGACAAATGAGCATGTACCCCTAGAGCATTTCAACAGTTAAGGATGTACCCCTTCAGAATTTTGACAGATGAACATGTACCCCTAAAAAACTCCTTATGACAAAATATTTTCTCATGATTTTTCACAGATATATGTAACAATATATAATAATGACCTTCGAAAACAATATTAAGTGATATGTATAAAGATTTGAAAATAAACAACATGTAAATATATTTTTGCCTTCTATTGCTAGCCTTAAATGTACCCCTTCGGATAGGCAAATGTACCCCAGGTTGGGAACCCCTGCTTTAGTAAATATGAAAAGTTTGCTGTAATTCGCAGTTACCAGTTTATATTATACCTACAAAATCCCAAATCCTGCAGCCACTCTTTGCTTACTATGTCATAAATTACTTCATTTTTCCCAATTAACCGGTATGGAGCGTTCGCCTATAAATACCGAATAATTACGAAAGTTCTGCAAGCCTTCACTGAAGGTTTAAGCAGACACACGAGGTGCATGGTACGTTCGGAATTAGGATTACAGCTGAGGTTGTGTAAATCAAATCCTTCACTAAGCATAAAAAGCTTGTTATTGTTTGTTTTTATGTGTTTGTGACAGAAAAACAAGTTTGGTATTTTGCTTTTCAGTTTGTTCTGTGACACGTTCTGGTACAATTGCTTGTGATTGTTTGGTGCGCAAGTGCTAGAGCCGGTTGAGGTCAGGGGTCTTAATCATGAGCCAAGGATAAAACTTCCAGAGATAATTAGCAATTACGTTATTTTGTTTGCCGTTGTATAAACTTCACGTCCAGCTAGTCATTAAGTTAAAAAAATGAGTATCTTATCAATTAAATCCACACTGGTTTAATAAATAGGTTTATAGGTAATAAATAGGTTAACAAATAAATTGTAGGTTTAATAAATGCCTGAAATAACATTTGTAAAGTTCATGTGATGTAATAATTTTATTTGACATTTTTCGTTAACTCCTTGTGCGCTAGGTTCATCCGAATTGATTGGGAAGCTCACCACTGCTTTGCAAACAGTTCATTCTTAGTGGAATTCTGTTTGTTTTTCGCTGAGGCATTTCGGTCACTTTTTGCTGAGATGTTTAGGTCATTGAAACTTTTCGGTCATTTGTCTCACAGTTGTATTAAAACTCGCCGTAACAGTGTTTTTAGCGTAATTTTCAGACGTTCTGAACGAAATGACTTAATTGTTTTTCCGTCATTTCAAAATCATTTCGGTCTATAAGCGATCGTTTTTCTTGATACATTCCAGAGTGTTTGTCCATCCACAGTATGATAGATTCTCTCGAAAATTCGATATTGCTGTGTGGGCTATGACGGAAAAGGTGTGGTTTACGGACTTTGTGAAACCCTTATGCTTGCCGGTAGATGGCTACCCCGTTCACTCATCGTACAGTGTTTGTGTTGCTGCTGGATGGACTAAATTGGACAGTGGTAAGATTGATTAATTCTTATCAATAATTCTGTTTATGATGCTACTTTCAGGTACACCAGTTATGTATAAAATCTACGTGTTGAGTTGCTACGGTGATGTATGTTTTCTATTCTTTGACCAAAAAGCTTGATTCGGACTGTTTAAGATTAATCATTCTCGCTAATGTGCTAAGGCAGACCTGCTGCCAAAGGGAAGAAGCCCTTATAAAAAGTGGCTAGTTTTTACGTCAATTCAAATGCCCATTGCGGATCATCTTCACTACGTTTCTGATAGATCGTTTTCAGCATTTTTCTGAAAGTTTTGTTTGAGTAAAGATGCAGTTTAAAGAACCATGTTATTTCAACACGTATGGGGCGCATATGAAAATAATAGATGTTTATGCGTTAAACTTCTGACTCATTCGAAGCAAGTGATCAGTTCGAAGTATATTTTAACATTCCTGAAACCTCAAGAATTTTTTAACGAACTTGCGTTTGTTTTGACTGCTTCACTGAAAAGCTTAAAGTCTGTCGAAACGTTTCAGGCCGATTTGGGCCTGCATACAAAATTTACTTGCAACGACCGACACTTGTCGCCTGTTACTGTTCATGCAATCGCGTGGATTAAATCTTTAAAAAAAAGTTATATTAATTCTGCATTATTGGGTTATAGTTTTTTGCTACGCCACTGATAACCCGCGGTTGCGCATATCTTGACTCACTCGGTGAACTTGGTTCAAAAATAAATGTCTGATCGGGCCAGGTTTGGACGTCAAAAAGAAGCCCGTTTGCGACTCTGAACTACGGCCCGCCGACCGCTGAACAGGTCTGAAGTATATTTATAAGGACAAAGCATTTTTTACATCTCTAATGTTATTTGGATCTGAAAGCAGGGATCTGAAAACAACGGCCTGCGGGTCAATTCCGATCCGCAAAACCATTTCATTCGGCCGCAAAGACATTTTTTGTCAATACAGTAATAAAAAAGTAATATATTTACAAAAAATTGTTGATTTGGTAGAATGTAACATATCCCAAAGCAATCGCATTACGTAACAACGGTAAGATTTCCAGTTCTCAATCTGCTGTGTAATACCTTAGGTGGCCATGTGGCAAAAAAAGTTGGAAGACCTTTAGTTTACAGAAACAATCTGGTCCTGATTTATTCCGCGAGTCAAAAAATTAGTTCATCCTTTCTAGAGTTAGGTGTGGACACTGGTTGCAATGCAACATATTTGCTAACATTTACTGAAAACCAAGTAATTTCCCAACCATCTACTGTATCTGTTTTGATGTAATTTTCCAACGCACCTGTATGCTGCATCTATGCAAGGCTACGCATATTTCACAGATTAAAAAAGCTTTCGGTTTGGCGAGTTATGGCCAAAATTTGCCCCGAGAGGGCAAATCATACCTTTCGTGCAACTGTTTGATTTTTGTCAAAAACCGGATTTTCAGTCGTAATTTTGGCTCCAGATATGCTAGAGAAACAATCAAAGGCTCTAAAGACGCGGATGATAGCCTAGTTTCCAATAAAAAATTGAGTCAAAAAAATGGCTCGTAGGGTTGGCGCCCAGGGCTAGGTAAACCTGGCCAAAATGGCGAAAACATGCCCCGACTATGACGTCACCCACAGAAAACCCCAAACCCAAATCAAAAAAATTGTTTATTCGAAACTAGAAGACTTGCCGAATCCGTAGATGGTTTGAACACCTCTCTAGCTCTATCGCCTGGCAAGTTATGGCTAAAATAGTCTCTGACGATATATCGGCTTCTGCGGTCCTTAAAGGGTGACAGATACCTTCCTACACTCTTGATGCTGACTAACACTTTAGTCGAGCAACGAAATTTAACAGCCGTCTCTTTCGGTACTGAATTAATTAATTCTGCATAAAATTTTCTGCAATATCGAAGGACCCCACTTCACCCCGAATGTGCCTTAAAGGTTTACAGGCCTATATCTGCATTTTGTGGTTGTATTTTTAACATCTGTCATATAACTTTCTTCTGGCCGTTTAATTTACAAAGTCGTATGTTACACCAACTTTATTATAAACTAACGTTGTCTTGAAGGTGGTACAGTTGATGAAAAAAAGAGTTGTTTTTCCGCTCTAGGAAAAGCCTCGAACAACCTTTACCACTACGCAATGAAAGTTGATTCGTCCACGTGGTGCGATATGGAGTTCGGCTTATCTTCAGAAAAACAATTTGTCTGTGCTTCAAACGTTGCCTTGGACAGCAGTGGAGTGTTCGGAACGGTAAAGAAGTTTATCGGTGTTTTGTTTTCTTTTTATAGGAAGTTTTATACGTTGCCATCCAAATATGAGTGATGCATTAGCGACGAGAAAATCAACGCCAGCTAGCCGTTGGTTTCATGCGATTGCGTTCTGGTGAACCTAAATGCCAACGACAGTGTGGGTGCTGGGTGTACAGACCTTTCATCACGCGACAATTAATAACCAGAGGTGCCGGAGTCACTTTTTCCGACTCCGCTCCTGTTCCAAAATTTTGGAATCCGGATCCGGGTCCGGCAATTTTTCAACTTTGACAATCCGACTCCTGTTCTGACCCTGGGCACAATCATCGATCCAACCGTAAATTACCCATGTTTTACTTAAGAAATGACCACACAGACCCCTGCTACTGCCGAAATTGAAAAGTGACTCCGAGTCCGGTTTTTCCCAAATTTTTTATTCCGGGTCCGGATCCGGGTCTGAAAGAAAGGCACAGAATCCTGCCGGAATCGAATCTGGCACTCCGGATCCGGTCCCACCTCGTTAATAACTGACATTTAGTCACGCAGACAATTAAACAATTTGACTCTTTATCACCAGACAGATCTACACGCATATTTTTACAAAATACAAATTCTTTCAGTTGTACACAATACATTTCGAACGCGCTCGTGGCATAAATCCTGCTGCCATTTACTGCCTTGTACAGAACAAGGTTCAACATGTTGAATGAGTAAAAATCATTATTATTTTGACTTCTCCTGCGAGAATACTGCAAGATTTTGAGAGTGCAGCTATAAATGCTTCTATATCAGCATTTCCAAATGCAACATTTACGGGTTGCTATTGACACAAAGTGCTATGAGAAAAGTTAACGAAATTGGTATGAAAGAAGACTACGAAAATAATGAAAGTTTGACATTTGCTCTTCGCTGCTTAGTCTTCTTTCATACCAATTTCGTTAACTGTTCTCATAGCACTTTGTGTCAATAGCAACCCGTTTTTTTATAGAAAATAATGAAAGTTTAACATTTGCTCTTCGCTGCTTACCTGCTTTAGCTGTGGTTCCTTCATCCGACGTTACTGAAGCTTTTTTGACACCAGCTGACACATGCCAGGCCACATAAAGATGCCAGAGCTTTTGCGCATTTTGGACGTACGTACATTCGAGACCGCCGACGGCCAGGACGCAGTTAACGTTATGTTTCCGCCATCTTTCCTGTAGAAAGATGGAATCATTCGAAACTGCGTCTGAAGGGGTTGCAAGAGCAACGAACTCTATCGAAGTTTGGCATTACGGAATACACAGGCACTTCTTCAATGTCGTCACCCAATATTATGTACTTTTTTTAAAGGACTTGAAAAAGCTATACAGATGCAACTAACAGCATTTTAGCAAACTGTCCTGTGATTAATTGTCGCGTGATGAAAAGTCACCAAACCGAGCCTTGAACATAGAGTTTCGTATGTTTACAACAAACATGTGAAATACAAAGAAGGCACGTTCAGAAGTTTCAATCCGTTGTAAACGTTGCTGTGACGTTGGTCATGAAGTGTTGTAAAGCAAGTATGCCCTAGACTTGCCTTGCTCAGTTTAGGTACCATAGTTTTCTTTTTGAAAAATCGAAACTTGTGTTTGGCCAATTGCGGGTGAAACGAAATGAACTGAACGTCGGTGCTACCCACTAACTATGAATGTGGACTCTTGTTTGTGTAGAAAGCCTGCGTACTTTCACAAAGAGTGCAATGTTCAAATGCGTCGCTTGTCTTGATAATCTATCCCAGTTCGCAGTGTATCTTCATGTTGTACAGTCAGTGCCGGGTTACGAGCTAATGGTGCCTGAAGCGCTACCCACTTTTGGTGCCCCTCTGCTACACTGGACCTCTTCATTTTAGTTGGCTTGTTAACCAGACATAATGCAGGTTGCAGTGGTGAAAATACAACATGTATTCGAAAACTTTACAGATGGAACATATCAAAGTTCCAGCATTAATAATCTGAAAAGCATTTTTCTACATGCCATTTTCACAAAATCACTGATAGCATCCTTGAAGCCAATAACTCTCACAATATCTGCTTCAATTGCTAATTTACGGAGGAGTAGAGTCCTGCAGCATTACTGATCTTATGGATGTGTCTTCAAACTTGTTTTAAACGCACCTTTAGTCCACTTTGTCAAGTTTCTACACATGCTTTGGAGACAATATGAGGTGCCAATGGTTTACCGTGGCTACGAAGCTTAACTTTAAAACGCGTAAGATAAACCTTCCTCGCAATCGGTGATAGGGTTCCTGTGGTCTTTCATGGTATCCCCACAGATGCGACAAAATTTGTCTGGATTTTTGTAACAGCTTCTTCATAATGAACTCAACTACACATGGGCGCAATTAGGTGGGGGGCACGGGGGACGTGTCCCCCCACTTTTTCAGACGGGGGGACATAATATGCCATGTCACCCCCACTTATTTCTCTTTATGTTTTGTACAGGGTGACCCAAAAAGATGCGTACCCATATTTTGTTCGATAAAAAACTCATTTTTTAACGAATGTCTTTTCTGTTGCAGGACGTGATAGGTGA
>JGI24021J15306_10001057_pt1 | contig 25230 bp, 6 predicted proteins | sample Ectturendosymbi1_FD_15306 | JGI IMG/M metagenome (IMG submission 15306) | reverse complement strand
AGCCTTAAACGTCATACAAACAGTTTTGTTGCAGTTGAAAATAATCCCATGCGACTCTGCATACGCCTGGCACACATCTAGTATTCTTTGCAACCAACGTACACTTGGACAGAACACACAAATACCATCAGCAAACATCAAGTGATTTAACAAAACTTCACCAATATAACACCCTGCTTTAATGTTGTTTAGTTCATTGAACAAATCATCTAAATAAACAACAAACAAGTATGGACTCAATACTCCCCCTTGTCTAACCCCATTAGACACATGAAACGGTTCAGAAAAATGCTTGCCCTACTTTATTTGCATCGTTTGTTCTTTGTACCAATAAAACTCTGAGGAAAAAGTTTTGCTTTCTAGTCTGAACATCCTTGAGATATCTGAAAGCTTTTTAGAACCAAATCCTTGGCAACTCTAACAACGATTTGGAAGGAAAATCCAAAGTTTTTCAAAGCTCCACTTCAGTTTGATTCGCCCAAATCTTATATTCAGTCCTATTTTTCTGAAAATGTTTCTATTTACTTTTTTGGCTGGGACAAATTGTCCATATCATACTGGCACGGGGGCGGATCCAGTGGGGAGGCAATCTCCCCCCCTAAAAGCTACAAAAGGGGGGGAGATTGCCTACTACTAACTATATTCACCAAAAGCTACTAACTATATTCATCATGATTTTGTACAACTCAGAGAATGACATTCGCGATAAAAGGCTATTTTTTCGTCCATTGTTTTATCACAGCCGTGTCGTGAACTACACTTAATTTATCTTACTGTAGCGAGAAGCCCTTGTGAGGCTTGACTACCAAATATTACTGAAATCGTCCCCTCATAAAATTTCTGGCTGGATCCGCCCCTGTACTAGCAACTAAATGAACATAAAAATCCTGAAACGTAGCACATCACAGGGTATAGGTGTTAGTTGGTTGGTAGCCTACAGGGCACAGTCAGGCACTATTGAAAAGGAACAAGCAGCTGCTGCATTTCTTCATCGTCGAGATGTGACATCAAGTTGACCTTCCTGTAATACACTATAAGCAGCTAAAAAGTGGAACATCATTATTGGCGATGGAACGGAGGAGGCGGGGGCCTTGGCTCTCTGGATTTTGAAGTTGATATTTTGCTAATAACGTTTTATTAGAAATATGTTCTTTTGGTTTTGAAGTTGGTAAAATTATATTTCAACACAGTTGTCCCCTGGAAATATCCAATATCATCCTCAGGCCCGTAGCCAGTTTTTAAGGTTTGGGGGAAAATACTTTTTGAGGGGCAAGAATTTTTTTATATGTTTGAAATTAATTTTTCTGGGCACAACAAAATTTACGGGGAACAAAAATTTGGGGGTGAACTGCAGTGGCGTAACCAGCCCAAAACTTGGGGGGAGGAAATTAGGAGGGCCAAATATTTGATTCTAAGTGAATAGCACTTTTTTGGGATACCGTCTCTCAAAGCACAAAATGACTGCATACGCTAAAAATTTTCGGGGAGCATGGCCCCCTGCCCCCAATGTCTACGTTTATGGTGCTCTGACTCTGAATGCTCCCCGTCACTACGGGCCTGCTTCCCCCTGGAAAAATCGTTCCGACGCCATGACTTGAGTGACTGACTGGTTCCCCCGAACAAACTTCCTGGCTCCCCCGAACAAACTTCCAGGTTGCGCCAGCAATTGCTATCAAGCGCTTGCGAGCTGCATACAATAATGCATATTGCCTACCGATTTATGCATTACATACCCAGAAATGAAAGTGTTCGTCCACACCAAGTTAGCCATCGTGTCAAGACTTTTGATACCTTATTGAAAAATAATCTTTATCGCTTCTTGCAACGTTGTGCATCTTCATCTAACTCTTTCATCCGATCTGTTCAAATGCATGATGCTTTTTACAAATCTTCGTCTTTCCTCATTTATTTAACGTTCATGTATGATGGCGACCAACTGATATACAGTAGTTGTTGATGCGTTGGACCAGTGTACGTGTCTCATCAATATTGTTTTTCCATAACAACGAAAAGCTCCCGTGCGGTGCCTTAAAAATCAGGATTATTAATCAGCGGCTTCAAAACTTAGGAAATTTATTTCGCTGTCGATTTCATGATAAATGCGTTGTGAAGCATTTGAAATCTTGTTTGGAACATTGTGCGCCAATGTGCACCCATTCCCCACCAGACTCATCTTTTACTTCTTGCTCCTTTTAACGGTTGGCTGTTTACTTCAAAGTTTTGATGTAAGAATGCCTTAATTTCTCTCACACTACTCAATCCCTGTATTATGGTGGGTGTATGACGCTACAGTTGGGGTGATGTTAAAAATGTTTTTTCTCCTATCCGTGTGATCATGTGCAAACACCTATTCTGTAATGAGTTATGGCTAACCATTTTCTGTGCTCATGCGCAATTTGATTGCGCCTACGATATGGACCATGCGTCTGCAATAAATCATCATTATAATTATTAAAACTACGCAGAATATTGAAGCAGAATAAAGTAGTGCCTCTGACTTAGGTTGTTAGCTGCACAATAAAGTGATTATCTGTGAATGCCGTTTTCATCTCTCAGTGAGCAAGAAGTAATACATTTTTTCAGAAAACTTGACACTTTTGCTATTCAGAAAAACATCTGGTGTGGTAGGCTGTTTATACTTTTTAGGAGGATAGTCAGGGGTGTAGTGAGGCGGGAACGCATGGGAACGGCGTTTCCCACACCTTTTTCGTGTTTTACTTTAAATTAGGTCTTATGTGAACAGGTTGTGTCTTGTGTCTCAAATATGTACAGGTAGTTCTCACAATTTGTTGAATTCCTAAGATGTCTATTGTTTTGGGCATTTTGCTCGTTTCATGGCATTCCTGTTATTTCGTGGTTTGAATCACAAAAGTGTATGAATAAAGGCTTGTAAAGCTAATTGTCACTTACTTGGTGAATTCGCGTAAACACCGAAAGACAATGCGTGTGAACCAGTAGCGTCGCCAACCCAAAATAGTGGGGGACCAAATATTTTGACTTCATGCGAGCAACAGTAGGAGAAAGTCGGCGCCTACGAGTCACTTTTTATGATATCGAGCGTAGCTACAACCAGGGCTGTGGAGTCTAAACATAAATTTCAGACTCCGGCTCCGAAACAATTCGGTCCATTACAAACTGAAAAGCATTGTATTTATTCGTACAACGCGCTTGTCCCGCAAACTGTCTTTGGAACCGGAACCCATACTTCAGGCTCCGGCTCCACCCAACCATCCAAAATTTTTTGACTCCGGCTCCACAGCCCTGGTTACAACACAGCGCAATATTTTTTGTTCAAATTTTTGCAGCTAGTGCCTTAGGGTTGTGGCATGCTTTGTGGAAAGTAAGGGAGAAAAATAACTGGAACCGTTACACCAATTATTTCATTCGTCACTCAAGCGGATCAAGGGTCCCAAAGGGTTGGGATCCACGAACCTGCTTTAGGGACCAATGAACCATGGTTAAAACTGTACGATACTGTTGGTTCGTTGCTTAGGGTTGCCAGATGCGTTTTGCAAAAATACCGGCCATTTTGATTTGTCAACAGTGCCAGATCTAAGCCGTGCCATATTTCGTAAGTGGCACAGGGAAAGCAGAGAGACAATCGGTATTGTTAAGCCACAATTAATAATTGGCCCGTATTTTGGCTGGCCCATTACATTTCGGTGTGTGTTTGACGCGAAAATCGCACCAAGGATTGCGTCAACAGCAACAAATAAACTTCGCTGAAGAAATTGTCCTGACAAGATTCATTACTAGAGTCAGTATAATTTGAGAAATTCTGCGTTAGTTCTTTTTGAAGTTACGGCAAATTGTTTATTTTCAAAATACCGGCTTCAGGCACTGATTTTCAAAATACCGGTCTTTTACCGGCCTTTGCTAAATTAGCAGTAAAATACCGGCCAGGCCGGTGAAATACCGGCCATCTGGCAACCCTATCGTTGCTGTAAGGTTAAAATGTGGACTTCGTTTCATGCAAAAGTCAAAATAATGAAAGTTCTATGAACTAACTGAAAAAATTTGAGTTTACCACTGGCTATTACCAAGTTATAAAATATGGATTTCCGGTTTAAATTTTTTGAAGGTGAACCAAAACGAAACATTATTTAAAAGACCAAATCCGAAAATTGAACAATAACACAAGGCAGTCGCGTAGCCACGAAGGGGATTTAGTGGGGTTGGCTCCCCTAAATTGAAATATGAAACTATAAATCAGTGGAGTTTTTATCAATTTTTCAGAATTTCAAGCCCCCCTGCACAAACGTAAAATATCCCTATTGAAGACTTTCTGGCGACGGTTCTGCAACAAGAAATGTTTTCATTCGTCCAAGGGACTAATCAATGTATATATCCAAGGTTCAGAGCAAACTTTTATTATACCTAACACGTAGCACCAGTGATGGGATTCGACCGGTTCGCAAGAACCTGTTCTTGAAATTTCTTTAATCCCGAAAACAAGTTGTTGACTTAAGTCAGTGTCAGGGGTTCTCATTTTTTTTCAAGTTGGGAAAATAAATAAAATCAATAATTTCCCTATAGACTGTAGCAGTTGCCAACACAAAGGTCAGCGCTTATATCGGCCACGCAACATGGTTTGTCTGTGGAGACTGTGATAATGAGAGAACCTGTTGTTGGTGAGTCCAGGAGTGAGATAACTTGTTCTTTAAAAATTTGAAACCCCTATTGACTAACCCCTTTTTGTTGAACTTGATATGACAAAATGAGGGAATAGCCCAGTGTTTTTTTAAGGTTTTCAAAAGGGTGTCGTGTTGGAGCTTTAGGGTGTCAACACCATTTTCCCTTCTATATTTAAAACTTATGACTGATTTTCACAAAAAGCACGTTTTCGTCCAAGTATGCTTAATTATTTGGATACGACATTCACTTTTGGCAAGCAAAGTAAAGACAATTTCATAAACAGGAAGTTTCAATTCAGGCCTGCATACTCATTCATTCACTGATTTTTATGCCAGCTTTACCTTTGAAGAGAGTCGAGGGGGCAGCAACCCTAGGAGGGCCCGAAATAACTCACGCTCAACAGAAATTTCAGATAGTTCTGCTGGCTTCCACACCTACACCGGACCAAGCAAGGTCGGAGATGTAATCGCGCCACCTGGTCCTTGGATGAACTCTGGGCTGCTTTCCCGAGAGTGTAGACTGTAACCCGAAGGACTTAGTTGGCCAATCCTTCCTGGGACATTCTGGTTACATGGCCGAACTAACATATCTGGGATCTTTCAATTCGGAGAAGTCGCTTGACATCCCGGGCTTTGCGGATTTCAGACCTGTGCTCTTTGTCACGAAGTGTCGTACTGAGAACTCTTCGCAAATATACCATCTCTGCCATTTGACAGTATTCTTTCAGTCGTCACCTAAAATTCATGACCATGGGTGAGGATCGGAACAAAGACCGGTTTACAAACTGAAAGCTTTGTGGTCTTTAAAAGCTCCCGTTTTGTCACCACAGAGCGACAAAACTCACGCAGAACTGCGTTTGCTTCACCAGCCCGTGTATTAATCCCTTTGTTCCGACTTCCGTCACTAGTGAATACCACCTCAAGGTACTTGTCTTCACCCGCTGCAGTGTGTTGCCGCTCACTTGCAGAATACACTACCTTGGGCGTCTTGAGAGACACAATACCTCAATCTTTTTACTGCTGATTTTCGTTACTGCTTGGTCGTACGCAGCAGATAACCGATCGAATGCGGTCTGAAGACTCTGTTGAGAAGGTCCACGTATGCAGTACCAATTAGTCCCGTAACCAGGGGAGAGCGAAGTCCCCCCTAGATAATTTTTCGTCCCCCTTGGAAAAATGTGTTGGACATAGTTCAAAAAATGTGGGTCCCTCTCAGAAAACTCTTCGCCTCTCTTGGTGTCCCAAGCTGGTTACTGGCCTGGTACCAATTCATCCGCAAAAAGCAAATGGTTCATCCTGCAATTCCCAACAATGACACCCTCGTCGACGCGTCTGTGACTATCATTCAATTTGTATAGACCAAGACTCTCCAAATTTTTTGGGAGTGAACCACATAAGCTATTGCACAACTGTTCGAGGGACGGACATCTTGCGTAATGTGATTTTTTCGGGATATGTTCCACTCTACCAAATCAACACATTTTTCGTAAATATATCATTTTCTCATTATTGGAAAAATGTGTTTTGTGGCCGGACGAAATGGCTTTGCAGGTCGGATTAGGCCTGCGGCCATAGTGTGGAGAACCCTGATATAGAATATGAAGAGGAGTGGTGACAGCACACACCATTGTCGGAGTCCAACACCAACACTGAACGGTTGTGGTTTAACTCGTCGACACGGACATAATCTTCTGAGCAGGAATGCATTTACTTGACTGCCAGCAAGAGGCACCCGTCAACACCGTATACTCCCACCGTGATTCAGCGACCGCGATGCAAACCGGACTGGGTACCATCCAGTTTTGGTTCAATTATTCTCGCGGCATCTTGGCATTCACTTTTCCTGGGAGTCTTACCAAAGAGATGCCGCGGTAGTTGGTTCATTCACTCCAGTCTCCCTTTTTGTGTATGGAGATGATCAATTTGCCAATCTTTCGGTGCCCTTGCGAAATGCCATGCCACTTGACAAACACGAGTCAGCCAAACCATCCGGCGTTCTAAGTTCCCCAATTCACTATCACACTTTTCGCAGTTAGCTTTAAGCTCGGATTCAGCAGCGGCATCAGAGAGCTTATTGATGCACAGTTCTACGGAAGCTTTCATCTGTGCTAAGTTAAAACATCCCGCCTGAAAAACTTTGTTTAGTTCTGTCAGGTGAGGTGCCAATGCTGACAAAAGGAATAGGATAGCACCATGTTGAAATTTTATGTTTTAACAAGTCGCAGCAAAACAACGCACATTGCATTATTTTTATTTTCTGACAGATGCTTCAGTATGGCCCTAATAGCCAAAATCTCACTACTTGCTCTCACTGTTGCCTTACTCGACAGCCGACAATCACCTTTTGTACATACGCAATGCAACTGCCGACCTTCTGTCTTCATCGCAGTCCGATGCAGCGCCAGGCAAGCCAATCGCAACGGTGAAACAGTAAAACACTTCTACAATTGCATTAAAGCGCTTTCGCAGTTTCGTACACCATAGTGTACAAATCAGTGGCAGTGTAGTAAGAGGCCGAAACGAGGTGGTGCGCATGACAATGTACAGATACCAAACTTAGAATTTTCGCTTCCAATTTCTGCGCCAGAAAATTGGGTCTGCTTACAACATTACAGCCGTCTGTTGCAACAGCCACGTGCAAGAAAACATGCTTTCCTCAAATTGTTTTACTTCAATACAAGGTAAAACCATATCTTGGCTTTCAGAATTTAGGGTGTCATTTTGACACCTAAAAACGGCTTAAAAAACACTGGAATAGCCTGCTGTCAACCGTGAAGAAGAGGGCACCGCGTGGATATCTCCCATGTTCGGTTCAATAAAACTATATTCAACCCTACCATGCGATGATTTTGCAGAAATTTTTTTCTCTAAATCGCCTGCTTAATCCTTTTATTTCAGCCCCTGTCCAATAAAATAAACTATTCTTTTCGCAACCGTATTGCAGAGGCACATAGCTCCCCTCTGTGGTTCTAAGACAGTATCGTTGTCGTCATGAAATGATTCACTGACTTCTGTGCTGCTCTGTTTTGGAGAATCTTGCTCTGATTCTGGCGAGACATTCTGTATGTTTACTCATACCTGTATTCTTTTCCTTGAACACGAAATTTTTTCCCTAGCTTTTGCTTTAACAAGGTGAGTCGATGATAACGGAAGACTTCTGCTTCTTCCTGATTCGTGTCCTTGTTATAGCCTGACTTTTGAGATATGGTTGTATTTCTCCACGAGAGGAGTAGTATGATAATCGTGATGCTACATTTTCAGTGTTTGCTTGAAAACTTTCTTCAGCATCCCGATCTAATTTCTTTTCTATATGAGTGTTAGGATGATCCATCCCGGAACTTGACAGAAAAACATCATCTGAAAGGCCCCGCTATGACCACAGGTACCGACCTCCCCCATTTTGTATGAGACACCGCCTCCCGAAGCACAAACGACAAGATCTGCTAGAAATTTGGGGGGGCATATCCCCTTTGGCCCCTCCCTGTCGACGCCTATGGTGTGAACGGGAACGCAAGCGTACAAAACCTATGCATGTGAAAGCGCAAATCGTTGATGGGGGGGATCACCGTCAACACATTTTTTGCCAGAATGTCTCCTGAAGTTCCTCTATCACCACTTGGCCACCGACTGCGTAAGTATTCATATTGCGAAATTTGAAGTCAATACAATGTATGTCCCTATCAGAAAAATCTCCCTGCCCCATTTTTTGCCTGTAATCTGGCAGTCAGTCTCACAAACCTGTCTACGAAAAGCAACTGTAAAACAAAATAACGAAGCAACTATGAGTGAGAACAAGGCACTGCACTTTCACTGCAATGCAGTACATTATATGACGCCTCCCCAGATCCCTTTTATACGAATAAGCTGGTCGTTCAAAAGACTTATGCGGTCGTGGCTAGTCTTCCAGCTGTGTAAATTGGCAAGAACGCGCATGGCAGGAATCTCACACAAGAGCCACGTACAAGAAACGGTTTTGTGCAACATGTTACGTTTACTAAGTCGTTTCTGCAAGTACGAGAAACATAACGCGTGAATATCTGGGCAATGAAAGAATACATGCTCTATTACATGCGCTGGCACAAGTGACAACAGATAATACAAAGACCTTAGACACATTTCAGTTAAACACCAAAACGGCTCCACCGACCATGCAACACACAAATTGAGTAACGTGGTGACGTCACAATTATATAATTAGCACACGATATCCGTCGTGCGGATATGAACGTCTAAATGCAAAAAAATTTTCGGTACCGTCTCTAAAGCGTAAAAAAATCCACAATTGCTTATGTTTTGATAACGTAACACAGCGTATTGCACGTATCGTTATAGAATAATAGCATAACTGCCATTAAATACGTTATATTTACAACAGGTACGATGGCAGCACAGAATTGAGCCACGCTACTTGAAAGTTTGTCATCACACGATTTGAGCAGCACATGATGTTATGCACATAATTCTCACATTCTCAAAACAATTTTCTGTGATTTAAAGCATATATAGTACTTTCAGACTTGAAAGGTGAATTCCAACAGTCGATGTTTGGCAAAACATCTACTTTTTGAACTGTTGCACTTTTCTTGCGCGATTTTTGAAGCAGAAAAACGACAACAAACAAGTTTTGCGCACGCCGCTAACTTCCAGTATCACAAGGTTCAACGCAAGGAAGTTAAAAAATAAAATGCGCGAACGCCTGACCTTTATAAGCGTTTTATTTCCTCAAACAGATGTGATGTGGGTTGCTCAATGCTGGCAAATGAAATACACCTGGGAATGTGATGAGTTGTTTGTTCGTATGCTGAAACACGATGATGTGTGCTTGTTCGTTTGCTGAAACGTGATGATGTGTGCTTGTTCGTGTGCTGAAACAGGATGACGTGTGCTTGTTCGTGTGCTGAAAAAGTGCTTCTTTGTTTCACTTTCAGGTTGCAGCAGAAATCAAACACGCGCGTTTCCTTTGTGGTGTTTTCAAGTTTTCTAGCGCTGGCCAGCTAGGCACAACACATCATTTTGACAAAAACGAATTTTTCAAAGTTACATTCGATCCTAATTCTACCAAACAGTCAGCCAATCATGCGTAAAAACATAAGTACATGATCCCGTCATTGTATGGCACTTGATTCTTATCACTCATCGTTACATCCTGAGCTCCAGCATCGCGCACAGATGCCGGTGTCGAACGAAATTTCTGACCTATTATTGTTTGTCAGTTATTTTGCTTCTCAGAGTAAAGGAATAAAGTTTGGCAATTACTTCTTTGATGTGCATTGTGTAAATTAAAACTTTTTGGTTATATGTCAGATACCCACAACAAGCTATAGTACGGGAATAACTATAACCACTGAAAAATATTGGATTTAGTTTTAGTTTTCAATTATTTTTCTTTTTTAACCCTAACCCGACCAACTTACCTAAACACCAATTCCTAATCATCAGTTTCCTCAACGTATTTGATATGTAGAGTATTACTGTGCGCATGCGCACATGGCTTGAAGTCAGAAATTTCGCTTGGCACCGGCATCAGGCGCCGGAAAACATGAAAGTCAGTATTTACTCAGCAAACAAAACACCGCTGGGTTCCGTCATGCCATGTGAAGGAATAACTGTGTAGACAAAAAATAGGTCGGCCTGTCATTAAACTATTCTGTTAGCAGTGCTTGGGTATATTTTACGCAAGGCAATTAATCAGTTTTCCAGCATTTTACGCAAAAATTGTGGCGAGCTTGAACATTTGAGACTGCATTAACTAATGAGTCCGTCGTATCGTTTGTAACAAAAAAAAGAATTTAGATTGAAAGAGCTTGGAGCGAACATATTTCTTGCAAAAACGAGAAAAGCAGTTCAGACATGAAGATGTTGTACGCAGTGAGTGAAAATAGAAAAATGAACATTCATAAAAAAAGCTTTCAAATTGCAAGAATTTCACACAAGAACTGTGCAAATAACGACTCTGCAAATAAATCCGAGCACTTGAAACATATTTTACTGCCTCACATCCGAAAATAACCAGTTTCTATGATCTCTTTTCGCTTCCTTAAAAAAACGTTGAAATGATCGCATATTCCATTTACAGTTTCTGATTCACAAAATTGCACAGCGGTAGACCGGGAAAACTTGAATATCAGAACACCATGAACTGCATAAGACAGGGCAGCGAATTTGCATAACCATGTTTACGTAGAGGAAGTAACAGCGACCGAACCAGCCATGTGGCTTCCATAAAATAGGCATTTGTACAAGCAGCTTGTTTGACATCTCACTGTTGCGCGATTCCAGAAAATGAGCGAAGATCAAAGCATGTTGAGCGTACCATCCACGGCAGCTACATTTCTGGCTCTTTTAATTGCTTTACGAGCGTCTTAAGAGCAAACACCGGTGCATTTGGTCCACAACATATTTTTGGGAGACATCCCGTTTAGTCCAAATCCGGGCACGGCCGGATCAAAATCTAATACAGGACGGATATGAAACAGTTGTTCCACTAAATGTCACAATAAACTTAAAAAAAATTCATAAAGAACTTTCAAAAACTTCAAAGATACTGACGCGGAAACGTAAAGTAAAAAGTTCTTAAATTAACTTTTTTCCAAAAAAAAGACATGCAAGCCATGATTGTTGGCGATCGCGCGCGCACACAGCAGGACTACAATGTCATGTGTGACGACACAAACACACGTTCCAACGCCTTGCCCCTGGTGGTCCCTACGTTGAATGACATAACAGTTACAGCATGCAAGCCTGTCAGTGTCACAGAACTTACACTGGAGCAAGGAGGACCGTCATACTTAACTACGTCACAGAACAACAGGGTTTTTGTTCCTCCTTCGTCAGATCCGCCGTCGATTCAACAGCGACTTCTTCAACAAAGCTGTCTTCATCACTCTCATCAAGGTCAGAAAACGACGGAATCTGTGCGTGGAATGCGAGTTACTACAAGAAGGCGTTAACTTTACGAAAACTGGATTCACAAAGAGCACCTTCAGTGCAATTCTAAAAATCAGTTTCGGCAAAGATCGCGAGATGTGTCCACAGGGAAGGTATCGAGGTCACCTTAAATGTTATGACCGAAGCGACTTTTACAGAACCAGAACAGAAGCGCAAACTGAACGACCAGGTAAAAGACAATGTTGTTCACCATTATTATTATCAACCGGCCAGGTAAAATGTCAATGATTATAAAAGATTTAAATAAGTTTCTTTCGTCTTGTTGCGATTTTAGATCATTCCGTTTCTTCTCGTGCGAGCACGCCACTAACACAGGAACCATGTGGACAATGCCTCCAGGCCAAGCATAGACTTTCATCGTTTTCTGCTCTTTTCTGCCCCAGAATCGACAAACTTTCGTACAATTGCTGACTTGTTAGTTCACAAACGAAATATTTTAAAACGCAAATCCTTGATGGAAAATTGTAACAAATGGCGTTGCATGAAAGTTTCAATTCGTTCGTTTTTCAACATTTCTCTAACCGTAAACATTGTCACAACAGGGGTTACTACACACGGTCAGTTGTTCAAGCGATTCCTTTGAAGATACAACAAAGGACATGGACCTAAAGGACGCATTTTCCGCACAATGTTGGGTGGACGCCGAGTAGTAAAAACATTACAGGGATCTTTGATCGTGTTCTTTTTCATCAGAAAGCATTCAACATTGTTTTACGTAACACGACTCCAGCGCATACCTTTCTTTCCAGCGATAGTTCGCTTCTGTTTGCTTCCAACACGTGCTTAGCTATGGTCGAAAATAAGAGGGAAACGTTGTCATCCGTGTAGGCGCTGGTTTCTAGGAATGGCATGCCATACTCTTCAGCAAGCTGAACAAAAACATGGCATTGCGTTCGTAAACCTCACTTGAATTCTAACAACAGTGAAGGACTTCCAAACTCATAATACTGACATGTTGAAGTAGAAACGTCTCAAGAGCAGGTATGGGACGCACAGCGCAGCACCAAACAACCAATTTCTTTATCCCGGAATACGGTACAGAAACGAAAACAGAGTCAAACTTATCTGTCAATCTCTAACAACAACAATTTTATTTCTGGTCAGGCTAGTGAAATTTTCAGTACGTGCACAAGGCCGGGAGACGGCGAAAAGACACTTCGGTCATCCCGTCTGCCACCACCCAATCACTTGTTGTCAAAGACCCTAAACTAGTGGTTCTCAAACTTCTCTGTACGTTGACCCCCAATTAAAGTATACAACTTTCTGTAGACTCCGCAGCCTAGCCGAACAGTTACTAACACCAGGAAAGTATGTGTCAAAATAAATTTGAGTACTTTCTACTTGAAATGCATGATAAAATTAGACACAATCCCAAAATAGGCTTAGAATTATGACCTGGCCCCTTAGCCATTCAATGACCCCCATTCGCCCCGTGACTATTTATCGACCCCTCGGATGGTCCAATTGACCCCTGGGTGTCGATATCGACCACTTTGAGAACCACTGCCCTAAACGAACGCGCTCACTAGCCCTGCGCTAACCAGCAGAAGCAAAGAACATTGCTGACCTTATGCTGACCGCGCAGCACCAAACTTCCACAATATATCATGAAGGTTTGACTGTTGAAGATTCAATTTTCATTATTTAGGTCAGTAGTTCCTAACCTTTTATGGTTCGTGACCCCCATTGAAGGTTTTCACACGCCCTGCGTTCCTGTCAGATTTTTTCTAAATGCATAGCACAGGCAATAGCTATACAACAAGCTTAACACATTGCACTTTATCTGATTACTTCCAACCAACTACTTCTTCAGTGCGACGGTAGACCTTACAATTCCATAGTCCGCTGCGAAATCCGTGGTTGAGTATTCGACAAAGCCACAGTGTCATGTCATCATTGACTTTAACTCTGTTTCGTGACTTCGTCTTGATATGAAGAAGAGCCAGAAAAGTATAATTGCAGAGGCGTGTTGTGACAAAGGGCAGCAATATTCGAAAAGCTCGTTCAGATAGTCGTGGGTACGATTCATACAAAGCGCACCAGAACTAAGCAAGCGGCTTTTCGTGAAGCTAATCATGCGTCGATGAATAATTCCGCAGATCAAGTAATTTTGTAATTCATCGGGAATAGCAGCTGCATCCAAAGACGGTTGTAGTGTCCAGCTCAGTGCAAAACAAACTCTTCTTTGATATCAACTGAATGAAAGTACCTCACGAAAACAATTGACCATACGAACTAACAACCATTGATTCGTCCAATTAAAAGGAAAATATCGGAGGCGTTCCAACTTGCTCCTTTACATCTTCGGACATGTCTGAATTGCGTCTCTATGTTGTTGAAAAGGAGATTTGTCTAATTTTCGCCTCAATATTCTCCCCGAGACGTACAATTACAGATTTTCAACAAACAATATTTCACGAGCTTTTCTTCAATTGTGTGAGTTTTTTTCTCCAAGGGCACACTTTCCTGGTGAAAACCTCTTCCGGAATTGAGTCTCTGACGTTTCAGACTCGCTTCATGACGCCTGAGGAATGCAACATCTTTTCTGATGCGTTCGGAATGTTCGGTCCTTAAATAGCGTTTCAATTTTTATGGCTTCTTCGATTGGGCATTGATGACAACGTTGCACAGAGCACACTGAAACTTCTCAGTGCCATTGCTGGCTAGGCGGGTGAAGTCAAATTTAAACTACGGTAGTATTCAAAATATTCACGGTTCTTCTCCGTGGTGAATTTCAAAGAAAAACACTGCACCCAGTTTATTCTTGACAAGACCTACAATTTACATCAACACCCTCGTGTTTTTACCCGCTGCTCGTCGCCGCTCCCGTGTTGGGTTTCATTGTTGATGACAATGAACGTAACAATGATCATAATGACGCACTAGGCGCGCCGCAAGGGGCACTCTGTGGAAAAGTGATGAAAGAATAAAAAAATATTTTTGGTACCATATGTCATGTCAATATAAGAAAGGAAATAGCACGGATCTCTGTTGCGCTTGTAAAATAAAGTTAAGTCATTTATTCAAAAGTTACAGCCCGAGCTTAAAGTTTGAGGTTTCAGAATATAAAAGCGGCATTTTCGAGATTTTACACCATCTCGACTCACAGAAACACTCTCCGCAACTCCGTTTGGGGTCGTGACCCTGGGTTGGGGGGTGGCGACCCTGGGTTGGGGGGTGGCGACCCTGGGTTGGGAACCACTGGTTTTTATCTAATCGAGCGATCCCGGATCACAACAGACGATAGTTTGTTTTGTAATAGACTGGAAGGAATTACGAGATTTAATTTTCATTGAAAGTGCCTCCAGCATAGAATCATGAGTAGTAGGAGACGAAATGAGTTGAGGTTTGTTTGCCAGAACTAGGGTCATGCAGTTATAGAACCGATTCAGCTATGGCATGAAGTGATTGAAGAGTCGGAGACTATGGAGAACCAGTTAATCATTCTAAAGCTTGTTAACCTTCACTAGAAAAGACATGGCTTCATTCGGACTTATTCCAGCATTCTACAAATTGAAATCTTGACGTTTTCTTTGAGTTAAACAGTGAGGTTTTGTGAAAGGAAGATCGAAATACCCGTCCCTAATCCACAAGCATAACGTTTGCTTCACGGCCAACCACAGCGAAAAGGCACTCTATAAGGAAGGTAGCTAACTTAGGTAAATGATTGACAGGCTGAGCACGTCAGCGTTATGTTTGATCTGTGGAAGATAATAAATAGTCCTTCTAGCTGGAGTAAAGTGTACATATGCTTCCATTAAGGTTTATTATAGCACTCGACAAACAAAGGGCGCGATCGTCCGGCATGCCACCACCAACACTGCAAGTTTTGTTTTTTTAGTTCTGGTGTTCTTCCGCCTTTTGGTGCATTTCTAGTGACAAACTATTTCAACTAATGACAGCAGTTCAACGTTGCTTGCGTCAAGTTCGAATCGTTCTCTCGCTGACATTCAAAGCGGTCATTTCATGGGGAGGAATGCCGCTAGAACTTTTCGCTGCAACATTTTGAGGGTCGTCTGTGCTGGAAGAGGTCATTTTAAATGTCTGTCACAAACACGTGCACGATTTACCATGAAGCAAATTTGTCGTTTAAAGTCGTAAAAACAAATTTGAGCTTTTAAAGTTTTGATTTATCAGTCGTTGAGCTGCTAAGGAAATCACTGAGCCAAAAGGAATTTTTTTTCATTTAAGGGATCACTGACATGCTGATCAAAAACCTACCGTTTTCAATCACAAGTTAAAAGTTTGAGAACATCATAAACAGTCAAGCTTGACCTTTGTTTCCGTTTTCAAGTCAAAATTTTCACATACTTCAATCAACATTGCACTGACTTGGAAACATCAGCACACCAAATATTACAACTAGTTGTGAAGCTAGAAGAATGTAGGCAAATGATAGCATAGAGCAAGCGCCGAATCGCTTCCTTAGATAAAGTTTTAATAAAAACTAACGCAGAGAAAAAGCATGCGCTTACTTTCTTTCCCTGGTCTGTTGTAACCACCCTGCTATCTTCTCTATCACTTTTGTTTCCAACCAAAACAGTTCGAACGTTTTCATCACCATACTGCAACAAAACAAAGGTTATCTATGACGAAGCAAGTTAAAAGTTTAGGCTCAACACATATTTTAACAAGTTGTATGTACTATATTGTGTTTAAGTACTTCAGTATGTAGGATGTCCCCTGACATTGCAGTGAAGACAGTTAGTGCAAAAACTAAATTAAAAGCAACAGTAAGATGCACTGACATTTTTTTCATTAAGTGCCACCTGATGTAATTTAGAATGGCCTATATTTTATTAGCAGTGCGGCATTGAGTGGATGTCACAAATAACAGGTATCTTAATTGCTACCAATCGGTGGTGGCCACTTTTTTACTATGGGATTGGTTGATGAGGCCACAAAGGTGACATTGATGGAACGATAGAAAATTGCCAACATATGGTAAATGCTGCATATGGTATGGCAGGTCCCTGTAACTTCGTTTTCTATTACTCTTCAATCCAACAGCCGTCTCCAAAAAATTGCAGAGAATGCATGCCTAGATGATCTCAGAATCTATCTTTTTTTGCTAGAGTCATGGAATCTGGTGAAACTGAAGAAAAAGCTAAAATTATGTAAAAATGCCAATGTCATGAACTTGATTTAACATAAAGCAACAAAAAACAATAATGACTGAAACAAGTTAGATTAGTTCATATATGAAACAAGGTTCCACATATTTAGACAGCTAACTTGATCAAAAATGTGCCAAGACCACAGCTCATTTTCAAATCACTGCTCGCCACACGTGAATTTAACTTACCTCAGACACATCACTAGCCCATTTTCGAATATTGATAAAGGAAGACTCATTGGTGATGTCATATGTCAGAATCACACCCTGTAAATTGCAATACAAACTTCAATGCATTTTTCTTTGCATTTAGTTTAAAAACCTTTCCAATGATACCTGTTCAAGCAGAAATAGTGAGAAGCTTGCACACATGACTTACTGGGTTTTATGATGTTACTGTACATCCATTCTTGAATAACTATGAAAGTCCAAGGAGGTACTTACCTGGCCTTTTCTGTAGTACTGCTTTGTAATGGTACGGTATCGTTCTTGTCCAGCAGTATCCCTGAAACACATGAAGTCTGTTGATCCTCAAATTTTTTGTAAGATGCAATTACCAAAGAAAAACAAAGACTCACCAAATTTGAACTCTGATTTTTACTCCATCAACTTCAATTGTCTTCATTTTGAAATCAATACCTGCAAATTCCAATTTAATGATAATATCACAAAGACTTTCAGAAGCACAATACATGAGTTTTAAGATGATATATGATGTTGCCAAAGGTATCTATAAGAAACCTTTCAAGACAATGACTTTTGTGAACAATGAAAGGTAACAAACCTATTGTACAAACATGGTTGTATCGGAACTCTTCATCACAGAACCTGTGTAGCAGACATGTCTTACCAACACCAGTGTCACCAAGAATCATGATACGAAACAAAACATCATAGTCCTTGTCCATCTTTTTTTATTCAGTGGTGTCAAGCAGTTTGACTATGATAATGCATTCTAATCTGTTTTGGAGACTGCAATTTCTGTGTTCTACAAAATCAAAGACAATAAACAATAAACTTCTAACACATCACAAAATTAAAAACAAATTTAGGCTGACCAGCACTACAACAATACACCAATGCCTGTGCACATAGAAAACAACAGTGCAGTGAACATTGTTCAAGGATTAACACATGATATGGAAAACCCACAGATCATTTTAAATGAAATTTTATAAGAGCACATTTTTCATGAACTATGGATGTTAAATATGACACCAATCATTGACAATAACAACAGAAACAAAGTAAGCTCAAATTTGAGTATTAGAATGCTTAACATATTACTGTTCAAAAAATAGCAAGTTGTATGTACCTTTGTAATATGTTTCTGCAATCAACACGGCTAGCGTTGCCCTTTCTTTTGGCGATTTTGTTTGAACAGTAATATGTTAAGCTTCAGAACTTCACCTAAACAGCATTTGCCTAACAACTGAATGACTGAAGTGTAGGCCCAAGTGATACAGGTTCATGATATGTTGAAAATAATCAGGTAATAATACACAGAATATTGTACAAGTCCTATTCATGTTTCAAGCATGAATTGAATGATTTTCCAATCTTGTCATTCAGTTCATAACAACAACTAGCTCAAACAAAACATAAGACAGTTTTTTTTCTATCCTTATAGTAGCATCTCATAAATTGCCAGTGGCATAAACACATCGATTTCCTATTATGCCAGTGGCATAAACACATGCAAAACAACTCATGTGCGAATATGTACTATCCACAACGAGGGTGAGCAAGGAATCGATCAGCAAATTTTTAATAGGAAATCAATTCCACATAAAATTATGCATTCTCAGTCCTTATTCATATAGAATCAATTTCTGCGGGCAAAATAAATGAAGCATTTGCTTTACATATCATGTAGTATGATGGGGTCTTGTTGGATGCATCCAAAATAAGCATTTCCAAGCAAATGCAAACCATTTAGATTTTGCATGATCTGATGATGGCATACATAGAACACTGACTTGGAGCAACACATAGTCAACAGTAACAGTTGCCTATGGACGTTTACGACACTAAATCACAAAATTTATCATTTTTTAACACTTGTAACCATACTTTTATTTCTTTTACCCTTAGTCTTGATCAGCACACCTTGTGATGTGCAAAAGTGATGATTTCTGGTTGACCACAGCAGGAAACTTATAATTTTTAGAATAACATTTTCCGTAACACTTAACATAATTTGACTGTGGTGCATGTGTCACTGCATTGAATGAAACAACGCACTTGTAAGAAGTCATATATGGTCAGTAACAAAAAGTACATGCCATAGCTCATACTGCACAACACACACAGGGATTTTTACTTGTTACATAAAATTGACTTTTTTAAATCTTTCAAATCAAATTCAGTTTATCATTTAACAGATGTCCTATAACAGCAGCTGATTCCTTAAATGATCCAGCAAAACTTTCGATCGAAGCAGAGTAATTTCTTCAGAGTTGTTTACAGCAAATTCAGAGGCATTTGTAGAAACACTTGTAGCATTCTGAGGTTGAAGATTGTCAACTGCTGTCCCATTATGTTCTGACTCAAACTGCTTAGCATGGTTATCTTGTATGTCAAACTTGATTTCACCAAGGGATGCCACAGTTGAGTTAACACATCCAGCTTTTTCTTGTTCAAAATTTTGTATTGTTGAACTTTTGTTTTTATATGAATAGCTAAGCTCAGTAGCAGTTTCATCCCCAGGAACAAATGCAATAGCTTCATTAGATGGATCTGATTCCCCAAGTGCAGACACAGCCCTAACATGAATTCGATATTCACACGAGGAATGAAGACCATCTAGCAAAGCACGTGATTTACTTCCAGTTACCATTCCCTTTGCCTGGCCATTGACATATATTCGATAACCAACAATGTCGTTGGCAAAAGAGTCATGGGAAATTTTTCCGCGCTTGCCAAATATATGGGATGGATGCCAGTGAAGGACAACACTACTTTTTTTAGAAGGCTGGTCTAATTGTTTCAGTTCAGCTCTTAGCATTTGGGGTGCAGTAGGAATTCCACAACGAGGTGCAGAAGATGGATCAAAAGGGTTTTGTCTTTTGAAAGCAAGATTTAAAGCTTTGATGTTCCTCTGTCGCTGACCTGGGAGAATATTGAGGTTCAAAATAAGGCTAGGATCCTTACACAACATATCTTTGACAGAAAACATTTTTGGTCCAGGAGATTTTTTAAGCAATAGTCCACCTTTGATCTCCTTCATGAGCTTCTCATGAGGAGTCTGCTCCACGTCCTTAGGTCTCAGTTTTCGTTCTTGCACTGGCTTTAAGGAAAATTTTGAACCAGATATTTCTGGGAGTAGGTTAGTTTTGAAATGCGACTTTATGGTGGAGATGGATTCATTTGACTTGATTGGTGGAAGTTGCTTGCGTATCTGCTGCAATTTGCTTTTGCTGCAACTGGTTGCCTCCACATAAAGAGAAGAGCAGATTTGAAGAGAGTTGGTTTGTGATTCGCGATGAAACTGTTCACATTCCAACAAAACTTCTTCTACAGTAGATCGCTTTGACACATCATCATGTGACATCGCAACCAGAAGGCTTTCAAACTTTTCAGACAATGATGGAGCTTCATCTTCTTTCATTTCATAATCAGCAGCAGACCATAGTGTAACAGACAAGCTAAAGAGAGCAGACTTTTTTGTTGCTGTTTGGCCAACTTCTAATTCTGGTGCTAAGAAGGTTGAATCCATATGCTCACTATCTGTAACATCCTTAAATAAAACCTTTCCATCCCTTCCAATACACAAGATGTCAGTGGACAAATATTCCACAGGATTATTTCTTGCTTTTATTGTCAAGCATGACTGCTCACACAAAGACCACAACTCTTTTTCAGTCATAGGTGATTCAAGTGTGGTTAGGGCCTTATGTAAGGAAATCTGTGGCATGTTGCCTGAGTCAATGACAGGATTGACATCCATATATTGAGATTCAACATTTTCAGCTGAATCACCATTTTCATTAGGAATGGCATCAACATCATTCTCCAGGCTGTCATTCAATTCTATCAACACTAATGGATTTTGTTCGCAGTCTTCAGAAGCATACAACCTATTAGAAAAACACTGCAAAGCATTCTGAAGTTCTGAAACTTGAGACTGAAGATGTTGAACTGTTACCTTTAGGATTGCAGCATCACCATCTTGTTTTTCACTTACTTTCTTCTCTGCCAAGTTTGTCTGAGGGTAGTTTCTAGAAGAAACATTTTGAAGTTCATCACCCTTTGAATAGTCTGGATCATTCTTTTCATTGTCACAATTTTTTAGTAACATTTGCACCTTATTCCACATGAAGCGTATTGCTTTATTTTGGACATCTCGCGTTTGTTTTTCTGTTTCATATTTTTCTTTGAGGACATGTAACTCATGGCAAAGAAGCCTTATGTATTGTTCGGAACGTCGGCATCGTAATTCATGCCTTATTTCCAACACTTTTGGATTTTTTGATCTAGTGGCAAATCCTCTCCAAGCAGCCTGTATTTTTGTAGCAGCCATTGTGTGTCTCAAATCTGATGGGAAGTGCATTGATGACTTGACCTGTTGACCTTCAACCATTTTACGTTTTTTGTGTGAAGCTGCAACAGCATGCTTTGAGGTAACACCAGAATATTTTTTTAAAGGTTGAGGCTTTGACTTCAGAGGAAATTGAGCACTGGAACTGGAGCTAGAGCCATAAAGCTGCAATTGAACATGACTGTCTAATGGCTTTATTGGCCGCATCTCATATTCATCATATTTAGACAAAGGTTGAAAAAGGTCATTGTCTAAACCATATGATTCAATGTCACATAAATCTTGCATTTCTGTAACAAACTCAGATTCAGACATCAGTAAATCAGTATCAAGTTTGGGAACATCATGTTGGTCGTACTGAAACAAATTGCGTCTATTCTTGCTATACATTCCTTCAGTCATGAGATTTGCAAAAGCCATTCTCAAAAATCTTCCCACGTTTCAAAAATCTTTTACAAGTCGTGCCTACTGTCATCTAAATACAAATAAACAAAAATGGAAAGTTACATAAAGCAAATTTTATAGAATCTTAACTTAAAAAGTTCCTTGGAGCAAAATATTTTATAAAAAGAAGTATTGTTATGCTTTTTATGAGATTACATTTCTCAGGGGATTGACTGAAAATGTTGTACCCCTTCTTCTAATTATATCATGCTTTAACAAAGTGAGTTTATTCCTCATGCTGTGAGCAACCAAGAAATTGCTTATCTTTGACATGTGAGTGTGCATAGGAGTTAAAACACTTGGCACAGCATGAAAACTTGTTTGTCAAATGAATTGTAAATGGTGTGTGTGTGCTGAAAAAATTTTCCATTTCTAATTCTACTTTGTAATGGTTTCAAATACTTTAAAACAGTATTGCTACTTCAATAATTTTTAAATATCATTGCTTGGAAACACTGTTTCAAAGAGTGTTTTTTAACATGGTTATGTTATGATCACAAACTTGCTGCAATGCTATTGATCATAATAAAAAATTTTTGTTTTTGAATGTTGTGCCTTTTTTGTGCTTGTTAGAACATGTTTAAGGGACCAGTGAGTATATAACAAAAGTACAGAAAAATTATGAAAATTGACTGGTTCCAATCCTTTTTTCATCACACACCAAAAGTATTAAATGCCTTCATATTTCAACCAGTTGCAGCTAAAACCACCAGTGTCTACAGAAAATCTACTGCTCCTCTTTCCAGTTATCTTGAAAAAAAAACTTGAAGACTGGTGATCCCGGAGAATGAGTGGTTGCACTGGTGCTTGTCTTTGTCAGCGATCAGAAGCAATTCTGCTGGTATTTTGAACTGCATGCGCGCTTGATTCAACACATTCATACTTATCCCATGGATTACACCCAGACCCATTATCGCCTTCCATTTGCATTATCGCCTTCCATTTGTGCTCCTTTTGTTTTGCTGATGAAGTAGATGCTGCTTTCCAAATGCTCAATTTCTGTAACTTTTGCTTGCCTGTTTGAAATATTATTTCACTTTACTGACTTCTTGCAAATTGTGCTTTGACTTTAATTTGTTCTATTCTTGAAACAGTACCATAGGACTAGCTATCATGGCTGCTGTCTTTGATGTAAATAGTTTGTCTTAACATTTTCAATTTCACTTTTAATTTCTAAGGTAATTAACAAATAAATACCCATAACTGAAAGTAACAAGTTTTTCACAACAACTAACTTCACTAAGATCATTAATTAAAACATTTTATATAAAATCATGTGTGACATCTTGCATACACTTTAAGTAGTCTACCTTGCAAAACGTTTTCAACGCAAACTTTAAGTTTCTGTTCAAAATATAGGATTCTTTGCCACAAAGTTTGTGGCGAATACTGCAGACAGAATTAAAATGTCCTCAAAACTGAAACCTAGTTTCAGTTTTGAGGACATTATTATAGTTCGGAAGAACTGAAAGCAAAGTCTGTCAAGAGAGTGATACGTGTAATTGATACATGCGATCTACGCGGTACTGGTTGATCTATATTACGGCCTTATAATAGTGATATCTAAGATATCTAGATGTCGATAAGTATCAAATATCCGATCTTACCACTTGTTGACGCTGCTCGTCTAACACTTCGCACTAGCATTTGCGTTTGGCGTTGGTGTTCAGATTTATTTGTTGAACCGTTGCGAACTGCGTATCAACTTCCAAACTGTGATGCTTGATTGGTCATGCGAATCACCTGTTTCGTTACGTAGTTGATACGCGGGAAGCTTGAAGATGGAGAGCGCTGAATGGTTTGGACTGTTGTCCGTGGATGCCAGGTTGCCATTTTTGTACTTTTTGATGCCAAGTCCAGAAATTTTGCTTTTTGTAGAGTGATTTGTCGTGCTGTTTCACATGTGCGTCATAGTTTGGATGTTTTTGGCCTTGCGTGTTGGCAGAAAAATAGGTGGCTTGCCACTAAATTTTCGGAATTTTTCGGCCTGCTGTTTTAGTGTTTGTCATTGTTTGTGTTGATCAAGAAAAAAAGTAAAGCGCAATTTCAATTTGCAGTAAGTTGGTCAAATGAAGTATTAACTCAAGGGAGGGAGTTACTTTCCGAATGCTTAGACTTAAAGAAAACAAACATTCGGAAAACAATATCTACTTCACATTACTACGCAAAACGAAAGGGGGAAGGTTGGTAGCCAGTGGCGATTCTAGAATGAAAAAAGTGGGGAGGCCACTGCGGGGCCAAGGAAAAAAGTAGGGGGGCCAACATAAACGTAAAATATTGCTGGTCGAAAGTTATCTGCTGTATGGGTCAGTCAAGCAAACTTGAATGTGAAATTAAGCAAAAAACTAGGGGAGCCAGCCAAAAATCTGGGGGGGCCATGACCCTCCCTTAGAATCGCCACTGCAGGTAGCAGGCAATGGTAAGCAGGCTGGGTCTGATCCATGGTATTGGCAACAGGCATGACTGTGTCTAAACAAGCTCGCAAGGAGTGTTGCCAGTTTGGCTTTCTTGAGGGCAAATTTGTAACTTTTGGCTTTTTTCAACTCCAAATGAAATTTGGCTTTTTTGGCCACTTGTATATATTTTATGTCGATTTGGCAGATTCAAAGATGATTTTGGCAGATTTGTGGTTACTGGTAGATTTCTAGAGGCACTGTTTCTGGCCGCAGAATGATAAATTTTGGAAACTGCTCTAGAATTTCTATTAATAATTTTTAGTTTTGCTATTTCATGCTTTTAGTTTTTACTCTTCAGCAAGACCAAAAGTTTCAAGAAGTTTAATGATGGAATTAGCTTTATTCTTTTTCTATTATGTATATAGTGCCTTTTGAAAGCTTGTTTGGGTGTTTCAGAGGTGTCGTTGATTGTGTATTTGGCTTTTTTGTACCATCTTATTTTTTAGGGTTGATCTGGCCTTTTTTGCTTATGACAACCTGGCAACCCTGCTCGCAAGCAGGCCATACTCAAATGCTGGCAGCTTTTCCTATCAGTGTTTTACACAACACATTTTAAAGCTTTAATCAAATATTACTCATTTTTTAAGTCCAGATATAATTAGCATCAGGGTTTAGGTTACTCTTATTAAGCATTACAATATTACATTATGTAGCTGCTTCATGCTTGCACTGTAGTCAGACAGATGCAAGCAGAGACAAAATTTATTAAAATTTTTAAGTGAGACCAGTGTCTACATTTTTCAAACTTGGGATCAGAACATAATATCTGTCAAGGACTGTTGATATAAATTGGTCAATTCATTCGCTGTAGTGTCTATCTAGTTTTGTGGAAAAACATGACAAATGTTTACACAAAAGAAGAATGTTCCTGGTATACGTATATGTAAGTTCTTTTTTAGGCTAAGTTAGGGTTAGTAATGTTGAATCATTGTGATACAAATTAATCAATTTGCTAACATTCTTTTTGGCCACTGATGTATTTATTACTAGAAGAACAGTTTTCTATGTAAAAGAATTTTGCAAGTCTTATTTTAAAGACCGGTTAAGTGGTATAGGTTGAGCAAATGCCACTAACGTGCTTTGATGAAGTCA
>JGI24021J15306_10001056_pt1 | contig 25239 bp, 14 predicted proteins | sample Ectturendosymbi1_FD_15306 | JGI IMG/M metagenome (IMG submission 15306) | reverse complement strand
CCCAGCAGCTTTCAGCCTCTCCATTCCAACGATATGATGGCTGCATTGGATGACTCATCCTCATTCTACAACCGCTTCAAACATTTGTAGAGCTTGCCAGATGCGAAAGGGTTATGACAACCCGGGCAGAGTTTCATTTTAGCTGGGTTTGTACTTTCTCTGCCACGCCCAGATCCTTGCGGATCTGAGCACCTGTTCCACCGAGAGAGACCGGTGGCGACCCAGCACTCCCTGCGCAACAGTGTTGATCATCTGGCAGCTCTTTCCCACATAGGCTATCCNATTTGATGTAAATTTGGCTTGCTGTGCACCTTAATCGACCAGTCAAGGGGCAACGACTCGATAACCTTGCGGTTTTTTCGGTGCCCCGGCGTTTTTGCAATTGCTATGGTTTCTTTCTCGTCTTTGAAATTCTTAACTTTCGCCAAATAAACTCAACTCAACTAGTAAGCATGCCTTTTGGCGAAGGCCAAATGCTTTTTTCCATAGTTTCAGCCAAGCCCTGTTTTTGTGCTGGCTTGCACTATTTCGGTCGAAATTCCAAAGACAATCTGCGTTGAATAGTATTGGTGCTAATTTATTGTACTTGTATTTGTCAACTTGGCCTGGATTTTTGTGGAACTCATTGGAGAACGGCTGTGATCACTCACTCTATGCATCAAGCGATCTTCCCCGCTGCTAGAAACCCTTGGTGGGCCAGACCTTTTCCTTTCCTTGAATATACCTTCGTATTGGTGTTTCACGACTTCATTGTACACAGCTGTTTTGATAGCTTCCATTGACTGCAATCGCACGTTCAGACAACCTTACATTGCTAAATTTTACAATTTCAACCCGTTTTTCTGCCACAAGAAATGGTTGTTTACTTTTTGTAGCTCTGATTTGAGCTGATTTTGACTAAAACGCTTTCTTGTCAATAAGGTACAGAAAAGGAAATCGAAGAACATTGGAAAAAAGCAATTCTACAACAACCCAGCAACAACAGGACCAATTATTTTTTGAGATACGAGCTTCCACAGCTGCATGCATCGAATTCATACAAGTTTTGTCAAATGCCGTAGTACGTTTTTTTATAAAATGAAAATGCTTTCTGTCAAATTTTTTGGTGGCGACATTGTACAACATTCAGTACCACCAGGCCGGTAACCAGCTTGGACCACCAGGGGGGGCGAAGAGTTTTCTGAGGGGGGAGCAAATTTTTTAAACTATGTCCAACACATTTTTCCAGGGGGGCGAAGATTTTTTACAAAATGAGCCCCTGCGCCCTCACGGGCCTGAGTACCACCGCCAGTATTGATGGTCCTGGGTACATTTGTGGTTCTGTTCATAATTTCTACAATTCGGAAATACACAAAAACCTTTTCTATTTGGAATGAGAAAAAATTGAAAACACTACCACCGAAATCGCAAAACCTTATTGCTATTTTGCTTAAAAAACATTATTTGCGAAACAACAAGGTTTTATGCTGTTTAGCCTCAAAACGTGCAATAGCGCTACAACCATAGTAACAACAAAGAAATTGGAAGCTTTCAATGAAAGGAAGAGTTCGGGATTTTTCTGTTGAGAATTTCACAGAAAATGACCCATCCAGAAGTAAATCAACTCTTTTCCCCATTTGAAAAATTAGAGGACGACTTTTCACTGCATCCCTCCACCAATATTCAACAACCAAAAAACGACTTCTGAACTTGCAACGGACAGAAGACAAACATAGTATAAACAACCTGCTCCATCAAATATTTTTCTGAACGGTGTACGCGTAGGCTACAATTTTTTGACCAAGTGAAATACCTTGGTGTGTTGATAAATGCCTTACTGAGGGCTGATGATAATATTCAGAGACAAGTGAAATGACTGTACTGTGTAGCAAACAAACTCAGAGGCACTTTTGATCAGTGCCCTCCTGGCGTAAAAAAAACTCTATTTCGTGCCTATTGTATGCCAATGTATGCTTGCCAATTGTGGACTAAACATACACAGACTATTATGAAGGGTTTACGTGCTGAGTATAATAATGCCTACCGAATCATACATTACACATTGCGGCGATACCATTAGGCGAACCAGGCGGCTGCCTAGTGCACCGGGCCAAAGGGGGGGGGCAAAAATACAATTGTGTGGTTCAGAAAGTGACGAACGTACAAGGGAATGAACATGATGAAAGTGAATGAAACACACGGTCATGCAGTTTATGAGAAGATAAAGATACTACACTACTTCAGGTTTAATACAGAAGGGTTAATATATATCCTGCTAATTTCAATTTCACATATACTGGCAAGCTATGCCGCAATTTGGTATAAATTTTTTTCATGCAATAAATTTTTCTAATGTACAAAATGTCCTTCATATTTCCGTAATGTCTTGAATTAGTAGAGTAAGCATCTTTATGTAGGAGGGTTGGCGCTAAAAAGGATCTTGCCTAGGGTGCTCACAAGTCTATCAATAGTCCCTGTCAGGACCAGCGAAGCATGCCCTCCAGGCCATACCAGGCCCGTGGCCAGGTTTTGAGGTTTGGAGGGGCAAAATACATTTTTAGGGGGGGAACGATTTTGTTTTTATTATATTTTTAAAACAAATTTTTCTGGGAGCAAGAAAATTTGGGGGGAACAAAAGAAATTTAGGGGGGCACTGCCCCCGAATGCCACCCCCCGCGTGGCTACGGGCCTGGACCATATTTTATCAAGCTCACTGCAAAATTTTAAGGATACCGCCTCTGTTCTTATCATTATCTGATTTTTCCTGGCTGCCTTTACCCGAGTAGGTTTATGTGGAAGCCTTCCTGAATCATGTTTCAGTCACCACGTGTGGTCAGATTAGGAAACCGTGCGGAAACGCCAGCATTATTGGCGTTAGTAGCCTAATTAACCAGTAAGATTTAGATCATTATAGGACGTATCATCCAGTGGTGTGCTTAAGAGGAGCGAGTGAGGCGCTTGCATCGGGCCCCAATAGCAAATGTAATGTGTAAGCGCCTTGCTTTCAAAGGGGCCCCCACCAGCAACTGTAAAACTAGAGAAGTAGGGGACGATGCCAGGTTGCTAGTGCTTAACTTTTATGCGTTGCTAGCTTTATCTTCCCAACTTTGAGTGTTTTTACAGTTGTGTATCGTCAATATCCTTTTGTATTTTCTGTTATGTCAGTCATGACGTAGTCCCAGGAACGTATCCCTGCGTGGCCCGCATATCCCCTTCCTAAGCTTGATGGAAAGGTCTTATAACGGTTGGTTGAGTATGATGACGTCATCAGATGACCCTTTCCAGCCTTGCTTCGGGACCCCAACCCTATGTCCACCACTGGTACCACCTTAATGTATGTAACAAAGAGATACCAGTTAGTGCGCAACATAACCAACATTGGTGACTTTCGGGAATGTAAGAACTTTGTTGTGCATGCAGAACGTGGTCGATTGCTACGACACCAGACTGTAAAAGATTTTTGAGACCTATTCTAGAATTTTTGCTATGACGCCTGTTACTTGTGTAGATAATACAGTATTTTGATGAATTTGGTGTCCACATGAACTCGGCATGCATCGAATAAATTAGTTTGATGTAAAAAATCGTCCTTAAAAGGTCGTTTGGGTGGAGGGGTGCTGGAATGGACCTTGCTTAGGACGTACNGGCAAATGTAAGATGTACAAAGAGCAAAGAGAATGTGTTTGTTTACGTTTAAACAGATNGTGCCACGGTTGATTNAGCAGGATGACCAATGATNGATTTACGCATAGGCCAAGTAGGCCATGGCCTAGGACAACGCGTTNTTGGGGCCCCGTGCAACCGGAATGGGACAATTCGGCGATGCCGTTTCGGCGTCGCTGAATTTTGTAATCTAAATTTTCGGCTTTGTAATCTAAACGTCGAAGAACAGTAGAATTCGCCTGTAACGATTTCGGCTATAACGTCACTTCGACCATAGCGACGCTTTTCGTCGGTCCCTTGAAGTGACGTTATAGGGCAATTCTACTGTATTTCAAAAACGCATGTTACTCATATAAAACATTTCCGACCACCATCGCCGGAAGGTCCCATCGCCGGAAGGTCCCATCGCCGAAACGGTGTCGCCGAATCGGCGTCGCAGAAACGGCATCGCCGAAATGTCCTAGACCCCCACGCAACTCCTTCCTATGGCGAATCATTATTAAAATTTGCGAAACTGCACAGAGGCATAACTTCAAATTTACTTTGAAATGAGCGAAAATGCAAACGTCTAGACCAGGGTTTCTCAAACGGAGCCCTTGGCTCCCCTTGGGGCCACAGAGCGGTTCTCTGGGGGCCACGAGCAGAGGCCTTTACTAGGTAGCTTTACCGTGATATTGCATAATCCAAGTGCCACGATATATTAAGTATTCTCCAGTTAAACGTGGAAGGGGCCACGGCTCATGAAAGTTTGAGAACCACTGGTCTAGACTCTTACCAGTGCAGTAACAACACGAGAATATTGTTTGCTACGCAATATGAGAATGACAATGCTGCTTTTCATCGGAGTTCTACAGTGTCTAACGGTCTTGCGTCGGGGCGAACTTTTTGTCAGTGGAAGATTAAACACCAATTAAGAAAGTACTGTGTGAAAGGTATGATATTGAGGAAGATGGTTGGGCGCGAGAAAGATGCAGCCATGCAGGCCGTCTGAATGAAAGTAGTTACAAGCAGTAGCGTAACCAGCCAGCGCAAAAATTTTTAGGGAGTCATATACTTTTATTTCAAGCGAGCAACAGTATTCTGTTCGAGACACTGCCTGTCAAAGCACAAAATGACAAGATATACTAGAAATTTGGAAGGGGCGTGACCCCTTGGCCCTTCCTGGCGACGCCTTTGGTTGCAAGAAAAGAATGAAAACAAAGAACAGTACTTACTTGATGTTCAATCTTTCACGAACAAAAAGCTCGCAACAACGCAAGACCGCCAGACACTGTAGAACTCCGATGAAAAACAATATTATCAGTGTTGGATGCTACGTTGGGTTGTTACCAACTAGATTGCCCGCAAACAGAGCTTGCTTATTGAAGCTCAAGATCAGGGGTCTCAAACGCGCGGGGGCGTTTTTTGCGGCCCGAGAAAGCTTTTTGGAAATTTTCATATAATTAACATATAGGCTACGTTATTTGGTTTAGTCACCGGTTTTTGAAAGTTTTCGGCTAGCCAGTAAACAACTTCCTTTCAAACGAACGTAGGGACGGCTAGAAATGATTTGCCTATAACTCATGACACCTTTTGCACGAAATAAGATGTAAACGCTGTTTCTGGTAGCGTTCAGGTACCGCCATAATTGCGTCAGCGTCATAATGCGGCCATTGGGTTACTTTATAATCTTCATTTGGCCCTCGGATCAATTTGAGTTTAAGATCCCTGTTCCAGATGTAGATGTTAGTTAAAATCAGCTAAAACAGTCTCTTGTGAGTTTTACTTGGAAAAAGTGTCTACATTGGGATTACGTCATATGGTTAGCTAAGGGTGTTGCAACAATACTGTTTTGCTGTGCAAAACTTGTCTTCATTCTGTTTACCATCAGCCTATATCATAGAGGATTAAAACACTATATTTTGTATTGCATGGAAAATGACAAATTAAAAACGGCATACATAAATCTTGCATCCACTGAATAGATTGTGCTTGTTTGGTCCATAAAATATGTGGTTACTATAACAAAGGAGTTTACGTACAGTTAATCAGATCGACGAGACGATATTTTTGATGGCGGTATCATGGTCCCGCATGAAAATGTATATATCTGAAAAATAAGCCCACAACAAACGCTAGAAATCACGTAAATTTAACGAAGAAAACTTCTGAACTACACAAAAGAGCTATAAATTCCAAGAAAAGATCTCATTGCCATATTTGTTTTTGAGAATGTAGGAAAGCCTTTAATTTCTGTTGAAGATCTACAGCAATCGTAAAACCAAAGTTGGTTCAACAAAATATAGATTTTAAGATAGCTACATAGGTCACACCTGCATGGAGCCCCAAAACCTAAGATGGGCTAGGGTTCCGCGCTCCCTAAATCCCTCCCTGAGGACAGAGCCTTTGAGAGAAATTTTACCAGGAGGTACGAAGAGTGATACCGGGCTCCCTACCGCCAGGCTCCTCCATCGAAACTTTATAGCTTGTTTGTGTTGTAATCAGAACATTGATAAAGCAGCTGCCCTGCTAAGATTTACAAATAGTTAGGTTGCAATACTGGCAACTGCCTTACACTTGTAATTTTGGGCTTGATTACAGAAAAACTTATCATATGTAATTCCATCTTCCCGGGCCCCATTACCTACCGGGCCCAGGTGCGATGTATAGGCCTACCTCTAGTACCACCCCTCTCGTAGACCCTGCCTGAGGTTGACGTCATAAGTTATGAGGGGGCACTGCAAATGGATTTTGCCTAGAGCGCTGGAATGGTTTGCGCTGGCCTTGGCATTACGTACACAGAAATGAACATGTTCACCCACACCGGGTTAGCCATAGTTTTAGCGTCAGGACCTCTGATGCCTTGCTGAGAAACATTTGTAACGATTTTTTATATGATGCGCATCTTTACCTAACTTTTTTATCCGATCACTTCAAATGTCTGATGCTTTTTACAAATCTTCGTTTTTCCTCAATTTTTCAACGCTGCTGTATGATTGCGACCAACTACAATAGTTTTTGGTGCATTTTTTCAGTGTTCGCATCTCATCAGTATTGCTGCTTTTGTGTAGTAAAAGAATATGTGTGTGCAATGTGTACAAACCAAGCATACAAAAGGTAAAAAATATAAGTGGTAAAATGCTAATTGCCACGTCCTGCTTTAAAATTCAGGAAAATTAATTGGCTGTCGATTTCATGATAAATGCGTTGCAAGCATTTGAAAAATCGACAGTTTGCATGCCTCTAAGCGACAGTGTGCACCCCCATTAGACTTACCTTTAACTTTTTCTCTGTTGGGGGTTTGCCTCAAAGTTTTGATATTAGAATGCCTTCATTTCTCTCACACTACTGGATCCCTGCATTATGGTGGGTGAATGTCGCTTCAGTTGGGGTGCTGTTTGCTCCTCTCAATGTTGGTCGTGTGCAAATACCGATTCTGTAATGCGCTACTGTATGGCTAACCATTTTTTGTGCTCTTGTGTTGTATGATTGCGTTTGTGATATGGACCACGAGTCGGTAATAAAAACTATCATTCTTATGTCAGATTGTTTTATAAGTTTCCATGTTGAAATACAAGTTTTTGTAGAGAAGCCACCGGGAACACCAGCCTGCTCTTCGACAGCCTGGCGCCTTATGCTAATGGTTCCTTGATCGACTTCCATCAGGGAATTTAAAAGTTAAACAACTAGACCGGAGAGGAAAATAGAAAGTGAAAAGGCATCTGCCTACATCCAACCACTTATCTTAAATGTGCCTTGGTAGCGAATAATCTTAGTAGTGCTAACGAGTTGTACCAACTCCCAGAAACAGAATTTGATTTTCGGGTTTTTAGAGTTGATAATGCGCTCTGCAACCAAATAACAAAACGATTTTCAGCTGAAAGCAGTGAAAACGCAGCGCTACATGTTATTATTGAAAAACAAATCCCTAACTTGAGCAAATTAGTGCGATTTCACGAAATCATGTTTGAATTTGATTGCAAGCAGCCCAGCAGGTAGAACATGACCAATGAACTCTGAATGTGTGTGATTAATGAAACTCTACCGTTGCGAAAGTGCAACGCATAGCAAAGATGTTCGTAACTCCTGATTCAGTCATGAAGTTCCGCATAAAAGTGTGACCGTGATTCAGCCGTGCGGTAATTTTACCGTCACCTGAACAAAGGACAGGTAGGGCGATTCTTTTCTCCACACCAACGTTTCCACCATACCTTTTACGGTAAAAATCCAGTGCACGTCTTCGTGTTTTGTCGTGCATGACGTGATGTCGCTCACAGTTGGCTAACGAGCTGAGCCCGCCGGCAACAACCGTCCGTCTTGCTGAACAAACGTTAGCAAGTGCGTGGTAATTACAGACGCATCGGCGGCCGATTTCTAATTCCAAGCCTGGTAATAATTCACTGTAATCCTAAAAACGCATTAACCATTTCGAAAACATTTCACTGAGTTTGTCACTACAACCTGACGGCTAGTTTCAAACCTGGTAAATTGAAAATGTTTGCCAAGCAGTTAAAACTTTCAATGTGACAAAGAATAGAATGACAAGGGATGGTGGTTAGGTGTTTGAAGTATTCTGAAACAATTTCATAAGGAGCAGTCTATTGTTCAGCTGGCAAGTGACCATTTTTAGTAAACAAAAGCACTGCTTCGGACAGCTATTTGCGAAAGGATGTTGGTCGCAAAGTTTGAAACGCTTCAGCAAACACTGTCCGTTCACGGACGTCCCGCTATTGTAACGCCGACGCACAAATTTCCGTGTCGTCTTTCTCATGTGACGGAGAAAAATAGCGTCTGGCAGTGTGAACAATGGAAACCGATCTCAACCAAGAGTCAAACAAGGCTGTGTGGGTCTTTCGCATCAGTTTGTTTTAAGCGCAACAGTCTACCCTTGGCTGTTGCCCAGAAACTGCGCTGCGAGCGCTGGCGCAGATCAAAGCCTACGCCGGTGACATTAATGACAGCAGCGTTTTTCCTGCTAATGCCATTAGCTGCAACATAGCTCCCATTAGCTGGAAGCGAAACATCACTAGTGACGCCATCTCCCGAGCTGGCACTTTCGGGGTGTTTCGTTTTAATCTTTCTTAGGCAAACGCCAGATTAAGCAGATCTATTGCCAATTTAATCCCAGGGGATTTGTACAAGTAACACAGTCGCACGTCCGGGCTTTCGACAAGTGTTAATATCACCCGACGATGGTAGACAGGTTAATCATCAACACAGCAGACCCTGTGGGACAAGAGAGCAGTCGACTGCTCAAGTGGCTTCTTGTTTGTTTAAGCGAACAAGCGTCGTCGTCGTCCCACACTCGCTGTGACTGGTGACACAGGGTTGGCTTCGAGTGAGTCTTTTGCTGTTGTAACTTGAAACAGTTGAAGTGATTAAAGAAAGCGTGAAGTATGCCATTAAACAGTAATGGAACTTTCTCCCATTTTATCACGATTTTTCAATATCCTTTAAATCTACCGGCACCTGGTGCTTGCGAAGTTGCACACCAAACAAGCGAAACGCATTGCTACAGTACAGTTCGTCGCCAAACTTGTGACAAGACCTGAATGCGGCGCGTCTCGCGGTAGCACAGAGTTCGTTTCACCGACATTACTGCAGGAAGTGGTAGAAGCACTAATATGACTTTTATTGTAAATTCACGAACTAGAAACCACCAAGCGTGTTTAATGTCACGCTTCATGAAATGAAACAGGTTCTACCACTGACCGAACGAAGTCTCACGTGCTAAACGGCAGAACACGATGAGATTGTGACGACACAGAGCTTTGTTTATTTCGTAAAAAAGGCACGGAATTGAAAATCGCAAATTTGACTTGTGAGAGATGATGAAGTTGCCTGTCGCCGAAACACGACCGAGTCTAAAACGTAAAAACAAGTCCTGGCAGCGAGCATGACTGCGTCGCATCAAAATTTTTAAAAACAATTCAGACGCAGACGGTACCTTCAGTAGCGCTGGAAAGCACACAAAGCAATTACGTTCTGAGTGATAAGCAAGGAGCGATTTCAGGTCGAGGATGCCGGAAGTAACAACACTTACCACAACACCAATGATAATTAAGGTTATGCTAATGACGGGTGCTGTTAAAATATATCAACACACAGTACAGGCGTTAACAAGCACATATAATCATTGTTTCACCCATGTGACCAAAGTTCAGAGTCCGCAACCACGTGTCGCAAATATGCTGTAAAACGAACAGGGTGCCGAGTAATACGGATACGGCACCTCATTTCATTCTTGCAAATGATCATTACGTGTTCAAAACGTCATACTGTCACGCTTCAGCAGCAGCAAGAAAGTAGCTGCGAAAAAGCAACGAGCCAAATATTCGCCAACAGGAAAAAACTAATCGAAAAAGTCACAAGTAATGCATTTGATGGTCGGACCTGCAACACATCGTCAGTTCGTCTAAGACAGATGCAACCGGATTTCATGAACAACGCAAAGCAGTGCGCTGGCACAGGAATGCGAAATGCTGGCGATTGGCCCCGAGTAAAAACATAGGTTTGTTCAGGAGTATGTACATAAACCTTGGATACACGCTCGACCGCATATGAATACGTACGTTAAGACAAAAACAGTTACGGCGGGTGTAAAACTGCTGTACGCTGAGGCTGGGCCAAGCCAGTGCTATTGAGAACGCGTCAAGCTGAAGCAGGGCTTTTACTGAGCAGTCAAGCGTGACCGAATACATTTGGCTCAGCCTCAGAGAGTAAATCAGTAGACATGCGGCACAAGATTGTCAACGAAAAAACCAAAATATTTACAAACCAGTTTTAGGGACAGTGGTGGTCGTCGTGTTATCAGAAAGTGGAAAAATTAAGAACAGCACCATTTTTTAAGTCGATTCATGAGATGATTACAAAACCGTAAAAAAAACGTACCGCGAGTCGGAATGCGCGCGGATTCAGCAATCCGCAATCTGAGCCGTTCCGGTTTGCGTGCCTGCCGAATGAAAACGTACGCCTAAAGCAAGATCCTCGAGCTGTGCCGGTGCCGCGCACCGATAGTCCTCCCACTGAGCGCGTGGTTAACATTCCTGACGCAGCACTCTTCAGTTCTCGTCTTCGCCGCCGTACATATCGGCCAGCTTCTTGAAGCGCGGTCCCCAGTTGTTCAGGTAGTTGTAATCTTGCGACCCGTCCGTGGTGCCGGAGTTGAGCGAGCTGAGCGATCCGGCGTCGGATCCCTGCCCCTCGTAGTCGAAAACGAGCAGCGAGTCGAAGGGAGGAGCGGTGGGGTCGTTGTCCGCCTGCCGCTTTGCCTGCGAACGGGAAGAGGTCGATCAAGTCAGACACAGCCTTTCTTGGAGTTTCAAACACAAACTCGACTGCTGGTGGTGGTAAGCAGAAAAGCTGGATTATGAAGCACCTTCGTTTCTTATCGCCTTGTTTACAACAGCAAGAATGCTGCTTGGATTTTCGGAAAACAGGAGTCTTTTTCATTATCAGGAAAGATTGGAACCAAACACAAGCTTATGCAAGAACGCAGCCAGCCGATTGACTGCTGCCGCATTGGTGCTTGTCATGACGGAGACAAAATCGTGTTAAACGCCGTTATGGGGATTTCCGCAATTTGCTTTGTAGAACCTCGCGTCAAACCGGGAAATGCAATCAACGCGGGTTTTCGAGCGTAGAGCGCAAAACGAGCTATTTCAGTCATTTCGAACGCCAACCGTAACTTCAGCAGGGACCGATACAGGAAATCTAATCTCCACCGCATTATGATCAACGCCTCGCGCTTTGATGGCTTGAAACGTTGCCTGAAGCAAGCAAGGGAAGAAATCACACGGAGAAGCGTTAGAAGAATGACTTGTGATGTAATCTGCTTAGAGTTTTTGGATATCGAGTTACAATGGCCAGGGCTTTGTGAAGTGGCGTTGGCGAGCCACTCGAACACTCACGCAGGTCCTACTGTTTCAAAAAGCAATAAGCGTTCGGAATACACTCACCATCGGCCCTTTCATTTACAATCGAAACCAACCCTGACCAATCTGCCTGGTTAACGCACAGCAAAGGCATCAGGAAATCCCTGCCAGTCCGTCTGATATTTTTACACAAACAGTAAGCCAACGGGTATTCCAGAGATTCCGAACTAACCGAGTCACAAAACGCGAAACGTTTTGATGTTTTGCACTACTACAACGTCGTTGAAAGACGGAAAGCATTGTATTGCAATAAGGTTTTTAAAATACTCGATAAAAAAACGCCTGAAAACATGCTCAAGGCAGGAAGAGGAGGCAGCATAGTAAACATGGTCAATTGGTCAACCACAGCGCCAGAACATGCGCGGCTACAACACAATGATTCATACACTGCGAATCGCAGCTTGTAAAACAAAAAATCTCACAAGGTAGTTAACTTACATCAGCAATGTAGTCGCCGATGTCGGTGTCCGGTGGTATCCTTCGAGGCTGGGGCACAGCGGCACTGCCGAGGGGAGCAGCGTCGACGCGTTTCGGTTCGGCCATTAGCGGAGGCGGTGACGTGAGGGTGTTGATGTCATAGCCCTCCTGCAAAAAATTTGTTGGTAAACGACCCACTGCTTCTTGTCCGGCAGTTACTGCTCACGTGTTACAAGTCAGCTGCCTCAGTTTTAGCAGACTAGCATTTAACTAATGTAATAAATTAACCTGCCTAAAATGTCCTTTCTTTCCTGAAAGTGCACGCTTTGAACACAACGCTCACCCATAGATAGATGGCACAAGTGAGCAAAAATCATATATTAACTCAAGACGTTGTTTAAACTAAGTGGCTGAACGAAACGAACGCCTGAAAATTCCCAATTACGCGCAGCAAATTATTAGATTCTTACGTTGTCTTCCTCTCCGCCGCCCTCATCATGGTAGGCCTGCAGGTTTTCGCGGACATCATCGTCATCAAACAGGGGTATCTTGCTGTCTTCAGCGCTCCGTCTCCGGCGGTAAGCGACGACCGCCAGCACAATGACTGCGAGATAACGGAGGACATTCGTTTACTGGGTTCGGCGCTGCTGGGAAATGAGGCGTGAGGCTGCTTCGCTACAGAATCGGGTTTTCGCACAAACCCTGATCAGCGCCAAGTCCAGAAAAAAGCTACACATTTTTTCAGGTTTTTACACTTTAAGAGAACAAGCGAAGATCTCTGTTCGACTCTCGTTAGAAACACTCCACAAAAAAAACTTAGTAAAGAGGGAAATCACCAACAAATATTGCAGCGAAATACGCTCAGGCAGCATGTTTTAACAAATAAACCTTCGACGGCACCCAACGCAAGCGATTGACAAAAATAAAACACGAGCTATGGCAAACACAAGCACGTTCAGGACTGAAGCAAACTCACTACATTGATTTCAATGTTGTTTCATGCACGTACTTCATACAGGGTTGTCAATTATTAACGTGAGCTCAGCTGGTGATTTCCACATCCGCCAGCGCTGAAGCGTACACTTCGCGCATAAATTTACAAGAATCCATAACCAAAAATTCGCAGCGTTTTCAGAAAAGCAAATGAATGCTTTGCGTCAAGCGATTTCCAACTAATAAAAACTTCACGGATTTTGCTTTATATCAACAGCGCTGAGTCAAATAAAAGACCTGAAAATCACCAGTGCAAAACATGCATCTCGAATCTCCACGCCCGCTGAGTTAGTCGAAGAAATGCAAAACTTGAAGTGCACACCGCCTTATAATCAAGCATGTTAGCCGCTAGTAGTGTGATACATGCACTTACTGAGAAGTATTAGAATCGCAGCAATAATGGCAATAAGCGCCGGTATGGAAAAGCCGGCTCCAGCGACAACAGGAGCTTGGCAAACTGGCTCACCATCAGCATTGCAGCTACAAAACAACAATCACACCGGTTGGTGAGTAAATGCGGAAGATAAAAGGTTAAAGAAACTTACTTCAGAAAAAATCCTAATGTGTGTCTTCAACAGGCCGACAATGTGGCGGCAGTATTTAAGCAATTTTGGTGCCGGGACCATTTTAATATACCTGCTGTATTTTTCCTTTCTTTTTCACAGTACCATGCAAGCACCCCTTCCATGACATGCGCTTGTTCAAACTGACCGCGAACAATTGCTATATCTGGATGTACATTAATTGCTGACGAGAAAAAGTTAACGATTGAAAGTTTCGCGGGAGGCTCAGATCAACAAACAGTGTATGACTTCAACATCATACAAATTCTCCAGTGCGTTTGATAAATTATTTTGATAATTATTATCAAAGTTACCACTGGCAATTGGAAAAGCAGTTTTAGTTGGTTTAGTCATGTCACTTGCTCAGAGTTAGCCCTGTCGAAATCGACACCTCGCATTTGATCACGATGCAGCTCTCTTTTGTTGTATTCTCTCTTTTGTGGTCGGAAACTTACTGAGGAAAAGTATAAAGATCAAAGCGAGAGCGACGATTAGAGCATGGTAGGACGCGTAGAAAGCAGGAGTCCGGCAACTGACCACGCCGTTGTCATCACATCTATTAAGTAGGGAACTGGTGGTGAGCATGATCGTGCTGGTGAGACACCGCCAAACATACCACATCATCCCTTGGTAAACGGGGATCATATTGTTGTGCAAATACCAGGTGTTTTTTAAGGTGTTTTCGGACCCGATTTAGGTGCCTAGAATCAATGAAATTGGGTCCCTACGGTTCCAATCAGGTACCTAAATTTTGCTTACAAAAAACCTGCAAATACCGTGCAAAAGATGGAGGTTATTTCAAGAAACCCCGTTTCGCGTCCATGGCTGGCACGCATTGCGCGTCAAATGCGTTTGTTGTTGCGTAAAAGTGTATTTCAGGTGATACGCGTTTGTTGCGACCTTAAAGCTTTGAACTCAGTTCGTGTGACTAGCGTTTTGCAAGCTATTTTGCCACGGGGGGGATGCATAGGTCGAGCAGTGCTAAGCCACATCTGGTGACATCACCGCACATGAGAGAATAAAGCCTAAAGACTACGAAGTGAAGAATAGTTTTCATGAGACAAAGTGAGCATGCGGCATTACACGAGACCGCCCCAAGAATCCTTTGGAAACATGCTTTTGGTCAATCCTATTGAAACATGCTCTTGCCCTTCGCCAAGCAATTTTTTGTAACTTACTTAACAATATGAGCAGGACAGCAACGACAACTATTATCCAAGCAAAACCAACTTGGGCGACGTTATTGGAACGCGAGCAATCGGGTTGCCCCGCGTCATTGCAGCTGAAAGATAAAGACCGTAAGTTGGAAGAGGGGCGACCGCAAATTGTCAAAGAATGTGATTTCATCAATTTTTACCAAATCCACGCTAAATAACTTTAACGGTACGAAAGTGTCGAGGACTCTGCATTAAATTAACAACTGCGGTCTGTGTGGGGTTAACCATTTGCCACTTGTTGATCAAAACCATTCATAAGTCAAACTTCCAACCATACTTCGTCCTTGAAAATGTGGGTTGTGCTGCCCGGTATGTGAAACAGTTGGTTTGGCACTGAAAGGCGCTGCAGCTTACAAACAAGGCAGAGCATGTGAGGATCGCTCAGCATGATGTAAAGACAACAGACCTTGGTTTCTCGCTGCCAAGTATTCGTTGTAAACACTCAGTTCTCATCAAAACAAACGACGGGTGTCAAATAACTTTTTCACGAAGTTCGGCGCATTGCTAACAATCCAGATTATGTCAAAAGCTCAGCGATTTTTTCACAAACAACACACACACACACAATTTTACGAAAGACACCTCTACAAACACAACACATCTCCTCTTGCTCCTCTACCAGCTGCACAGAACGGAGTACAGGTTGCCACAAATAGGTCAGTTGTAAAGACATTTCATTTTCAAATAAACGTCTAACACACGCACACACACGCCATTCCGAAAATAGTGTTGGGAGAGAAAGATCAGTCAAGTTCTATTCAAGCCTCGGCACACGTTCAAACCGTGGAACAGCCTTGTTGCTGCCGATGATTTGAGCCGAACTTACTTAACAGGATGATCAAGCCGGCAACAACAGCGACAACCACCAATATGTCTGAGCCGCCGGGCAGCACTCTCGCGTCTTGGCAAACACCAGTGCCGTCACACCTATTCGATAACACGAAATGAGTTTGGCTTATGACGGAAACATGCGCTTGTTTGGATTGGTTTGGCAAGCCTTGTTTCTATAACGTCAACGACTTGCTTGCAGAGAGTGCACCTGATATCACTGACAATCAAAACAACGCTTGGTATCACAGTGAAAACAGATCTGCTTGTGTGCAACAAAAGATAACGAAATTAAGTCCATCAGAGCAACTCACCTGCAAACTTCGACCTTTACTGTGGACGTGCCAGTGTTGCTGCCTGCAACACCATTCCTGTCAGCAATCGTTATTGGAACATTTATGAAGCTTTCTTCGCCGGTTGACAGCGGTAGCTTTTGATTGTTAGTCGCAAGTATTGCTTGGTAACTATCATCTGAAAAGATAATAACAAGATATGAATATAAAAAAAAATTCAAGACAAGTCTTCCTTACCATGCTCTGAACAGTCCAATCCGAATAGCGGACAACCTGCTTAAGAATAACTAATCTTCTCAGGGTCGGCGTCTGACCTGGGACCTTCATTAATGTATTGGTTAGAAGGACCTCGCTTTCGGTAGTCAGTCTAGTCAACCACCCCCAGAGCACGGTGTAATTTAATAAAGATTGCAAGCGATGTTGAAAGCCTCCCACTCGTTTGCAAGCATACGGTGTTTCGAAAACCACGCTTTACAAGCAACATGGTTTTTGACGTATAGGCTAGCTAAGTGGGTTGCAAATCTGAAAAGTAACTCATGTGACTTCGAAGAGATTACAACAAACACTGAACTAAAACTTGGGAGAATAGTTTCTTGATAACTCAGCAACAGGAACAAAAAACACGCACCAGAAATTGAAACAGGTTGAAAAAAACTAGAACTAAAATTTGTGTAGACTCACATCTTTCCACAAACCAATCAGTCATATCGACGACAGAATACTGAAATGGTGGTCCATTTCCAGGAGTATCCTTGTCAACAATTTCCAAATAGGTGCCGTTTTGAGGGTACTCGCAAAAAACCACGTGCTGCGACTTGGCAGAAATTTCAGGAGCATTGTCGTTAACGTCGCCGACAGTGACGACAACGACCGCGGTGGAAGACGCCGGCGTCGGTTCGTCTGCGAAACAATCCGCGCGACGCTCAACCTTTGTACAACTTGACAACCGTGTGGAATTGACAGTCGGGAAGACGCACACACAGTACACACCCAAAAAAACGACATTCACAACAACGCATCATTTCAAATCGTTGGCACAATTGAGTCTGGATGCTGGAACTGATGTAGGGCTGGGACTTAAAAGAAAAAAATTTTGGATGAGCCGACAATTGTTTGATTATATACGTAAAACGACAAAGTGAACCGAACCAGCAATGCTGATTATTCAAACTGACTAGAGAACACATATTGACTTCGTAGTACACCTGAGCGATGTTTTTAAACTGTGATACAACGGTGAATTCCGCTAAAATACACCGCTTTTCACGCTCGGCTATTATCTAATGAGAAAAACTCAAAATTCGCAGTAGACAGCATCAATTTAGAAATATGACGCAACGTTTTGCTGTTCAGACTACAAACGCGGAACTCTTCCCGGTGACTGGCGGACGGTCGGAATGAGGTTTGGTGGCATTGAAGCAGATTGAAGTCGCACGCGCGCGCTGTAAACGCATCATCTGCGCAGCGCAACGTAAATTATGTATGATGATGAACTGAGCGACGATGAGCGCATTCTCGCCCGAAGGCGTGCGCTACAACGAAGACAATGAACAGTAAAGCTGAAGCGCAAGCGTCTACTGGTCGACAGTTAAATACTTAACGACAGAAAAAATAAAGACGTGTTCGGAACGCGCAGGATTCAACAGTGGGCTGGTGAAAAAAAAACAGAACGCGAAAGAAAACACAACAACTTTTCTTTGATTTGAAAGATCAGTTTGAAAGTACAAGTGGACAACATTTTTTGGGCTTAAATTTTAATATAAGTTTACTTCAGCTTAACGACTAAACATCCGCAACGAAGCTACTCACAGTTGTCGTAAGCCTCCACTTTCAATTCATACGTGCTGGTCGGCTGATCAATCAAGGGGTTCTCGCGGTCGATTGGTGCTACGACGCTTATTCCGCCGTCGCCGTTTATCGCGAACCAGCCGTTGCTGTTCAGCAGCTTGTACCTGCCAACCAAACACAGATAGGTTTAGGTTTTGCAGTGCGTCTCAAGATTAGATAGACGACATGGCTTGCCACTGTCACAAGCAGTATTTCACTAACAAAGGCTTTGTGACAACGACCTCTGCTAAATTCGCGTCGGTCGCGTTTCACGAGACACGGCCACTGTCAAATCAAATCGATTCCAGTCACAATACGCAGAGCTACTGTGTACATGGTGATGGCGCGTTATCACATTGCCGAATAGGCAAGCGCTGTTATAAATCAAAAGCAAAACGATTGAAGAAAGTGTCAAAAGATTGTTTTTTTTTGTCGCTACACTATACCAAGCAAGTTATACTGTACTGGAAACGTGATAAGTCACGATTGGATCTAAAACCTGGGCAATATGAAAAAAGGTGTTTCTTACCACTCTGTTCCAAGCAGCCCAACACACAATGCAATATTTTGCAATATATATTCTGCAAACACTGGCTGCACAGAGAAACTTACTTCACAACTTGACTTCCGCCGTAATCCTTGTCTACAGCCACCGTTTTTACCAGTTCAGGTAACGAAGCAACGTTTTCTTGTACGCTGGCAGTGTAAGAGTCTTTCTTAAAGACAGGCGGCTCATTTTCATCGCTCACGTTTATCACAACAGTAGTCGTTGCCTGCAGCCCAAAACACTCAAATTAAACTTCCAAATAGATAAACATTTTTCTAGAAAAAGAGGCAAAATGCATTTTGCACACATCGTTTTAAAATTAATGATTTACGTTTCTGTAAAATTGTCTGCCTGACTACTTTTCTTGCATAATAGCTTGCAAGCAAGAGAAAGCGCCGAACCGAAATCACACCTGGTATGCAGTAACATCGGCATTGGATGCTTCTTTGTTGTACGCAGTCACCGTAAGCGTGTAACTTATGATGCCACTTTCGAAATCCATCAACTTTTCCAGGACAATATCGCCGCGGCTGGGGTCCTCGCTTGGATGGGACTTCACCGAAAATGTACCTGTCGTATCGCCACCGGTGATCTTGAAGTATACCTGTTCGAAAAAAACTCAAGATGAATTTTGAACCGATTATTTTCTGTCCCAGCTGTATCTATTATTTTCCCACACAAGCACGTACTTAAATATAAAGTCCATCCGAAAATTGAATTTAAAAACTAACAAGAGATATCCGCAGCCAACTTTCTACTCCTTCGCACCAAGAACACAAGGCCTTGCCGCGGTCGCAAATGAACTCACGCACCGCTTTGTTGACTCCTTGGTCAATGTCCGTCGCATAGACTGAAATGAGGGTCGTCTGCACAGGGGTCAGTTCCCCTTTCGTTGTCACGTAAGGCTCGTTGGTGAAAACTGGCGCATGATCGTTCGAATCTTTTACAGTCACCGTGACAGTTGCTGTTACAGCGTTACCTGAAACGAAGACAAGCATCAAGCAAGGTTTTAGAACGCAAACACATGCGTGAATGATTTTATAGATTGCGCCAACCAACACATATAAATCACCTGAACAGACTCATTCCATGCACCAACTACACTGCAAAGATATTTGCCGTGAGCAACGTACGATCAAAAGTATACGGAAACAAAAGTTCACAAATCGTTTTTTTTTAGTTGAAACCACTTGGAACGGCATTCTAGGGCAAATAAAGAAGGCTTCAGCGCAGCACAAGCAGGTTTTCAATGTGTTACTGCTAATTCAGCGGCATAACACGAAATCAGAATAAATGCTTGCAGCGTCACCAGGGTCAATCCAAGGAGCAATTAAATCATTCTAAGACAGCAGTAACGACCTAAAGAACAAATTACACGTACCAAGACCGCCCGGCAAACCATCTTTGGCCTCCACTTCAAAAGTGACAGTGGGTTCAAGTTCAGCATCCAACGAACCCACGACAGAAACGACACCTTGCTCCGACACTTCAAACCTGGCGCGACCATCTGAGCTGGGCGGTTGTTCATTGCCCTTATAAGTAAATCTCACTACGTTGTTGTCTTGATACGACGAATCTGCATCCGTTGCTTGCAGATTCATGAAGTCACCTGCGAACACAGTTACCCACGCTGTAAATAGAGCCAATACGCACAACAAATTGAACTGCTGTGACTGAAAGTTCTTTTCGCAAAGCGTTGTCCTTTTCTATATCAGGCAGGTTTGAAAAAAACACATGGGCATTGGAAAGAACAATCAAATCCTTAGGTCTGCCGTAGGCCTTCGAGGAGTCAGCCGACTGGGCTTTGCTTTCATCACTTTGCAATGTTCCGTATCTGCACCTATCTGTATTAAAAGTAAATAGTCTACGCAAAGGCAACGCAGTCGAATCAATCGGCGGACTTTTTTTAACAGGAAAATCGATTCCACGTAAAAGTAAGCATCCTCAGTCCTGAAACCTGCAAGCAAACTCTAGAGTCTAGACCAAAATCATTCAAAACACAAGCCGTGGCAAGTGTCAACTGGACAATAGGTCGTTTCTCATACAGCTGGTTTAACTAAAACTGAAAAACTATCTAACGCCAGTTACAGAGCAACGAAGACACAGCTTCGAGCAACACCGCAGTGACGCATCCATAGCACCAGTGAAACGCACGAGCAGAAAGGCGGTCTTGAGGCAAGGCCACCTAACGAAACACTTTAGGTGGTTTCTCTAGGTGGCCTTGATTGAGGTCGTAAGTTTGATTGACGTACTCAAGAAGGCCATTAATGGTAATCGTTGAAAAGGGGCACAAAAGACGGTAAAAATTTAGACGTGGTAATTCGCGGAGGTATGAAACGACTGTGATTGGGCGGTGAAAAAAAAACTATCACATTTCCCAAAAACTTTTGTGTTTTTCTCAATTCATCAGCAAAATAATTGATCAAATCTAATTAAATATCGCAAAAGCTACGGTGCATTCTACAACATTCAGAAAACTCCAAAAACCAGTTATGTTTTCTTGCTGGAATGAGTTGTCTATCCATGAAACTGCATTTTTGAATGACTGCCATGTCAAACAACTTCGCGGCAACTCTACTTTTTCCGGGGTATCGTTATGTGACTTTATTAATAGATGAAAAAGAAGAGTATATGTATTAGCTGTCGCATCATTCGGCGATATTTCGCCTCAGTCCATAAACAATGCCGCCAATGCACTCGTGGTCCCAAGAACTACACACAATGGGTAACGAAATGTCGATTTTTTGGAGATGAAGACTGCTGAGCACAAAATTACGTGGTAAATAACTTTTAAAACTGTAATAAGAGTGTTCCAACCTGATGTTTGATCTTCGAACACTGAACCTGCCAACGACGTGGCGTCGAAGACTGGCTTATTGTCATTAGAATCCAAAACAACAACTTCAATTTCAGCTGGGGTTTCAACCTGACAAACAAAATGCAAAATTTGAAGGAAAAGACATAAGAGTGTCAAGCCAACGGACAAAGTAAGCGAAAATCTGCAGTATCACAATGGCCCCCAAAGTTTCAAGAATTTGATTTAAGCAGTTAAAAAAACTTGAAATGCGCATTTCACGATTCCTCCTGGATTCTTGTTTGACGTGCCATAAAACAAGTTCGCAATAGAAAGTTCACAGTTAATTTGACGCAATGTTTAATCATCTTGTTAAGACGCACTGAAACAAAATTCAACAAATCCACGAATTAAACAATTTCGTATACCGGTTACATCCTTGTAATTTCAGGTAATACAAATGGTGTGTTCGATCAATTTTTTCTAAGGCACTTTCATCTGCGAACAATTTGCATGTATCAAAATCACGCTGTCTAAACTACTTTTAAATACTTTTAGATAGATAACACACATAAACACCTACTTGAGTTCCAACATCGTTAAGAGCAAGTGCTTGCAACGTGTACTTCGGCCGCGTCTCTCTATCCAACCCTTGTTGCAGCCATATTTCTCCACCACTGGCAGTACTTTGCATGACAAAAATAGTAGGATATGATGGAGTGCCAAATTTGTATTGAGCAACATTTGGATTATCAGACTTGATCTGAGATAAATAATAATAAATGCAATCACTGGAAAACGAGCACAATGACAAGTGTGTTGTGTATACATCAATATACTGTCGCAGTGAACACAATACTTAGTATTACTTACGGTAGCTAACTTGTATGGTGTGAATGATTGTCCAGCAATTGTTTCAGGGACATTCATCGGGGGATATGTCCATCCACGTTTTACTCTATGTCTCTGACGCCATGGAACACCTTCAAATATAACTGTGTATTCTTATGCATGGTAAAGCTATTGACTAAACAATAGAGTTACATGATAACTGCAAGTTAGGTAAAATAAAAAAACATGCAATGAAAGGAACCAGTATTTAAATGACTAATATAGTACATGATTCTCAAGAAACAGTGGCATCAAGCAGAACTTAGTTACAAACCAAAATGCAAAGTTAGAAAGACAATCATCTTCACAACCATTGTTAAAATGTACTAAATACTATCATATTCTTATTAAAATGGAGTTGTAATTTAGTGGTATGATCTAGGTTTCACACATATTCGCACTCATCAGCCACCAACCTACAAAACATAAGCCACTTGTAATCTAACACAGCAGATAAGGTTGAAAATGCATTGCACATCTTCATGCATTTCATTTCTATCAAACTACAAGAGAAAGCTATTTTGTAAGCAGTACGTGACTGGCAAAAGATATCATAGTCAAATTTTAAAATGTTTCTGAGAATTCTGAAATAGGAATTGCATACATCTTATATTTTCTTCTAATACACTCATTACTTGTTTGATTTCACATCTAAGATTTTTAATCAACATAAGCATTCATAAAACCTTCTGAACCATGGTGCATTGCACCTTGCTGCATTAAAAAAGTTCATTGTACAATATATAACTACCAACAATGTATTTAAACTGGAAACAGGAGATTGTGCAAGACCAATGCAGGAAGCAATTCTTTCAGGATAAATGTGCTACATTCAAACACTTCTCTGATAAGTTTAAAGCATCTGATTACCTTTACTATCCTTGGCAATGTACAGTTTTCCATGTACCAAATCCTGGAAAAAAAATTTTATTGATCAGTACTAAAACATGCTTTTGTCGCCCTCATAGCATAACTTATTGAAAACTAGGTTTACATCAAATGTATTCACAGTAAGGCTCTTAACTGGTCAATGTGGTCTAATTCAGGATAGAGCATCCAGTAATAGAGGAAACATAACTTTGATTAAGTTGACATTTTATTTTAATTAATCATCTTAGTCATCCGATACTGGTACCCACAGCAATAGCAATTAATAAGATGATAACCAAAATTATGGGTTTGTGGTTGGCAGCACTAAACTGGTGTGAAGGAAGTTACAGCAGAATAAGACATAAGTGCCTGATAATTCTATGGGAAGATGTTGGTGCAAGATGAGCTTATTATTTCTTCAAACCATAGTCCTGTAACAAAGTTAATAACTTGGTTCTTTCAGACTATTTCTTAACATGGGAATACTTCTGATGAACTAATGCAAGGAGGGGATTATAAAGCAATGAAAACTGGGAATATTCAGTTTGCAAGCAAGATGGCATCAGACGAAACCATTCATGAAAAACATTGTCAATCACGGTTTAGTTTCATCAATATGAAAGCCATAAGCTTTGGTTCACCTATTGAGCCCATGCAACTGCTATTGCATTTACTGAAACAATTCTGCATGCTTTAGATATTTGTGGTATAACAACATTCTGCTAAGAGCACAGCTAGTGTCATTAAGTTATACAGTGATAAAGTGCTTTTTTATGAGTGTTCAACCAAGGTGTCCTGTCAAACATTAATTTGTATTTCCTTGACTTGAATGGTCTTGTACACTTAGCATAACACAGTTAGTTTAGATTAAGAATAGCATTGCACAGGGTTGCTTTTGTATGAAAATAACAAAGGTGCTCAAGTCATAGCTGAAATTAACGTGTCGGTCAAACAACCTTTCACTGGTGCATTATTTGCAGAGATTATTTATGTTACAGACACAACCAATGCAATTTTTGTTGGAAGATGCAAAGCAGAGTGAGTTGGATGTGTTTACTTACTGTATCATGAGAAAATAACTGCTGGAGAAAATGAGATGTTGCAAAAATGCTAGCAAAAGACTATAAGAAATATTTGATCAAAAATGTATCATACAGTGGCAAATGTCATCACTAGGGCAACCAAATTTTTTGACCTAAAAACTTGAAATTTTGACTTCATAATTAAAAAATTTTGACCTATAAATTTTCTGTGTTTGCAATTGCACATAATTCAGCCTTAGATGTTGAGGTTATTAATCCAGAAGCATATTCATGCATTCTATGCCTCAAAATTTAGAAAAATTTGGTTTTTAATTTTGGGGATGATGTATTGATAAGTACATTAATGACTACCATTGAATAAAACCTGAGAACATCATAAAGTTGAAACACTGCTATATGCATCATTGATTGAGCATTTACCAAACAAAAGACCACGTTTGTTGCCTCACCATGCCTATCCTACATAACATTCAATCGTCCAGTAGTGGGCAAAACAACATTGTTACGTCAAAAATCGCAACAAATCCATTAGCATCACAGAATTACAACTAAACTTCCAAAAGCATATCAATATTTGTTGTTGCAGTTTCGATAAAATATAGATAAGGAGAAAAAAAACTGTGTTGCAAGACAATTTTGACCCAACAATAAATTTTGACCTAATGATAAATTGACTTTTTCTTGACCTAATAACTTGGGATCCCCTCATGCTATGAGCGTGAAATTTGGTTTGTGGATGTTTCATAAGCTTTGAAAAAGGCAGAAAAATTGACTTTTGGTTGCCCTAGTCATCACCTTAGTATTCTTATTACTAGGGAGGCCAAATCCATTGAAAAAGAAGCCAAACGGAATATTTGGTCAACAAGGTTGGTTAATTATGTTCTGCACAAAATGCTTTTACACTACAACTTGTTCACCTACATTAACTCATAGAGTTGGCTGTTTTATTGTGAGCAGGAAGTTTAATTTTTCATTAATCATATTTGACTACTAAAACATGTAACCAAACTTGGCATTTAATCTCATAATGCTCAACTCCATATAGCAAATTGTTGAAAGAATGTGCACTACCCTTTTCACATTTTTTGGACTGTACGATCTCAAAAATGGTGCTTATGTGTCTGCCTACGTGCTTCATTACTTATTTAGCACAAATATATACTATTTTATGAATGTCTAGACAATCAGAGATGCAGAGTTGCAGGTAAAATATCCGACTCCGACTTTCCAAAATTTCCGACTCCTTAACACTTTGAGAGCCGGGCTAATTCAAGCGGTTCGCAAAAAAACAGTTGATTCGCACATGGCTTTGCGCGGGAATTTCTCCGCTCCTGTATGCTCTACAGACCCGGTAAAAGTATCAAAAAACGCGGCCAGTCTAGTAGATTAGACTCGAAAAAA
>JGI24021J15306_10001054_pt1 | contig 25260 bp, 13 predicted proteins | sample Ectturendosymbi1_FD_15306 | JGI IMG/M metagenome (IMG submission 15306) | reverse complement strand
TACCAAGTTAGAGTACAAAATCTCGTAAAAAACGGAGCTCCATTATAAGCAGGTACTTAGACAGTAAGTCAAGAGAAGTCACTCTTCCTCATAGTTAGATAGATAAAGGTAGGATTTTAGGATAAATTTAATTGATTTTGCGGCCAGCCAACGATAATGCATAATTCATGCGGCCTGTGATAGCAGTTAGATACCCCATCCCTGGTTAGCTCATTCAATTCAACTAGGTTAACGAAAATCAACTAAACCGTGCTGCCAACGACCACAGATGTTTCTTCCGATGGAACTTACCGGTATTTATTTTCTTTTCCGTCTTTGCCAACCCCAGCAAACCGATCTGGCTCAAACGTATCCATGTCTTCACTTTCGTACTCGTGCGTATCCCGAATATTGTAGACAACTGTCCAGCCTTTAGGTATGCGGTAATTCTGTAGAATTAAAAGAATTGTCTCAATTTCAGCTAACAGCAAGCCAGAATGCGTGGATAAGCGGTTTTTTTGCGGCAAAAATGTAGGCCTGGATTTGAGTGACAGCCATTATTATGTCTTATAACTGATGAACTCCAAGCGTTCAATTTTTTAAAATGTCACCTTCGCGTTTTTCACGAATCTGTGGTTAGTTTTTGACAAGAGCGTGGGCAAATATTTCAACAATATGTCTTCGAATTCAGGCATTCGAGAAAAAGTGCCAATTTACCTCTCGCAATAATGAAGAAAAGCTGCGGTTTACGACCTGCAGCATTATCTGCAGAAAAAGCTCGACTGTCTCTTGAAAAGCTGACAAGAATTTAAAAACTTTTTTTGATACAAAAACATCGCAAACACTTCAAAACACTTTTTCTTGCTCCTAAAACATGCACTGGAATCAGAGTTGCTGACTTGTTTAAAAAGCTAGATGAAAATTTCTGAGACGTTCCTGCTACAAATTTGTTTTTGAAAACATCTATTTTCGCACCAGAGCACAGTAAATTAAGAATCTGAAGTTCTTGTTAAAAATGGTTCTGATGAATGATTTGAGGAATTTTAAGCAGGCTTATACAGAAGTAGGAAACAGCGTCACTTAGACTGAGAGGAAATATACCAATTAGTGTAACCTCAGAGCCGCGGGTCAGCAAAATAATCGCCTCGGACCGGCGACAAAATGATGTGACGCGAGACCTAGGTCGTTCGCGCATATTTACGATGCAACAAGGAATGGCTCAGGTTCTTCCTGCGTGACCACACCGGCAACAGCGACGCACAGCTGGCTGCTGGAGCTCAAGACAAGTGCTTTTCAACCTCGTGCTGAAAACTACTCAAGACGAGCATCGTCATAATGCGATGAGTTGCTTGAGGTACTTTCCACACGTGGCCGGTTTGCGGGCAAGTCGCCGGGCACAAGTCGGTGACAAACATGGAGGGGAGAAACACGCCAGGAAACAAGCTGATCGGCACACGCTGCATTTTTTTTCTCCAAGTTTTCAATTGTACGTTNACAATCTAGTTGAATAAAACCACTTAAAAGAAAAGCAGGATGGTGCCTCACTTGTGAAAGCGGAATGTAAATAGNCGATTATTTGCATTACGTATGCGATTAAAGGAAACACCAGTATCGGCGGAGGCATGGCTTCTTAACAAAAAATTATTGGCCGTTTATATTGCAAGGTAAGAGCTTTCGTGAAGCTGCGATTGCATAAGCTTACGGGATAAATTTTAAACAGTCTTCGCCAGTCTGACTATAACCGTAGCAGTCTGGATGTAAGAACTTACTCCGAGCTGGAAAGTCTTTCGTGCCCGTCTGTATCCACCGAGAACGGGGGGTCTGATGCGCAAGGTCTCCTTGACAACCTGGTCAAGGTATTGCAATTTGTGAAGTTGCTGCATGTCAATATCTTCAAGTCTATCAGAGCTTGCCGGGCCGCAGCCTTCCTCGAGCAGCCCGTGCCTCAGTAGCTCTTCTTCCAGTTCTCGCTGCACATGTTTATTTCTGGAAAGTTCGAGGAGAGCAGACGTAATTGCGCTGGACGTGGTGTAATAGCCGGCCAACATAAGCTCCATGATCATCTCTTTCATGGCCAGTATGCTCAGGTGATGCTCCTCCATTTGATCATCAAAAGCCTCTCGCTTCTGAGAGCCACTCCAGTTATTGTTGAGAACGTCTTTCTCAGCTTCGTCAGCGCTGAGTCTGCAAGTGCCCAACAAACAAATATCTGCAAAGTGCGCATCAAGAGGACTGTTGCACAATCAAAGCTCAAATATTTTGGACCAGATGCAGGAAGCTGAGGGCGACGCGGTTTCGTGACGATTAGCAATTTGGTTTTCTGTCCCTGCGCAATATGCAGTGCAAATATTTCCTATTTTGAATTTGAAATTTTCTGGACGAATATCTTCAGCTACGCTGTCTTTAGAAATTTTTGTTTACTTATTTGTTTCGGTTGAACGTGCACCCCTCACCTTGCCCTGCGCTTGAATTCTTCGAACTGAATAATTCCCAAAGCGTCCTTTAAAACTATGTCGTCTTCTGTGGAACTGGCGAGACGATGGCGAAACTCTCGTTGCTTTTCAGTTGCGTGCTCGTGCAACAAATCGAACAACTTCGCCTTGGCTTTCAACGCCTGCACAAGCAAGATAGTAAGGAACCAATGTTTAACGCTCTCACAGCAGAGCCCGTTCTCAGAATTGAAACCTGCAGCAAAACGTCGTAAGACGCTGGGAAACAGATGACGTAATTCTGCCAACAGGACAAAAGCATCAAATACTCCAACATTTAGATCAGGGGTTCCCAACCTCTTTTGACCATGAACCCCTTGAGCATTTCGACAGATGAGCATGCATCCCTAAAATTTCTTTCTATGGATTGATCGACTTTTTCCCTAATATTTTTTCATGACTAATCATAGATATATTTAACATCGAGCATATAATGATTTTTTAAAGTAATAGTCACTGATGTATGTGTAAATATTTGTAAATAATTAATATATGTATAAATTTATTCTTCCCTTCCATTGCTCACCTAAAATGTACCCCTTCAAATAGGCAAATTTACCTAATAGGCAAAGGGGCACATGTACCCCAGGAAGGGAACCCCTGATCTAGTTAGACAGAATTCAAGCGAGAGTTTTCGTGATATCTGCGAATGTATCAGAAAATTTCTGCAAAACATAAAACATTGAATTTGATGTGTCTGTAACCCTATGGTTCTGTCTTCAATGCAGTTGCAAAAAGTGTCTGTAACTCTGTGATTCCGCCGGCTCCAATGCCTTGTACCACGTTCTGTTTGGTCTGTTTTTATCGACTGCTGTGTGTGTGTTCATACTATGGACTTCGTGTCTGGTCATAAACAAATAAATTAAATTAACAGGTAGGTCCTCGTACAACCACCTGGACCTACGTTCATTCGTGCAACGACGGTTTTGTATCAAACGAATAGGTAACCTCGCGAAAAAGATCCAGTTTACGTTTAGCAGAAAATTCAAAATTTTTGCTCAAATCATAACTAGGAATTGAGAATTAGGGACAGGCCAATCTTACCTTGTGGAAACCCAGCCCTGGTATGTTTAAAGGCAAACAAATGACGTTGCTGGCAAAATCGCAAAAAAGTTGGAACAAATTCGTTGCTTCTTTTTCGTCTTGAATATTGAAACCGACCAATGAACTCATTGCTACGTCGAACGTCAGGCGCAAGATCTTGTCATAAACCTTTGGCGTTTCAACTTCCTTCAAGGCGGTGACCTGAAAGATATGCTGCTGTTTCACTGCTTCTTGAACGACACAAACGATAAACACCAGCATCTCACGCTTGGGTGAACGTTGGGTGCGAACAATATAGATTTATTTTTAGTTTGGAGTTTTCAAAGTCAAGCCAAAAATAAGCCTTCAGCATCTTTTTCGCATAAGACGAAACGACCAGTGCCGTTTGCTGCCAGCAGCGCTATATGGAAGTTTGCTGTGCAAGACAAAAGTCGGCTTGCTCAGCGAATAGAACAGGACGCTTCTCGATAGAAAATCCCGTAAACAGCAGCAAAAACGCGATTACTGGACCTGATTCGACACAAACAGCGTGACTTACATTTGTATACATTGCAAAGGTAATATTTCAGACGCGCGGCGCGAGCCCGATTGCTCAAAGCCGCGAGCCGGCGCTCATCTAACCGCAAGTTGTTTCAAAAAGAGAGAGCTGTTCGCCAGACTAAACTGGCATTGGTGACAAGGGCCGAAGCCAGGCAGTATATATTTATGTGTGTGAAAGCGTGGCCAACACCTTTCCCTGCGCGCCTCCTCCGCTTTACACACCCTGCACGTCGTGAACGATCACCGAGAGCTTTTCCCATCCGAGGCTTGCTTTAATGCGAAAACGTAAACGGTTGAGACCACAGAGGGCTTCGCGCAAAGCCAGTGCCTTGTTGTGAATTTCTTGGCTTCGAAATGTCGAAATCCGGCAGCAGTCGACCGAGCTGCACCAGACATCTGCCGCAAGTCAAATTACGGCAGGAAGCCACAGGAAATACGACTGTTTTCATTACGTTATTTCATGATGCGCGATTATGCAATTTCGTAGGGCAAGATAGTTGGGAAACTTCGAAAACGTATCACCAGAGCCCAACTTTCTTCTGCCAGTGCCAGCAAAGTTTCGGAGGTTAATGCAGAACAGTCATGCGCGGGCAGATTTCGAATTTGCAACTGGGAATAATTGCAAATTTACCTCATTGCACAACATATGAAAAAAACCTACGTTTCTTCTGCATTTATCAAGGATGGATGGAATGTAGCTGTTCAAAGCGGCTCTGCTGAAAGCTTTGCTGGCAATTTTTCGTTTGTAATAATGAGCTGAGCCCAGCGAGTTGGCGATGCCGTTTACGCCGAGGAGCGTGCGGATGGTGTGAGGCCAGATCGTGGTCACCTTGTCGTGCTCGCCGCTCAAGACCTGCAATTGCAAGGCTAAAGCGGTAACTACCGAAAGTTTTCGGTGTCATTCACAAAAGTTAAAAATCTGTTAGCGAATGGTAATACAGCGGAAGTAGAGCACTTCGTTTACAGTTAATGATTTTCGCAGAACTAGCTCACCTCCTTGACGTAGTCATGACCGGTGACTTTAACCACTGGTTCGAAAATAATGTTCGTCTTGAATACGTTTCCGTATTTTTTACGTCTGTTGGCATTGAAGTTCGAGCCCTGAATTAGAGAAACGTTGCGATTACACAATCATGTAGAGAGGGTGGGGACCTTCTCTAGTTCAAGTTTTGGAAAACAATTTTACAACGCGTTGTAAGTACAGCGATAGTGAGTAGTCCCTGACTAAGAAAAGGAGCCCAAACGCCTGCAAGTCTAGCCAACTAGCCATAATGGAAAAACAGTCATCAATTCAAGATGCTCAGCCGACCCTTTTTGTAATGTGCGGCCAGTCGTTAAAACGACGCACAGTTTGTGACACGAACTCGTGAAGGCCGTGACCCTTTCTCGATCGAGGCCATGCGGATGGCGTGTGCTCGGATATTTTCAGCCCAAAAAGCAGTTTTACACGTGCTAGGACTTTCTGAATAGACACGACGGAGCCACCCATGCACGATGCAACATCCCGGGCTTTCTTTACACGTTTCTTACCATGCGAAGTGTTTGGGCACAAAGGTGCAACGAAACAGAAAAGCGAACAATTGCCTGAAGTACAAGTTGGCTTAAACCAATCAAAACTTGTGAAAGTAAAACGACCAAAACCACGTCTCGCGCCACAGACCGATCAGTTCTCTATAAAGGGTCATTCAGAGTTGACCGGTGGTAAGCGAGGTCAAAACGGTTACGATCGGTCAAACTCAAAAACCGATACGATTGGTTTAACAATGAAGGTATTTACTAATGCCAAGACAGTACGCAAAGCCAACATGGAGAAGTCTGAGAATAACGAAGTTCTTGCAGAAAATCAACAGCAGCAGATCACGTTGATTACTGTCGCAGTGTTTATTGCAACTGTTTCTTCCACAACTGTGGAATCCACCTCAATTTAGTGTGGCAGCTACGAGATTATTCGACCACCTCAGATGCTTTTCGAAACTGTCACGGTGCAAAGAGAAAAAAATCGGGAGTGATCGCCGAACATTGTGCACCTGCAGAATGTCGGCGTTACCACTGGGCTGGAATGCGCTTGGCATTTTTATATCAGTCTCATAAACTCCGAATGAACAATAGTGATGTTTAAAACGCAGTCTTGAAAGCTAAGATGTCATTTTTTGTTTTTTTTAAAGGCTAAACAATCAAGTTCTTTTAACACGCGTAAAGTAAATTAATACAACAGCCGTTCAAATAAAATATCCCAAATCACGGGCTAGTAGTGGCAACCGTTTTCTTGTGAGTGTCATTCTTACGCAACGAAGCGCATCGCTTTTGGAAACTAGGAAGAATGCAGACAATCACACAATAACATTTTATAGATAAATCTAAACCACTTCTTTGGTGTGTAAACAGCAGTGCGGTTCACACAGAGGGCAGACAGGTGGCGAGCAAAGGTAGCAATGATGTTTGCCAACGCAATAAATGACCCAAGTGGTGGAGCACGACGAAGCCATCTTCAACGCCTCATCGGGCGCTGTTGAATAGATAGGGAAGAGTGCAAAATGTGAGGGGATGAAAAAATATATTTAGCTATGTTTTCCTTCCTTCAGTGTAGTGCATTCTTTTCACCTTAAACCTGTAGGTGTCGACCGTGCACAGAAAAAGAGTTACCAATGCGAAATTGATTGAATACGATTATTTTTACCGGGATAGTGTGCACTTTTTAGAGGTCTGAATCGAAACACTGCAAGTTATAAAGCAGTATATTTTCTCGTTTCACTTGAAAGTTGAGCTTTGCTTTTTGCAAAAATCTTGCATGCAAGACGTTGTGGTTGATAACAGACAAATGTAACAATATCTAAAAGCGATTTTTTAGATCAAGGGAAAAAATCGAACGAGATCCAACATAAAAGAATAACCGTCAAACCACCGCAACTGCCGATTCAAATAACATCAAAGTGAACCAGGCTTTTTCATGATTTCGTCCTGTTCATCTGCAACAGCGCAGAATTCCTTGACTGTTATTAATGACGTTGTGCATTGCCAACAATTCTGTTTATGACAATTGGTGAAACTTATTTAAGTTAAAGAAAGATGCAACACGTGATGGTCGTCGTGCTCGTCATGGTTGTTAAAGTTACGCTTGCATGCGACAACCAGATAGCCCACGTTTTTCAAACTATGTGGACCAAACAGCAGAAATGTCACCGTAATACTTAGCGCAGCTATTGTCCATCTTGGATAAGAAGTCAGCAAATCAAAACTTGGACCGAACTAGAACATGCGTTTAACATCGCGTCACGAAGTTACAGAGCAAAGCAGGACAAACAGCAGTCATCGAATTTCTTGGGTTCATGTTTAACGACTGCTATGCTATTTTTTAATTGACCTCGACATGCCTCAAAACACATTTGATCGGATTTTTGCTGCAGTAAAATGCAAAAAAAGCTGTGTGTGAGGACAACACTCGAGCCAAATCGGACATGTACCAAGATAACCATCCGATTAACTTGCATGTCGTGAACTGTTGATGAGCGGAGTATTTAGTTTTAGAAAGGGTAATATTTCATTCATCATAATGTCATGATGACTTGTCGTGAACACTCTGCCACAAACAAAGCGCATTGGAAGGAAAATGCGCATCGATGTGGCTACAAGAAACTTGGCTACTTTTCCAGGCTTCTGCATTTTCCCTCAAAAATATTAGATTTTCCAGTCAAACAAATTGGTTTGAGTTTTAGGCATAATGAAACAAATGCACCCATGCTTATTAACATTGTTAATGTAACTTTAGTAAATTGTAAGGTGAGACATAAGAAAATGCGCAATAATCAAAGCCCGCCTTTTTACCAATCTCTGTGCGGCGAACAAATAAGAACAAACAAGCGGTTTAAACATATTGAAAATATTTTTTTTGGTTAAACTTTAACCTTTTCCTTGAGTTAAATGTGCAGCCCCGCAAGAACAGAACTTGCTTGCAATTGTTTCCCATTCATAGCACAGAAAGCGTAAAACTTAAGAACCTTACGCCTTAAACTCCAGTCAACAAACTGCAAGTAACAGTAATGAATACCATGCGGCATATCTATCACAAAGCATTACAACATATACCCAGGTACAGCGCAATAGAACGCCCACGCTTTCCCCTCACCTCAACCAGCCATTCGAGAGTTTCGCCCAGTATCGGCAATCCTGTGTCTCCAGGAGGCAAAGGAAGATGAGAGATGTCCGAACTAGCGTCTTCAGACAACAGCATTTGGCGTCGACGCCACCAAAGGCACAAGAGTTTCCAAAAGATTACGAGGACTGCGCAGACCAAAAGCAGCCACAGGGCCAATGTCATCAGGGCCGATCCCAGGAACCAAAGCTTGCTTGACAAATCCGGTGAAGTTCCATGCGATAAGTTGACCGACGCAGCATGGGCGGTGGAGTTGCAGGAGTGAGCGTAGAGAGAACTTGATATGAGGGACGGAGCAGCAGAGATTTGTCCGGCAACACTGATTGCTTCGCTGGCCTGAGATCCGGCGGCGAGTGCAGAAACGTCGGCGAAAGACTTGTTCGCGTTGTATGCCTAATAATAAAACAGTTACCTTACAAGTTGTGTCTGGTTCATGGCCGAGATATTGTGCTCGACAGAATCTTTGCACGATGTGCCACAGCAGTCAAGCTGTCATCGTAATGGAGATAAATTAAAACACAATATCCCTCCAAGTACTTCCCGAACTTTTTCAAGCAAATATCTTTAAAATTATCGCGCAGAGCGCAATCTGCCGCAGCCGAAGCCTGATCCACGCGCGTCTAGCATACTCTGTGCGTTTCTGCATCGCCAAGCAGGCATGCAATTAAGATCTCCATAACGGATACTTCGTTATATTCTATCAACGTGCCTGTCAAACACATATTGAGATACATTTTAAAGTAAAACCTCTCCTAGCGTCAATCAAGTTACAAATGAGCACACCAATTTGATGCTTACGTGCTAACACCTACAAGATAAACATTCCTAACTGCAGTACCCGGTCGCTAATCGAGCGCATTCCCGGCCAAGAAACGGCTTGTCCGGCGTCGTTCATTTGGTTCTTTGCAGCTTTTGCTTGATTCACGTAACTCAGCATCGTCGGACCAATGTCATGAACAACCACATCGATTTGTAACGACATCGCCTTGCAGCAAAAATGCGATACGACGGATTGACCAAACTGAACTTGAACGTCGAGAAAACTAAGAAAATCTCTTTTCAACAAAGCTGACGAAGACTTTCAATTATCTTGACGAAAGGCAAGTCTTCTTCCACTTTTCTTGTGAGTAACCAAAGTCACGGCAACGATCACATAAATGTGGGTGTTTTCTGACAGCAGACGATGAATTTTAGCCTCAGTCTGTCGTAAATCTTCTTGTTGCCGCCGGCTGATCGGTAATGAAGTTGATTACACGAGTCGAGCTTTTTTATAGCCGTCTTTCGCGAGTCGCTTGCGCAACCGTAAACCTACAAAGCTGAAGAAACACCAGATCGGTCTTTTTTTCCGACGAATAGACTGGCGAGCTTGTGGATCCGGTGATGTTTTGACCGGCAGCATGTAACCTTTCACTGAACTCTCGATTTAAAAACTGCGCGAAAAAGTAACTACCCAAGCTACGAAACTGTGTTGATAGGTAAAAGTTTATGTAAACCGCGTGAGAACAACAGCGGTGACGAACAGTCAACCGATTTTATCACAGCTGCACAATCTTGTCTTCTAAGCAAAGCTGTCAAATGTAACATGCCGTGTTGATAAGCTGTAAATCCATAAATCAAGCGCAGGAGTGAACCTCTTCAGCTGGCGTAGAAAGTTTTAGCTTTTTAGTTGCTCGTTCATTTCAAGAAGCTTCGATTCGCAAGTTAACGAATGAACAAGTCTAATCGCTACTTGCTATCAGCTCATGAGTCGCGAGGTGAGAAGCCTCTATGTGAGATTTTGTCACTGAAACAAAGATTTAGTGGTGAAAAGAAGACGAATCTATTTATACCCAAGCATAAGTTAACGTTTAATTGCACCGGCTGGGGTTCATGAAAGTTTAAGCTTCTCCATGCGGAAAACATGATTTTAGTGGTCAATGATAAAGCGCTGGAAGAAGATAAAGAAACGGCCGCCGACGCCAATTTTCAAACTTTTTTACTTTGTTGTTTGGCAACGACAAAATTGTGTTTGAGTTTTTGCTTTTCCGATCTGCGCCGATATCTGTTCTGCCACTAGAAGTAAACAAGGCAGCGACACATAATATCTAGAACTAGATGTAGCAACGGATACCAGTTCATAGCGGAACGTCAGCCTTTACAAATATTTCCGATTGTCCTATCAAACGAATTCAACTAAACTCAATCTTGAGCAAAGCCGACAGAAGTCGAAGCAGTCGATCGGCGTATTTCAGAATATGATTCATAAATGCATCAAACATGTTCTACGCGCCAACTTAAAATTTTTACAGGTAGCACAAATAACACGGTAAATACTTTTAAAATTGACAATTCCATTTTGCGAGGAATAACGACGGAACGAAGCTGCAAAGAACGTATGCCATCGGCAAACCACTGTAACAGACAATTTGCCTGTTTTCAAGTCATTAAGCATAAATACTCTGCCTTTTAACATACTTTGGCTCTAGTATCCTCGTATAAATTTTCTTTCACGAAAGGTAAAGCGGTTTTGAAAACATGGCTTGTTCGAAGTTTATGAGGGATGGAGCCGACTGCCAGCTAAAATGAGCAATAAAAAACTTGGTGGCTGTGGTTATTCGGCACCTTAAACGTAAATCGATCTAAGAATGAAACAGATCGTCCACACTTAATCAAAATTAAAACAACCCTGCCTATAGCATACATTACAAATAGCATACATACATTAGAAACACCACATCGTAGGGTAAAAATGCTTTCTTCAGAGATGTTGCAAGGAGCCTGGCAGCACTGACACTGCAGGCGCAGTTGTGTACTTGAAAACATCGCTGTTTTTTTTACAAAAAAAGCTTCCAGTTTTGTCATATTTTTGGTTCGTACGACTACTACATGTGCATAGATTGCTATGACGTTGTTGTGCTTCATGGTCAATTTAGTATGATTTTTATTGTCTTCAGTATGTTTTTTGGGCTTTCTGTAAGCCCTTGTGCAGTATTGCTTCGCTTCTTTTTTTAGCTACCCTGACAAACATTATTTTGTCGTTCACTTATTAAATGGAACTTGTTACGCATTCACTGTCTTACAGTACGAAGGGACCTTCCAAAAGCTGCTAGAACATACGAAGCAAGTAAAATGAGTTGTTCACACTCTTGTGACAACACGTTTTGTTGGAAAATATTATTGTATACAGTGTGTGTTGATGTGGGCTGTCTTAAATTATTGTACACGTTACACCTCACCTGTGTATGTTAAAAAGATGTTAAATGCTTTAAAAAAAGTTAAGTTAAAGCTAACCAAGACCTGTTTACAAGTTTAAGGTCAGCCTACGCGCAGTTTTTCTTATCGAAATTATTGCAAAAAAACAACTTGCTCAAAGTCTTATTCCAGACGTTTTTAAGTTCCAGCAAAACACTTTTTCTGAGCAATGGTTTTATGCTTGAGACCAATGTTAAACAAAAAATCTATGTGACTACAAGGAATACTAATTATGTAAACTATACCTATGTCTATATACTTCCGTGAACTGCATTTCTTCGAGTTGCCATAAACATGACTTTCATAATACTAAATTGCCTGTTCTGGAGAGACAGCTTATGCAGCCCACATAACATAACAATTCTACTTCCAGAAACACCCCACGTGCGCAGCTTTAAAGTTAAATAAAATGTTTGGCCAGGGTTGCTGTAGTAACGAATTTCAGAAAAATTGCTCACTGGCCGAAGCGCCCGAGATTGCTGATGGAGCAAAGTACAAAAGCTTGAGGCTGTGGCGCCAGTTTTTTCCGGGATGCCCTGGCGATGACCTCGGTATGAACAAAACTTTCAATGGCGGCTATTCGCTTTTTCGCGGCGATTCACCTTTTTGTGGCATGCGTGGCAGGGCCGCAAATTCACCATTTATTCTTGCAACGCCGTGCCGAGTGTTTAAGAGCGGACTGCATGCTTTTGATGGGTGAACCACCATTCAGGTCGGCTCAACGAGGTGCAACGCGGCACACACTGCGGCTTCGTCAAAACGCCATTCCTGCGCCATATCGCTCTGTTTGGTGGACCAGCCGGAACGTTGATTTAGCACACAGCAATAAACGATAAGCGGTAACCGTCGTGTGACCTCAAAGATTTAATCGGCATCAAATATTCATCATTATGAAGAGAATCTCCGGGCCGCTCCACCATGCACACCGTTTCCAATAACGAGTGTCTGTGGAAGTCGATAAGCGTGCAAGTTAGAAGGGCTCCGCGGAAGCAAGAAGGAAAAGGGTCGAGGTGAAAGGCAGGTCAGTTTTAAATTACAATAGACCAACAGACGCGCGTAGTTAGTGTCACGTCGGGGAAACAACCGTTTTCTCCTGGAAATTGGTCGATTGAGCTCAATCATTGATCATTTGACACCACTTCGCCCAGCAGCGGTCCAGCAGTCTTTGCGTTGCAATGCGTTGCCACCAAGAGAACGGAGCTGCTGACCAAGACTTTCACAGAACATTCCACGTGCGCGGCCGGGCACCCATCGACTGCCAAGTGTTGCATTTCAAGGCAACGTCTTTACGAACACACGACTGGATATCTACGCCGAGGCTTGAATGATTTCGGATGCAGTCTGTTTCGACTGCTACAAGCATATTCGCACTTCCCGTCCTCTCAGATCGTTTCTCACCACTGCTCTTTTTGGGAAAGCGACGACTTCGCTTAAATTGTGATTATCAAAAACAACGGTAGAAGATAAGACTTATGCTTACGCTGCTACTATAGACAAACATTTATGCGGGAACAGATCCGCACTCGCGATGCGCAAAAGATGCGTGCATCCCAAATTAAATCTGCATGTAGGATAAAAATTCCGCGAGTTGTTGCAGTGATAAGGAAGATTTATCCCTTTTTTTCTTTCAAGTACTGATGAATGACGTCAGCACAATCTTTGACCAGCAACGCCATGAACTATCGCTCGGCGTGTTTTCGAGCGTCGACTTTCCTGTTTAACGAATTCGTGGCGCAGCGCAGTTCAGGTCGAGTCAGGTTTCAATTTGTTGCACAATCATTATTTCTATCAACGCATCCAATTTGTGGTTTACTTTCCTGTTTTCTATAAAAACATGATCATTGTGAGCTTAATGGATAGCTACGTAACATAACTAGCAATAACGTACGGCTCGTACTCTGAAGACTGTTTTTTACAAAATCTGAAGATCCTGTCGCCTTTCTTCGTTTCTTCAGGCCACGCTTTTAAAACAACAATGATATCAATGCTTTGTTTGCAACCCTTATGAATACGAATACATTAGGTTGAACAATAACACAACCATGCGTCAGTGGCACAATAGTTTAAAAAAATTGGCAGCTGATTTTCTGGGGTCAAACACCGTTAACGCATAGCAGCCGGGAAGAAGAGAAGAAAGAAAAATGTCAACTGAAATATTGATACCATGCCCAGAAGGTCGCGCAGAGGACACAAGCTGATACGCCTGAGTGGTAATCGCACAGGTATGTCAACACTTGACAGTCATGAACTTTTCCGGTACACAAAGGGGGAACATTGCTCTTTGTTCACATTGAGGTTTTCATGCCAAGGCCCGCAGTAACCCCGCTGCTCAAAGATACGTGGCACAGTGCAGCAACAGTGGAACGGTTATTCGCAACAATGCCAGAGCGGCGGTAGCGTGCTTTGAGCAAACAAACCTAATCGGGTGTTCGTTATGCGGCTTACATTAGCCGAGCTGCCCGAACCAGTTCACCGGCTGATGACCCGCAAGGCGGCAATTCGATTGGGTTGTTTCCGACCGCGAAAGAAACTGCTTACGAAAAAGTGACGGCATGCTTCAGTCTTGCCGTTAGCAAGTAAACTTTCGCTGAACTCTGCGCTGCCGACCGCGGGTGGATGTGAAACATCCTAAAGCGTTACTTTTCAGGCGAAGCGAATTGTTTTATCAAGGCTTCAACAAATAATCAAGCCCTGTCGGTGTTAAGTAGTGGTACATGTAAAATTTTCAAAGCATATTAACAAACTTTCTACCACGCAAAAACTACATGCGGTCAATTGTCGTGTTTAACCATCGTTTATTTGGAAACACTTGGCCCTTTACAGAAAATCAGTTTCCTATAAACCCATCAAAATACTTCCAAAATATCGCTGCACTAGAGTGTTAAAACATCGTTTTAAAAATATTAAAGCGTTAAAAATTCCGCGGTGTTTTCTGTGGTAGCCTTACTGCCGCCTCAGCAAACTATACGCTAAATCCTTCACCTGAATGAACTGAACAAACAAAACGTTACGAAATAACTGGTGCATGTGCAAAAAATCTGTAAGGTATTTCAAAGTAAAAACTGAAAAATGTGGTCAACGTTTTTGCCAAACAAACATCTCCTGTAAGAATCCTGTTAGAAACGATAAATTTTGCCACTTCCATAAAAAATCGTACTCAAGCGCATGTGCGGCAGAAAAGAGTTAAGGAAAAGCTGCAAATGCTGATGAAACAAAACTTAAACAACGTGTCCTGGACAAGCAGGTGCGCAACAATTGGGTTCTATGAAGTCAACAGGAAAACAGATTTCAATGGCAGTTGCTCTTCAAACAGCGGTGACGCGTCTTCTTTGTTTGAAGTTGTTTACCTTATCGTACAATTATTGTAACAAACAAGTGCAGCTACCAACAGGCTAACCTCGCACAAAGAGGTGATTTTATCAAAAACAAAAGATAATGAAAACAGTTGCGTTATACTATTGTGGGAAGCACGGGCAAAAGTTTGATGAAGCCAACAAAATGACCAAATTAAAAACTGCCACCATTTTTTTGCAATACTTTTTGTGGATTGTGATTAATGATATGTAAAGTGCTGCATATAAGAAACACTTGGGCTTTGCTAGCGCGAACCGAGCACAAGCCGAAAATTATACGCTAAATTAAGCAAAAAACATTTTTTACTTTTTAACACGTTTTACTGATTAATCATCGAACTTACAAATATAAATCATCGAACTACAAAATACAGGAAAGGCTTTCGCAAAGCTTCATCTCATAGGGGCACAAGTCATGTTCAGCCTTTTCACTGCGATTGTCGACTGTCGAGTGATTTTCGACGTGACATTTTTGTATGATGATAAGACTTAACCAGAAATCGAGGTTAGCGTTTCTTTTCAAGGAAGCTATAACTTCGCGTCACAGCAGCTTCTAATCGATCCCACATTACGTAGTCTGCCAATACGTCATAGCGTGAGCCCGTATGTTGGAGAAAGTATTTCTTATTTTTTAAGGTATATTAGACGTAGGCTAAGCAAAACTAAAATATCTTTGCAAGAACGTATGTTATAACACAAACTTTGCGATAATGGGCTCCGTAAGGATTTAAAATCCCGCTTGCCATCGCCAAGTAATATTTTCTGAACGGCAAGTGCATGCCACAACCTGTGCCACCATAACAACCTGGTTTCGCACAACGTTTCTGGCGAAAGCAGGAATTTGCAACCGCATTACTGTTACAATTAATGGCCCCAAATTTTGACATCGTCTGCACTCCTTTCTCCTGTCAATCTGACACTGAATCAATCACATCACATTTAATAGACCACAATATAAATATCAAAACGTTCAGCGTGAGATTGCTAATGAAGCAGAACCGTTAACAACGGTAAGAGAGTCAATTGTAATTGAATGTAATGAATCACACTTGGTAAAAATTAGTAAAAATTTTGATTTAATAGTAAATGCAATTGTTTTGAATCGAATATTTAAAGTTGAGGATGCTGTTATTGGATCCATTGGCAGCGTGACAAACTCCTTTGTCTTATATTATCTGCAACACGCCTGTCAGGCAACTGCCCACAGGCTGTAGTTGAGGTGGCAAGACTCGGCGTTGAGCTATCGGAGAATGATCTGCCGCGGGAGATTTCTGCACACAAAGAAGAACCGTCTAGGCAGATTTCTTTTTGTTCGCCATGTTGATAAATTGTGATAAGGACTTTACGTGCCATTCCTCTAGTGCAGTGGTTTGCAACCTGGGGGTGGCGACCCCACAGGGTGGCGATCCCCGACCCCCTTCCAATTGTGGAGGGGTCGCGAGAAGATATTTTATGTAAACAGCTGTATTACATTTTCTTTATTCGAGTTTTAGATGGAGGTCGCTGGGTTATAGCAGTGGTGCTCAAACCGTGGCCCGCGAAGCAATTTTCATTGGAAAGAAAACTTAGCACTTTTATCATTTAAGATAATTTTTTAGAGAATTTTTATTGAGATTAGTAATTCTTGTGGCCCCCGAAGGGTTTCTGAAAGACAAATGTGGCCCACGAGCCAAAAAGTTTGAGGACAACTAGGTTATAGTGATTGCTATAATGGGTCGCGGTACAAAAAAAAGGTTGAAAACCACTATTTTAGTGTGCCCCGCTTGCCACTGCCAAGCAATATTTTCTAAACGGCAAGTGCATGCCACAATTTTCTGAACATACGTGTACATCTTTCTGGTGCAACGTTATGCTCCGATACTTGGAAGGTATCTATATATCGAATTTGCATATTTTCACAGATAAGACATTTAAAGAAAAATCAGGCCACGTTGCATTTGTGAGAAAAATCGATTTCATTCTGGTAACATTGTCAGCTTGCCATGATGCGCAACTGCCCTTCTGCTGTCCAGTGATCGTTGTGTGCGCCTGTTATCTACACCAGTAGGCCTTTGCCTGAAGGCGGATGCTCTCCATTAGCTTTGGCGTATCATGCCAGTACTTGTTTTAGTCCGATAGTGCTTTTACTGCCAGCTCCCTCGTTCCCTGCAGCTACAAACATACTTAGAGGGGTGTCCTACCTCCACTAGTAACAAGGTCGTTAAATTTATTTTTTCAGGTTTAAGTCGTCCAATGTTGTGCTAGAAATCCTCTTATCTATCTTTTAGGCCTCACTGGTAGTGAATTTTGAATTTGAGTGATTTGGGGTGGTTGCTATCAAGCACCGATTTCGTTCATTTCATTACGTCAGTCATTTTCGTTTGCTACTGGCAAGCACCTTGTACGTGAACATTATAAAAAAACTGTATGAACATTGCAGGGTTAATCCCATGTTTTAGCCATGGCATTTGAAATGTAATTGGGGATTTGAGTATCGTTAATTTCAATTTAAGTATACTTTTTTTGCGAAATAACTGCAAATGATAATTTTTCAGACGAGTAATTGCAAGTACAATTTAAAAGAAGTTCTCTCTATCTCAGGTTAGGACCACGTAGCAGGAAAAGAGAGAAAAACAACTTCGAGAAAGGACTGTGAATTTTCCTGCAAGCCGTCAGGGGGTAAAATCATAGGTTAAAGAACACGAAGCAATGTAATGCAAGCAAGACGTCATCGCAGGAAAGGGTTTCATATCGTAATTCCAACTAGAACAGTCATCGGGTCCGTTTTATATCAAACATTTCTTTGTAGTCGTTGCCTTTTTAGGTTGGATTGTAGAAGCAGTAACAGATTGTGAGTTCTGATTACGTTAACCTTCAGGATTTTAAGATATCAGAATACAAGCTTTCTCAAACTATTAGGTGTCTGGTAGTATGAATACAGAGAAAAAGTTTCAGCTAAACCTTAATTTTTGGACTACTGCTTTAAGGGATTCAGGTGTCCGACTGCCATCCACCAAGCAGCGCAAAAGCCAATGGAGACCTGTTTGCAAACATAAAAAATCTTGGTTTCAAACAAGTTATCTTATCCTAAGTATGGGACTGACTGCGCCACCATTGCGTAGACGTAAATGTACTGATAGAAAGCAGTAGAAAATAAGATATAATAAAAAATCCTCATAGGTCGTACAAGTCAAACTGTCTAAAGCCTGGCCGAAATTTTGTTACGCTAGATATTATATGTCACTTTTCGCGATGAATTTGCGTCGCACACCCTCGAGAGCAGGCTATAAACAGCACTGCTGATGACTCGGGCTGACGTCTGCGGACATTTCCTCGATTCAGGAAATGTCGTGTTGTTCGGATAGAAGTCAGGAGAAGATGAGAAAGAATCGGCAGTGACAGGGTATCGGAAGGCAAGTCGAGACGCGTTCGCTGGTGATTGTTCAGAGGTCCTCCAGGTATGCAAAACCTGAAATTTAGCATTTGCAGTCGACTTAACATCCGATTGCCCCTGAAGTTTTATTGACGGTGCATGAACATTTTCGTCGACTTCAAAGAGCAAAGCCGAGAAGATGACGACAAAGGCGATAGCATGAAAAGGAGAAAACAAGCGCAGAGTCACTCACGAGAAGACCTTGATCAGGCATGATGACACAAATTTTGATTCTGACAGCGCGCGCTTTGTGCGTTGGTGGTCTGAACGTGCTGATGATTATCACTTAGGCTGGCAACAAGCCATTAATTAACGATTTCTGGGAAAGGGCATTAGTGAGAAAAAGACGTGCACCGTGTAATCAACACGACTTCATAAAGAATAAGGTAAAAAATCACACATTCCAGTCATAACCTGACCATTACATACGTTTTTCTCCACGTAACATGTACAAACACAGGTCTCTTCTATTTCTTCACGAAGGCTCTAAAGTCACATGACTGAACCAAAACAGCCAAGATATGCCACCGAGATTCAAAAAATATGTTAAGTTGTAAAACAACAGTACACTGGCAAAATAGATTTATACGTCTCAATTTCCTATGAAGCCCATCACAGCTTGAAAGCAAAAACTTAATCACCCACCACGACTTCCTTCGAAGGCGCGTTAAACGAGTTACTTTAAGTCCATTCCTCAATACGTTTGTTTCCTTATTTGAGCGGAAAGGCAGATGTCTTCACGGTATGACGAAAATTTTTTACTTTTACTCTTCCCCAGTTAATGGGGGATCATCGCACACAGCAGTTTTTTTCAAACGAAAAGCAACCTACACAATTAGTTGCTTGTTAGCTGCGATGATATTAAGAAACCTTCGTGCAATCTAGAGTCTCGACGCAAAGACGCCTGGAAACGGAGCATGCATGTTTGCTAAGAAAATATACGGTTGTCTTTAAAATTTGCCGGTGAAGCTATATGCACAAAAGTGCGAAGAAAATCACAAAATGTCTGCAAATATACTTGCAGATTTACAATTATTTTGAAGAGTTTAGTTAAAAATGGGTGGAAACGATTCGTCGCTAATCTTCGTAAAGCACAGTATATGTGAGTAAAACTAGTATCCTGGCCCATTTAACCCATAAAAACTTTGCTTAGGTTGGACGTAATAGGGAATTAACAAGATTCTGTTTCGGCAGGAAATCAATATTTCTTTCCTGTTCAGGCCGGTGATGGCAGCAAATTCCAGCAGACTCTAAAATTGTTTTTAGTTTTATTTATTTTATTACTTTAAAGCTTTTTTTGTAAGCACTTGTGGTAATGTAAGGTAACGGTTCACAGCATATTTTTGTTGTAATTTAACAAGATTGCTTTAATCAGGAATGGGCAAACTACGGTAGCCGGCAATATCGGCCTGTTAAGCTTTTCAATCAAGCCCGCTGAACATAAGCCAATTCATTTTTTAATTCCTTGCAATGTCCATGTTTCCCCAGCACGAGGCTCCAGGAATTTAATCAAGTCATCGCCCATTTTCCCACACAAGCTACACTGAAAGAAACCATCCGACGGGCGAAGAAATGGAGCAAGCCACTGGACAGCCGGTACAGATAATTCTGTCGTCAGTTTTCTGATTTGAAAAACTTACTCTGTAGCTTCATCAGAATGCCTTTAGCCTGTACACCCTGTCACAAGACGCTGAGACTACACGACAGGATCTCCAGTGAGATGATTGATCTTCAGATTGACTTAAAAGAAAAGTTCATTTCTCTGAAACTGAACGATATTATGCGTCACTAAACGAAATAGCAACGGCCACGGTGCTTTCTTGATACCTCTCTCTTTGTCGTGATGCTCATCAGCGGTATCCCAGTATTCTTTATGGAAGTGTTGTTGGGCCAGTTCACTGAATTGGGTGCCATCAAGTATTGGAGTGCTGTTTTCCCTCCCACCTCAGGTAAAAATGCGAGAAAAATTACGCTAATTTGGTGTTGTTATAGGTTACTGTTGCCATGAAGCGTGGCAGTTTGTATCGGTACATTTCAGATTGTTTGTTCGAGTTTTAACTACCTATTTGGTGCAGTTGGTTGTGTACGCGACACCAAAACTGGTAGGCTGGGTTCGTTTCCCGGTCGGGTGATACCGAAGATTTGAGAAAGAAAAACGGTACTTGCGGCCTGTTCAGTCTCGCGTTCGTCGTTGATGGGTAGGTGCAAGGGGGTTCACACGCGGTGGTATTATTTACTCGCCACCATGCAGTNCAGCATGCGAAAGAGGCTGCGTGTTACACAGCGCAATGAAACGAAAATGGGCGCTCTCTGACAACACATGACACACCGAAAGCAGTACAAAAACCCGGTGTAAACGCAACTCATATTGGAAATTTTCAATATGACAAAAAAGTAAATGCATTTATAAAGAGACTTCAGCAAAGTCTAACGTTATCTTGTTTTGTTACATTTTGAAGGAAAAAAACTTCAAGTCAAAAAGTTTGGCCACGCCTTATTTAAATTTCGAACTGGTAAAACTTCATAATAGAAAAATCTTTTTCACAGACATCAGAATGCATTCTACAAAGTGCCATGCTCTCCAATCTTTTACTTGAAAGCGAATTTCTATGCGGTAAAATATATTACTGGTTTGGCGCAGAGTGTTTCAGTGCATTTGAAACAAAATCGGAGCTACGAAACAAGATATAAAAATATTCCGGTTCCGCCAGATTTTTGAATTTCCGGCCAATCCTTGTTCTAGCCGGAAACAATATTCTTGCTTGCAGTACATCCCAAATGACGAACTTTGTCAGATACTGCGTTTTATTAGTCCACTAGTTATCAGCAGGTGGCGCAATATGCTTACAAATCATCCGGTTTGCAGCATTTTCATTCTGAACAGAATCAAATCGCCGAGATCACAAGCTCGTAGTGGCTACAAAACCTTCTAGTTATTTTTCTCAAAAAATGAAGTCTTTTCAAAATGACAAAACTTTTCTGTAGCCTTTCGAGGAATCAGCCGACTGGGCTTTGCTTTCATCCTTTTGCAACACCACGAATCGTCAGTGCTATTCAAACAGAAATGATGCCAATCAATGTCAAACCGTACTACCGCTACATGTCGCCCGAGATTGCTGGCTTAGAAATTCTCACAGCACATAACAGCTTCAAGAGACCAGCGCATTAGCGATCTATGTTCCATTTCAATGGTTTACTGGACTTGTAAGGAAAGAACAAAGCGTAACGTAGCTGCTAAAAATGCTTGAAAATGTTCTATAATCTAATAAAGGCTGAGCATGGTTACTTAGCTGTTGAAATATATACTCTACTACGTAGTGGCTGATTTTTTGCTAAAAAGACACCTTTCAATTGATGTAGGTTGGCGTATAGAGCGAGATTTTTACGGAAACGAATTTTTTTAAGTACACGTGCCCGTATATAAGAATACAGGAGTAAACAACATTTAAAACTCCAAAATATGTGTATCTTGTATCTACTTATTTTGCACTGCAAACACTTGTCGGCAACTTGTCACGAAGAAAATTGCTCAACCATGCTGTGCAACCACAAGATCAAAGCCAAATGAAACGAGCTGTGTCCTCACCACATTATCTTCAAATAACCTCTTCGAGACACATGCTTAAATGTCTGGCCCCAGTCTGCCAATTCTGTGTGACTATGGAGTTCCTTTCATATGGAATGGGGTCGTTTTAAAAGCAAATCACATTCATCAGTGAAAGTAGATAAGAACGCGTTTAATTATATGCTATACTAGGAAAATTCGCAGCTATATGCGGGTGCAGTTAACTGAAATAATATTTCGGAGACTTTTTTGAAATGATTAGAAAATGCAGCTAAACTTTGCAGCGATACATTTCAAACAAACATTAATTTTCACATGTTCGTACATTTTTCATTCGTTTTCATCGTTTCGATTGGAACGAATGGTTATAATTCCAACGTGCACTTTTCTCTTCGGACATGATACTGGTTTAGCCAACCTTTAGTTGTTTATTACTTGTCACGCTGTGCCCCAAAACCACGAAGCCAAGCTCAGCAATGAACAAATCCGAATAAACGCTGTAGATATCTTCCACATTTAACTCCACAACGAAAACCTGCGTAGTTTTTCCATATTGAAAAGTCAGTTGCAACTTTCCGTCTACTTCGCAGATATTCAACTCGCCCTATGCAATGATCAAGTTTCTCCACGAGTCGGAGCAAGGCTTTTCACCTCTGCTGAAGCTAGTTTTACAAGACTAAACGTGCTCTGCATTGACACATCGCGCGAAAAGACGCAAAGGAAACCGCAACATCCAGCGCCAGCAAATCTTGCCTTTGTCGACCCTTCTAGCCGCATTGCGTTCAGTCCACGCAGCGCTGTGTGTGTCGCAGCTTCGACTCAACAGCCGTACTCATCTACGATTTCTTTGGTGAAAAGTCCCTTTTCCGTCTTACGTTTCATAAGTCGACGATAGTCACGAAGAAAAACGCAGACCTACCGAACTAAAATATCCCATTCCTTTCTAATTGTCAAATTTGCACGAAATGTTAAGCTGCATTGCCATTTTGCGTCAAATACTGTCACATGTTTGAGTTTTTTAGCTTTAATTTTGCTTCGAATTCAACAAATCCAGCTTATCAGTCTGTACTTACATATACGAGTTCCTGATCCAAACAGAAAACGCAGTCACCACGACCGTCGAAAAATCTTATTCCAGGTTTTTGAGCAAGACGAGTCAAATCCAAAGTCAGTGACTTCCGTCAAATGAGATTTCGGCATTTGAAATAGCTTTGGTCAAAGAAGTAATGTCAAGCATTCACTTAAAGTTATTTTACACCGTCTAGTTCACTCCCATGAAAGTTATAAATCTTAGCGAATGGATCAGAATAAAAAATGAAAGAATAGTTTTGTCTCAAGTTCAAGAAAATATCTAGCCACGTGAAACGTAAAAATATGAACGGAGTCTATCACTTGTAATGAAAAAAATGTCCAGTTGAAACTTGGCCACTCAACTAAAAGCAGAAGCTCGGAAAGAAAAAAATGTTAAGGCTGGTTTGTTGAATGAAGAAAAAACACACCAGGTTCAAGTTAAGCAGCGCAGAACGGGGCAATTTTTAACATCAGAGCATGGTCTGCATCCAGCGATAGATTCTCCCAAGATGACGTTACAGCGGTTTGAAGAAACGTTTTATAGAGAACCCTACGACTGGAAAAAATGTATCTGAAACTCTTGGGGAGAAAGCTTGGTAGATCTACCGCAGTTTATCAGAGATGAACATGGATTTGGATTTAAATCCTGCGGATTTTCAGCGTTTTAATGGATTTTGATTTTATAAGTTCTACTTATAACCGGAGTTGGATTGGATTTGATAACATTGTTTTGAACTTTTTCGCAACTTTCAGTTCTGTTTCGGAACAGTTGATTATTGCATTTAATTTGTAAGTTTCCTTCAGTGGAATCTCACATCCATGGAAAGTGTACACCTTGTTTTTTAAATTTGAAGCATTAACATATTATCCAGTGATGCAAGGCAAACGCTCCGCGGGGCTATTTTGCCTTTAGCAGAATACGATTGATAGGATTTTGGATTTAAACAGGATTTGGATTTGGAAACTGTCAGTTTGTCGGATTTGGATCGGATTTTGAAATGAAATTGTTGGATTGGAAAAGACTAAATCCGTTCATCTCTACAGTTTATACGCTGAAAATTTTTGCGCGTCCACATTTTTATATGTTTATTACGAATAACAAAATATTTCAATTGTGCTGTTAAAAACTCCGAGATCCCGCTATTATCTGGTTAATTTATCGAATAAACAACTCATTAATTTTGTCTTACACTTGCAAACCTTCTCTACCTTCATACGTTCTATAGATCCTTTTGACAGCTTTTGTGAGCAGTCGATTTTTCTTGACTTTGTTCACGTTAATTTGCTTCTAGCTATACGTTTCTACAGCTATCGCACCTACACACGTGTCAAAAAGTTTATAAATCATAATCGCAAAAATATGTAATTAACCTGAAGAAAGGACAACGTTCATAGTATGTGAAAACAACGAAATGTTCCAAAGCACAATACCACCTCGCAAATGCTAGAACGTGAGCATTCAACATACAGTAATAGCCAGCAATTAAATGATTTATCAAGAATTTAGGATCCAGTTTCAACATGCACCTTTACAAACAAACTTAAGTCGATTAGGCCCCAGAAGAAAACAATGAAATTCCAACCTACGTCAACGTATAAAACCGTGTCAGGCAGAAAAGGCTCCACGCCAGCCTCTGCTTAATGAATTCTGAATCTTTTTCGAAAGCGACCAAGTCACTTGATGTTCTGAGTAATAGAGCTTGTAACATAGTCACCAAAACAGTGGTGCTCAGCCCCGAAAGGGAAGGTCACATTTTTCGGAAACTTTCAATTTCTTTCGGAAATTATTTTTGGTTTGCAGGTGATTGTTTTAGTTTGAAATCAACGAGGCGTCAAATTGTAGAATATTTTACAGTTACTTTTCCAATGCATACAATTTGCTTCGCCAACTAATTGTAAAATCGATCTAAGATAAGCAATGAGTCATAATTTTCTCTGCCTTGCCCAGTATACGCCGTTGATTTCGAAATCGCTGCCAAGTGACGATATTCGCGCAGCGGAATTAGGGTCTGCACCGTCACGATCAAACGAGTTTGTTAGATGCAAATGCATTTGAGCGAAACTCCGCACCGTGCAGATTTGAGCCAAAACAAGGTACCTTTTCAAATGAGCGCACCGCTCTTTGAAAGGTACGCTTTCAACCACAAGGAATGCGAACTTTAGTTTTTTGTACATATTGCCAGGAAGTCAATCAGTAGCCGATGATTTCGGAAGAGTCGCAAACATGAGGTAGCCCACAAATTCGCTTTCATTTACGATTCAGATTTCAACTGTGATGATTGAGAAGTGCGAGAGGCAGGAGCTTCGTGCTCGCCATCGTATTACTATATCAGCAAAAGCTTTTCTCTGTCTGCTGAAAACTGCTTCACCAGTCACCGTCACCGACGCCTGGAACGACAAACTTACGCATGTGACGCCAAACTTAC
>JGI24021J15306_10001052_pt1 | contig 25282 bp, 16 predicted proteins | sample Ectturendosymbi1_FD_15306 | JGI IMG/M metagenome (IMG submission 15306) | reverse complement strand
GATTTGAAATGCGTGTAAAAGATGCCATCGGGACCTAAGAAAATATAAAGTTACAGGCAAATTGACGTCACGGACGAAGCCGTTATAAACGAATTCAACTGCATAAAACAGATTCACAACACGTTTCAGGCTCCATTCGGATTAAAAACGAAATAGTTTTTTTCAGAGAAAATTGTTTACTTTTAGAGCAAGTTGTTATTTTTAAGGCAAACATTTTCCACCCCCACCGTAAAATACCTTCCCGTACGCGTATGATTAGGTTTCTAATCTTTACTCTGTCCTGATCGTTCGGTCTGTATCTTGATTAAAAGCAGGCCCGTAACCAGCTTGGGACACCAGAGGGGGTGAAGAGGTTTGTTGGAGGGGCCCAAATTTTTAAACTATATCCAACAGTTTCAAACTATGTCCAACATATTTTTCCAAGGGGGGCGAAAAAATTTTTACCTCGTTATGGGCCTGATTAAAACTATTAAGCAGTGATGGACTCTCGAGACTTGGTCTCGGTCTCGAGACGTGTCTCGAGACCGTTTTTTGAAGTCTCAGTCTCGGTCTCGAAGGTCTCTTTTTGTTATGGTGTGATGCAGTCAGAGGCGTAACGAGGGTCGCAATTCCCTGGGCGCCGAATCACTGTGGGGACGCCGAAAAGTCGTAACCATGTCACAAGTACTTCCTTCAGCAGCACATTTGTTTCCAATAGACCTCAGGTTCGAATGTGGGGGCGCCAACTTGTTTCTTGCCCCGGGCTCCATCTAACCTCGTTACTCCCTTGGACGCAGTGATGAGCTTGCAGTTCACTCATGTCCATTCCGTCTGCAGACTCACGTTGCGAAACTTGCGAGCGCATTGTTCTACTGTTGCTCTTTGTTGCGGAACAATAACATGGCAACGAATCTTCAAAGGTTCACGTCAAATTACGATAGTTCATGCGCTTTTCCGCATGTGACTGTTGACCTCAGATATCTTTGACAGGTGATGCAGCGATACGTGACTCAGTGGCGCAGCCAGCCTAAAATTTTTTGGGCTGCCAAAATGTTTGATTTTAGGCGAGAGACAGTATTTTCTTTGGGATACCGCCTCTCAAAGCGTAAAAGATGCAGCGATACAGTGACTGCTGATAACAATAAGACACGTTGTTTTATAATATGTAAAAGTAAGCAGGTGCGAATCTGTGGCAATGCTTCCGCTTCCACAAGTTTGAAAATTCCATTACAATTTGAGATTGTGAGTGTGACTATTGTGCCTGAGTAAATAGCTTAATCAAGCTACGCTTATGCAGGCTTCTTTCACACAGTATTAAATCTACGTGATTTGTTAGAAATACCACTATGAATGGCTTGCGGGAATAAGTCTTAATCGTTAAGACTTAGTTCTGATTCTGAGCGAGTAGTAAGTGCAAAAGTGGCGAGTTTTCAAAATTCATCTGCTCAGTTTTTACGCAAGTTTTTAATTTGTCCGATAGTCGTGTTAAGATACAGGTCTATTTCTCATTGTTCAAATTTTCTTGCGAGAGTGTGTAGGTTTTGTACTGCTATGTTGATCTGGTGGTTGATTGTTCTTAAATTATGACGTATTTGTAGAAAGTGCTCGCAAAAATGGATATTTAGACAGTTTATGAAAAGAAAAAGCATTTCTGATAGCGAAAGAGTAGAAAACAATTCGGACAAGATTTCGGAAGTGAGTTCTGTTCAATCAGCACAGACAAATGAGAGAACCGCAAACGTTAGTTGCTGATAGTTCAAGTTCCTTTCAGATTCAGTTGTGTGGTGTTCGCAGTGATAACGAGATTTATGCGCCAATTCAGCAAAAGCTGTAACGGATCACAGAAAGCACACCTTTGTGACAAACTCGTATCCAGCTCCACTTGAAAAAGATTTCAAAATAGATGCGAATGGAGCGCATGCTTTCATGGGGCATTTTCTTTGTGGTGCAGAAACAGTAAAGCGTTTTGTGAACGTCCACTTGCATTGCAATGTCAGCAGCCTGAAAATGATAAGCAAAATGTCGACGTTGCCCCCTGGAAAAATTTCTGCGGACGTCCATGGCTACTTTCACTCTTTCAGTAAGCTTTATGTATGGGCAAGTCAGGCTGAGCTAACCATGTACGAAATTGTAAACTAAACAAAACGTATTATGAAGACACAACCGTTGTTGAATAGTTTACTTTTTACTACACCACTGTTTAAAAATGGAACAAATCGACATATTGTTCTGTTCATTTACATTGTTTATTCTTGGTTCTTAAATGTTCAATTTAATCAATAGTTCAAAAATGAACAATTTAAAAGCTATTCAAGAATTTTCAAGGACGCCGGAAAATACTCAAGGACAGCAAGATGATTTTCAAGAATCAAGTACATAACGAGTTTTGATAGCAAATTCAAGGATAGTTCTTGGCGCTCAAGGACGTCTGGCAACTTTATGCCGGCTCCAGTGCCTTGTACCACGTCCTGTTTTGTCTGTTTTTATCGACCTGCGGTCTGCAGAGTGTGTGTGTTCACACTATGGACTTCGTGTCTGGTCATCAACAAATAAATTAAAACTAAATATGCAACGTAATCCACTACACAGATAACACAATTGCCCACAACATACAGTAAAACATAACACCGAACTGCTGCTTAAATGGGTAGGAAGATACTTCAAAACATGGTTGGGAGCTTGGCCATTTTGCGGTCAAATTGTGAAAATTTGGCACTTTTAGAAGTAGTTTGACCGCAAATGTATTGCTTGGCCTTTTGTGAGTAGTGCAAATTTGACTGAATTTTGATCCAATTTTTGAATTTGGTACCACATTCCGGAATTTAAACACTCAAAATGTCACCATGTGCGCTTTCACAAGCAGTAAGCACGCTTCCGTTCCTGACATTTGAAAAATTACCCTGTTTAGCTTTCCAAAACCAGAGATAGTAACGACACATAATGATCATTGTTATTGTAATCAATCGATCGAACTTCTAATCTTCAGTTTATTTTCTGAAACGCCCTGAAGCTCACGCTGATTCACTGAGCAGTATGGTAAGTTGATCTTATCACTGGGTTGTTCATTGTTGGGTACGGTGAGATCAATCGACTGGTTGTCTCTTAGACCAGGTATTGGTGATGGCATTGTGGAATTGTTTTAAGGAAAATATTTGTTTATCAAAATCAAAGCACAAAGCTTTGGCCGTTTATGAGAGTTCGCCGGGCCATTGCGCTGAATGAAGTGTCTACCAGCCCTACTTCAGCATCTCCACTTCCATTCGTTCGTCTTGCACAAAAAACAGGGAAACAAGTTACCAACCCATACGTCTACAAATAGCTGCAATCTCAAAAATGACTGAATGCTTTGAACTACCACTACTTCAGTACGGTAGAGTAGTTAATTATACTTTGCGCAATAACTTTACACATTCATCCTGTTATAAGTATATTTGGATATTCAATGCACGAAGAAAATGTACTAATACTACCAACATTTATTTCTGAATCTCTGCAGTAAAAATAAAGTAGCTCTAGGGTAAATGAAAACATTAATGTTTCAACAACGGAAGGAATGCTTCCTCAAAAACATTTAAACATTCAGCTCTTACTAGCAGAAACTGAGAGCAACTGATACAACATTGCATTAGCAGCTATTGAAGTATGCAGCGGACAATGCAATTATACACAAACACATTGGTGTTTACATTGTAATTTTCTCCAACAAAAATAAATTCTCACATAACTGTTTGAACAATGGAGTTACCCTTGGGTCAAGTTATACTTTGTGAAAGTTTATTGTTCTTGGACTTTCACTGTTCAAAATACAAATAAACATGCTTTTTATCTGCAGTAAATCAGTTGAGAAAGAACAAACCAAACATATTTTTTATGATGAGACTGTAATGAATAAAATATAAATTTAAAACGGAGCCCCCCATTTCGCACACCCTGCACATTCACTAAGACCACTACTGACGATAAGAACGTCAAGTTGAAGATGGCTGCATGTGCTATTGCACCAACAGCAATCAAGATCGCCGCTGGACTGATGAGTGATGACACTGTTTAGGTTGGGAGTGGCCAACCAGCGGCTCGCGAACCGCATGCGGATCTTTGCCCGGTTTCATGCGGCTCTTACGTAATTACCACTACCAGAAGTCCCTCTAAATACCATATATAACATTAAATGGCTTGTAAAGTTCTGTTATTGTCATGTTGGTGTGTGATATTTCCAATAAATCTAGCTAAGCAAAGGTATGTGTGTGAGGAAAGGATGGGGTGAATTTCATGTGTGCCCTTGTGTATGATGTAGCTCTTTACTGTAACACAGTAAGAAATGTGGCTCTTGGTCTCTGATTGGTTGGCCACCCCTGCTAGCGGTGCTGATGCCAGTTCGCTCTTTTACGTGCTATTCTTAGCGCGCTTCCGGTTCTACCTGGCATTGCGTAGCCTTGAGATGCCACGTTACGTCAGTCACACATGAGACACGAAAATCCCAATCTAGTCTGAGTAACTGCTGTCCGCATAAAACATAGAGGCATGCTCATGAAAAAATTCGAAATTGAAAGCTTAGTAGACAACTGGGCTAAATTTAGCGTTTGCACGAAATGGCAGTTTTGTGCTTAAAACGANTTATCGCGTAGGTCAAAGTTGTTCTTTAGATCNGTGCAAGTNGATCGTTCACGCCGTTCTTCTTTTCAATTTTTAACAATGAAACTTGCGTACATCCTTTGCAAGTCAAATTTTTNTCTTTTATTTCCTTCAACTTGACAACGGTCTGTACTTGAGCAGACAAACAACGCTAGCATTCAAACGTTTTTCTATTATTGCAACGAGTGAGGCAGATCTGCATGCAGAACTTTTCTTCAGTCTGGTGCATTTTTTTCAAAGCCAGGTTAACTAACTGGGATTGCGAATAAAAACCACCAATGAAAATGCCTAACTGCTCCAGAGCGACTGATGTTTGAATGCAGTGCCATCCGGATGCATCCCTGCTTTGCATAGCTTAAAGTTGATGCCATTGTGTTTTTCTAAAACCCAATAATCGCACAAACAACAACGAATAATTCACAACCACGCCGACACCGGTATTGCAGGAAAAACGCTAATGGAACCATGCCGCTCACATGCTATGTCACTGAAATCAACCTTTCTACGAAGTTGCGGTGCCAAAAGCGTGAGATACCATTTCAGTTCATAACCTGGATATACTGTCATCCTATTTTCAAGAATGCAAGAGTTGATCATTCAAAACGTTCAAGATAGTATGTCGTGACTGCTGTTCTTATCTTCCTCGTGCAACTTTACATTTTCAGTGATAGCATAACGTATCGTGCTTTGTCCAGCTTTAGGTAACTCGACTCCTTCTTTCACCAACAAATCAACTGCTTCATCAGCTTCTTTTTCTGCATCTATGAACGTAATCGCAGGTTGAATATTAACGCTCAATGACGATGGATCGCCTTTAAAACTTAAAATCATGTTGGATTTTGTAATACTCGCTTGTGCACTCCTTTCGGAGTATTCTGGTCAGAGGCGGGTCAGAGGCGCCCATCTCCAGGCTTTCGTAGAGAACGCTGCAGTCAACAGCAGTACCGCAGGTACGGGCACGAAAGTCTTTGGTTTGACCGGACCGGGAATCGAACACAGCCTGCTAGAACTGGTGGTGTGTGCTCAACCAACTCTACCACTTTGCCGGTAAATGTAACGTCACAATGCGGAAAAGGTTAATGAAGAAAGTTTACTTCAGGTTAAAAATCAGTTTTACTCCAAAACCTCCAAGTTTTCTACCCATTTGCCGTTTTCATCAGCAAGGAAAGAAATGCATTTATTATCAGGATAATACGCACGTGATTGTCTGAATCAACCAATTCATTTCCTAAGCTGTTTTGCACTTCGGGAGCAAAAGGTATCTGACTCGCAGTTTGTTTTGCCAGCTGTTTATGGTAAGTAGGTGGCATGCTTTGACAATTCAAGAACACTTTTTCAACAGAAATTATCGTATCCAAATGCTTGTTATGCTTTTTACACTAGTAACTTCGCTATGTTGTGCTACACAGGCAAAAGGTTTAGCGAAGCAGGTGTAATGAATGTCTTTGTAAGAAGTGGGTAACAGCTAGAATGCTACTTAAAGCGCAAACAAACTCATTACTTACGTTCTGTTGACTTGACCCGGGCCCAGTCTTCGACGTGATCAGTAGCGAAGCAACAGAATATAACGGCGCCTGGAAGCGCGAGACCAGCAAAAAGCAAAAATACATTCCTCCAGCTTTGGAGCGACTGTTACAAATAATGCAAGCCAATAGTTGCAGCAGGTAGCGTAATTGCTAAAAGTGTGAAGGTGTATTCACACAGAATCCAGTTTACGCTTACATCGAATTACACTCTGGTGCTACAGTTCGGCCTAGGACAGTTCGGCGCTGCCGTTTCGGCGATGGTGGACGCAAATGTTTTATGCGAAAAAATGTGTGTTTTTGAAATACTTTGAAGGTTGGACTACAAAGGATGTTTGCTTCATAAGTGTTTTTGTTGTCATCCTGATGGCCAGTGTAGTTTCTCGACCGTCAATATTTTGGAAGAACTTAGTGCGACCATGACCACGTGTGTAAAGAAATATGGCTTGTGACGTTTATTTTTGCTGGAATGAGGCGTTAGTGAGTTTGCACAAAAGTTAAGCCTGGACAGCATCTATTGCTTGATCTTTCACCTAGGTATCATTTTGATTGCATTTCACAGTTAATCTAAGAACATATCGTATTTTCTTGCCATCGGTTGCCCATCGGTGTACGAATATGCAGTAATGGCACTTCCAAAGCCATGGTATGCATCATGAATCGCAGTAAATACAGCATAATCGGAAAGATCTGGGAAAAGTGCTAGACTGACTCTTGCGTTTACACGCTTCCCAGACGACGGCAGTGCAAACTTTTGGCACTTTGGTGACATTTCCAAAGGAAAACACATTTCACATTTCACCGCTGAAACGTCCATCGCCGAACTGTTCCATTCCGCTACAGTTAACTGCATCCCCTTGAAATACTGTGGCGAACACAAGCGAAAGTTAATTCGGAGCATTAAACTAACACGATAGCAACAATAGAGATCACCCGACGAGGTCATTTTACTGATAGTGTCCCAGGTTGCATTATTGATGTACAGCAGGGGTGGCCAACAGGTCGATCGCGCCTGATTTTGCATTGAATTGGCAAGATACCTAAAAAGAACTTTTTCAATCAATATTCCTTTGTATTACATTTTATGACATTTTCTACTTGTGACTTGATTACGACGGGTCGATCGCGAGTTATCAGGAACTTTTCTAGTCGATCCCAGTCGAAGACAAGTTGGCCACCCCTGATGTATTGTATATTTAAAGGGATACACGAATTTCGATCTTTCACTTGTGATGTTTATCACAATGACTTGTTACTCTTGGGCAACATCTACCGGTGATCATTTTATTAACATTATGGCGCTATTTCTAGGGGGTGACACTGGGTGCGACATCAGTTTCCGTACGAGATTCTTTCGTGTCCTAACGACTGCGGTTAACGGTCAGTTATGAGAAATGGCTTACGTATAACAGAATGCTATCACAGCGGATGCGAGCTGGAGTCTTCCCGCGAACGGCTTGACTTGGGTTGCTTATTCTTTTGTGTGCATTGAAGTGCTGTTGATAATCTGATAATCCTTCAGTGCACAGTATTGTGTTAGAAAAGTTTGTAGAAAAAAGATGACCAATGAGTGTTTCACTGCGCCATCAAGTAAAAATAGCTTAGTCTCTCAGTTTCAGTGATGACAGCGTGATGGTCATGGCGTTTGTTTTAAACTACAGTCCGCATGTTTTCTCTAATTCTAAAAGCCTTAGCTTGGTGTGTGTTTGAAAATGCAGTTGGTATGATTGCGCCCTTTAAGTCTCGCGTGCGCCATTTTTCTTGCAGATTTTGCGCAGGTTTGCAACATTATAAATCGCCAGGCGGTTGAGCTAGAGATCTGTTCAAACCCTCTACAGATGCGGAAAGTCTTGTAGTTTAGATTTACAAATTGAAAAGTTTTGGATTTAGTTTTTTTGGGGGGTGACGTCATCATTGGGGTAGATTTAGGTTTTTGGATGACGTCATCGGGGTCTGGACCTCAATGGCAAGGGGGAATTTTTTTCTTTCTTTCAAAAATCCAGGCGAAAATCCGCGTCTTTAGAGCCCTTGATTGACTTTCTAGCGTATGTAATTCGAAAGTTATGGCCTAAAACAATAAATTAATTAATTCCTAATGAGTCCCTATGGACAATGGCTAATTAATTTACGGTTTTTAAACTTTAACACAGATTCCAGTCAGGGTAGATCGGCTGTACCTGTATGAGCGCACGGCCAACATAAATATGTGCATGCAATTTCATATTGTCTGCTGTTTGGCATATTGCCGTAGGAATGTCATCGAAGAGACTAAGTAAGTTACCTTATGCTCAACTGCGGCTTACAACCAAGGTCACGTACACTAATTTTTGACAGCATTTCGTGCAGCTTACGATCGGTTACATACGGTATGCTGTTATTAATATTTCGAAATATTTATCGATCTAATCAAAAATATATTTTTTCTAAATTCTCTAACATACTCATTTTTCCTACAATCAAGACAAAATTTCAACTTTTAGCTTAAAAGGTTCGTGTTGCATTAGGACACTCGAATAATTGTCTTCCTTATTGTTCGGTTCGTTTTGTTTAGAGTTCTTATCAAGCACAAAAACTAAATAACAAAAGTTAATTCCACCATGAATCCCCAACGGAATACTTACGTTGTCCACCAATAATAAACCGGATAATTGAGGAGCAAGAAAGCCGCAGAGAGAATTGAATGTGTTGGCAATGGAATGAGTTATTCCACTATAAATCGACGTGACATCCAAGGTAGATGAAGGATGACCTGAGGCTTGTGAAAGAAACAAATAATTAACAACTAAACTTCGTTTTTCCTTGACTAGACGTAAGTCACAAAAGCTAAAGCAATAGATAATAAAAAAGTAGATAACAGCAAAATGAAAAAACTTAAGGCTTTCAGGCATTTTCGAGATGTCGCAATGGCATTGCAAATATTACTCGAACCTATTTTGTTCTGTCAACCCCCCCCCAAATTATCAATGATATCTCCATATCAAGCGTATGGATGAAACGGCTGTATACATGAATTGAGTCAACAAAAATTACTCATCCTTTAAACTTTCTCCAAAAATCTTCGAAAGTATTTGGAGCTTGTTTCACTTTTAATCATTATACAATGTGTCCCAGAAGTCGCGCACCATGCAGATTTTTATGAAAATACATAAAAAAACATAAAAACCAATTTAACTCTTTCTTGTATTGTTAGTTTTTCACCCATATCTAATTAAATCTGAAACATAAAAAAACAAATTATTCGATGGTGCGCGACTTCTGCGACACCCTGTATATATCTACTTTTGTGCCTCCAAACAGTGAGGAACAACGTTTCAACTGTAGTGAACCAAATCATGTATGCTACTGGTTTCGTGTTTCCCCAGGGATTTTCGTCAACGTGTAAGGAGGTTGTTTTCCTTTTATTCAGCTCAGCACAATATTGTTGCAACCTCTCCGCTGGCGTTGCGTTGAATGTGCGATTCACCACCAACGAGATGTGCGCGAAGAACAACACCCATACAAATGTGGCAGGAACAAGCAATATAATAGAGTGATTGCAGCGTATGATCTCTGTGGTTGCTTGCTGCCACAGTGTGAAGCTCTGCGCACTTGCCCCTCGGGCTTTCCGATCGCAACAATATTTTGCTAAAACGCAAGTGATTTCTGAGGGAATCCACCATTGCTTCCAACGTACAGGTATAACACAACTACTAAACTTACTGGTCATTCCTAGTATGATTACTGAACCGTAGAGCAATAGTAATGCAATCGTCGTTCTGCATCCTATGAAGGCAACTGCGAGCAGACAAATGGAAGTCAGGCTCAGAGGAAATGACGAAGAAAACTGAACAATAATAGACAATGCAGTGTATAGTATCACAGTAAACTGTTGCTAGTCGATGCGGAGACAGTTCAGTGGGTTTACTGCGTAGTAGATTGTTTTAGATATATCGTTTTTACTCAGACTTTGAAAAATTCTATGATACATTGTATTCGGCAATCTACGATTATACTCCGTGATTGAAGACTCCATGATGAGTGTTGGAAATACGGCGAATACATAGTGCGGGACATCTGCCAGTGGCGGCCTAGAGCCCTATCAGGCGTCACTAAGTTGTATATAAATTACTCAAAAACCGCATATATGCTTACCAATAACAAGCTAAGCCAATCTTGTGATTTTAAAGTAAATATTAATGACTATGAAATAAAACACACAACTTGCACCAAGTATCTCGGGGTGTACATCGATCAAAATCTTTCTTGGACAGACCATATACACAACCTCGAATTAAAACTCTCCCGAAGTGTTGGAATGTTTTATAGGATAAGACATTACCTCAGTAATAATGCATTGAGATCAGTTTGAAACAGTTTAATTTACAGTCATCTTCAATATGCAATTGGTGTCTGGGAGGGAGCTGGAAAAACAACTTTGCATAACAAAGTATTAAGGGCAATGACCTGTTGTTCTTACAAGCCAAGAGTCTCACCATTGTATTAAAAGTTAAACCTTAAAATTAATGATACATACATTCTTGAAATACGCAAGTTTATGCATAGTTTATACTGGGGTAGAATTCCTGTTATTTTCGATCAATTGTTTACTTCTGAAGGTCAGGCCCACTCTCACGCAACCCGTGCTGCCACACGAGGTGGATACATTTGGCAACTGGTTTCAACAATCAGAGCAAAATAAAACACTTGACCCAAAAGTCTAGGACTCCATTAAGCCTTCCTTATATGATATTTCACCATCTGCTTTCAAGAGGCAGTTAAACGACAGATTGTTACTGCATAAAGTGATTAACCATAGGATGCTGAGTAATAGTGCTAGGGTTAGGACCGTACAACTTGGATTTACCGATATATGCTTATCTGCGATGAACCACTAATTTTGGTTTGACACGTATATACTGTAAGTGCAATATCAGTTTTAGCTTCTAGTTTGTTTTGAGCGCATGAATTGACTGTTTATCACTGTTCGATGCTTTTTGTTGTTGTTGTTGTTTTTGCTGCCACGGTCTTTTTGTTTTGCCGGGAAAATGCTCCAAAAGGTCTTTTCTCTATCACCTGAACCAGGCCGGTGCCCCTTGAGGATTTCTGCACCATGATGAAAAACTTCTGCACAACATGTGAAACTTTCTAAGCCACAGTGCGTATGACTTCTCACTGGATTTTTCTTGGCACCAAAAAACGAACTGTCGCAGAGCAAACAGTTGTCTGCTTGGATGAGAAAGGGTTATGGAAACCCGGGCAGAGATTCATTTTAACTGGGTTTACACTTTCTCTGCAATGCTCAGCTCCTTGCGGAACTGGGCAAACAACGATAGATACCGGTTGCGACCCAGCACTCTTGCACAACTGAGTGGAGTTTATTGGCGCAAAATGATTAAGGTGCCTAATGCAGATTTCAGAGGAAAGAGCTTCCTAGTGACCAGACCAATAGCCTTCTTGATTCCCTCGTACACGCGGCGAATGTCACCCCAAGCTTTTTCAATCTGGGAATTGAGAGTATTTCAATGTTTGTTGGCAAAAGTAGCGTGTGTTTTTAGATGTGAACTTTTTTACATAGGCCTACTCGCCTACACCAGTTTTTCAGGGGTTGAGCGAAATAGACTCAGCTAAAGCTGCATGTGAACAGCATTCTTCTCCTCCAGAAGAAGGAACACCATATCAGCAGAGTAATAGAACCATTCTCCATCTTGTGTGTAGTTGTTNAAGACGTGTGTTTTGCAGCTTGATACAGCATTGCTCGCATGTTTGACTAGATCGATACCGCAGAAGCTTTGCGAAGGGAAAAAGATTTCAGACTGGGTGTGGACCTGTTTCGGAAAGCAAGGACTTTGTCTTTGCTCAACGATCGGTAGATAATTCAGAACCATCCTATGCACACAGAACAAACACATGTTGACTTCCGATAACTTAACCTTGCTGGAAAGTTGACCTTTAAAGAAAACATGATGTGGGCGGCTGGTTTCATGCTAACAACGTTTGATCTTCGTGCTGAGGCTCTGAAAAAAATCTTATCCAAAAAGCGTTTTTATTTTGCAAACTGCAGCACAACTGTGTAAAACACAAATGTTATGGACATGTGCCATGTACTTTTAATGGCAACATCCTGTTTGAGTAGAGTCGAAACATAAGGAAAATGTGTTGTGGGCTAAGTCCAAACGCGTATCTGTTACAGGATTTAATAATGCTGACCCATACAGTCTACTATACGAAAGCTGCTTTTTTCGGTCATAGACCGAAACGTTTTTGAAATGTCTGAAAAAAATTTAGTCATTTCGGTCAGAATGTCTGAAAATATAGGCTAATGAACATTGTTATGGTGAGTTTGACACAACTATGACACAAATGACCGAAATGTTTCCGTGACCAAAATGTCTCAGCAAAAAAAAACAGTATGAAACAGCCATGAAACATATGCGAAACATCAACCAAAAGACATTTTATTTCTTACTGCTGTAAAGTTTTTGCAGTACGAAAAGCACCAGATTTCACAAACAGAAATGAAATGTTTGCAATGGATGTATCTANACCCACCTTGCGTATGCTCAGAATCGAAAACAACCGCCGGCGCATAAAAGCATCAGCAACTGTTCCCCATGTCACAGTGACGATGACTCGTAGTACGAAAGGAAGAGACAACAAAAGGCCGACCTGTGGAGAGCATCAATTACAATTACTCTTTAAAGTTTTTTCTCCACACTCGAACACGACATGGTTTCAAAGAAACTGAAGAACGCACAATTTAACGAAAACAGCGAACGGATTCTGAAGTACAAATACTTACAGACTTCGCATCGAAGCCATGTACTCTTGCCAGGTACATGGGACCCATGCTCAGCAAACCATCTGTGGCAAACGCGGTCGCGATATGCGCCGAAATGATTGAGATCACTGGCAGTGAAGTGAAGATCTTCAGCCACGGTACTTTTAATTTGGTATCCTGTGGAAAAACATACCGTACTTTGTTTTGCTGCTTGACTTAAGGTCTGTAATCTATCAAACGAACAGTAGACCTTGTCCACACAATCGCTTGGGCTAATTAAAAATTTTTTTCTTAGGTAAAAAAATAATTTAAGCAAGCTTGTGTTGTGACTAACTCACTGGTACCACTCCAATGCTGTCTTCTATGTACCGCTTTTCGTGATTGGAAATCCTTGGGTGTGTTCCAGGCATGTCGTGTATCAAGGCAAACCAAGCAAAAGTCCAGACCAAGCCCAATCCGCCTTAAATGTAAAAGTTCAGCTCGTTGTATATTTGCTGACTTTCTCTCAAACTTTTAAGTAATTTTTCAAAATGGTCTGCGATGGCCAGGTTGCTGGTATTATATTTTCAAATTACAACTTTTCTAATTGGCCAAATTCCAGTCGAAGATGTGTTGTTTTAAAAAGTCAGTAGCTCACCTGTAACGTAGAAAACAGCTTCCCACCCGTAGGTGGTGACTAGATAGCCAGCCAAGGGAAAGACTACACAGGTTCCAATGGAATGCCCGGCGTAGGTGATTGAAAGCAATTTGCTTCGTTCCAGTGGTGGTGCCCAAAGACTTAGCGCTGTGAGCATGGCCGGATACACAACTCCCTGGAACAATAAGGAAACACCGCTATTACGTAACCGTAACCAGTAATTGCACCTCTTATCCAGGACAAGGAAAAATGCTGAAAGAAGTTAGCTGTTGTTACGTGACAAGACATTATCACAACATAAAGTTTAAAATCTTGCAGAGTCTTAAGAGAAACAAGAAAAATAAATATCATTACAATCATTGTATTTCAAAACTACTTAAGATTATGAAAAATATGTGGTGTTGTACTATATAGTAGGTAGTATTACTGTCGAGANAAAATGAAAGGATGCCACTGTTATTATTATCATCATTTTGTTTTTAGCAGGCTGCTAAGTGCCATATTACGAACGTTTGACGGATGCACTACCAAAGCAACATCAATTTTACCCACTGGAGATCGCAATACCTCTTGTATTTGAATGACGTACCTCTATTATTTTGCCAGTCCGAGAAGGCTAAATCCTCCTGATCACTGAAAAACGCGTTCACCTGTTACGAAGAATTGCTGAAACCAGGTTTTGTTGGCCAGTAATTCGTAACGCATGAGGTCAGCTTATGTATCTGATTCTAGTGAACAGAATGAACTGGAAAGCAGATCCAGCTTTTCAGTGGGATTAACTTGTGACCGATGCAAGTTGAAATCAGGGCTGTGGAGCCGGAACTCAAATTTCAGGCTATGCAAAATGGGCAGCTGGTGTAGCATCTACTCGTTTAAATTTTCTTAGCTGTTAGGTTTGCTGCTTGCGGATTTCGCGTATTTTGTACTTCATGCACTTCAAAGAGCTGGTGATGCCTACTCAACAGGCGAATGATACACTCGGTAAACACCACAGTATCTGATCCGTAGCTCCGGAAGGACTCTTTGCATTAGAAAGCTTGATGCGATTTCACTTACGTGAAATAGACCAATCAGTGTCCTTCCACAAACAAGCAGCACGAAGTTTAGCTTGGCTAGGGTAGGCAGAAGGAGGGTGATAATTGAAGAAAACAAGCCACTCAATCCAAATACCGCACGGATACCAAACCGTTGCGATAACAAGCCTCCAGGCAAGTTCATCACCGTGTAGCCGTAAAAGTAGCAGCCTAGCACCAGGGTCTGCTGCAAAATACTCCAGTTGAATTCACCGTCCTGCGTTACAGATGGTTCAATTGAATTTCCTGCTTTTAATTTTAAAAATAGAATTTCCCTAAAAAATGATAATTGCCAACGAATGCCTAAGTTAAATGCTGGAAAGAACGAGCCGGATTGTTCCTATTTATTTTGATCGGTTTTTACCTTTGCTCCTCTCTAACAACCACGCTTTCTTTCTTTGAGTATTTCTAGTCACCCTTGCGCCTGCCCTAGGTTCGCTGTTAAACCGGTTGAAACCTCGACGTTGTTTTTAAATGCACCAGTTGGGCAACGTTCATTTTATATCATGGTGTTAAGCAGTCACCATAAAAATAGACCGCTACTACTTGAAAATGTTTGCTATATGATCCTGATCAAAATAGTCTGTGATTCACTAAATTGCAAAACGTGGATGGTGCCGTTTGACGTATGAAGATAGGTAATTAATCTGTTTCGACGATTTTTAAAGTGTTTAGAACAATTGTGTGCATTTTCAGCTAAACCATCAAATAAACATCGAGCATGTGTCCTGACGCCTCCTCTGATAACCCCGTAAAAAATCTACCAAGTCCGGATTTTTCACTGTGGCCTCCGGATCTGTACAACAAAAGAAAACAGCGCGTCATCTCTTATCGGCACCGCCTGAAAGGAGAGACATGCAAAAAGTAATTTCCGGGCTCTGCACCACGACCACCAAGACAAGAACAACTTGCAAGCGCGTAATCAAAGTTATTGTAAACAAGGGCTGACAGCAAACCGGAAAATTTTACATGTGGTCATACGATTGCAAGGTAGCTTGAACTTCGTCTTGCAAAGCCAACGAATCAAGATTGTTTCCAAGTTTCATTTTAATAGATAGCTTTGAGATTACAACGTCGCTTGTTCGCCTGGCGATGTTTATTCAAACTCTAAATAAATTAGTTATACTTGAGCTTCTTCAGCTGTTCTGTTTCTTTCAACATCTTGGGTTGCACATTCACTGAGGTATCTGCGACTGGCATCGCTGGAGTTGCCAGACGTTCGCACCTGGACCAAACAAAAGCATGATCACCGGTCGGCACGTTAGGATAACTGCAGCGACTGTCATGTTAAATATTGTTAGAATGAAATTCCAAAATTCATCTCGCCCGTAAACAGACACTGTCGCGACAAAATCTGAGGAAAACGATCTCTGGTGTACGTTTGAAAAATGTTTTGTGCATTTAGAAATGCGCTATTTTAGGAAATATCACTTACCATTTTAAGAATCGCGATGTTGATGCCGATGCGCAACGCGTATACAGTAAATCCACCAAACGACATCATTATTGCAAGCACCAGCCTTGCTTTGACATAGCAACCCGGCGTTTTTGTCTGAAAAATGATCGTATTTTCTGATATAGGTGGTTTTTGCTGCGACAATATCATGCCGCACTCTGCAAATATCATGCTGCACTCTGCTCATTAAGCACAGAAACTTTTGCGTTCTACAGATGATTACCGGGCTAAAGCCTGTGCTTTTATCAGCCTCTCAATAAAACCTGAAAAGAGGTTTTAACCTCGGGATGCTGCCTTCCACCCACGTTACGCCCGCTTCACATCTGGTGAGGTGAATGGGGATAACGAAGATTGCTTCTAATCTGGGAGACTTGAAGGCAATGTTCAAACGGCGATCTGGCCATATGCTAGCAATAGGAAACTCTTAATATCGCTTCACTCACGGGAAATGAGCACGAACTGATTGGGGAAGCCAAACGATATCCGCTGGATGTTGTTCGCATCTCTTCGACTAACAGCCATGGTTCTTACACTGTTGAACTCGTCCGAAGCCCACACTGTAAACGAAAACCGTGTTTTTTTTCCACGGTGGTTTGGTGGATATTTATATCCACTGCAAGTGTCAGCGTGGTTAGTGGAATTCTCTGCACAGTAAGACGTGGATTACGTAATGTATGGCGTGGGGTTGTGGGAAATGACCGGCCGACGCAGGTGTTTGTGGAAAACAAAATCCGCTTTTGAGTTGCGGACCAAGTCGAAACGCTGTAGCAGTACAAATGTGGTAAGGCATTCTATTTGAGAAATGCTTTGGATCACTCGTGAGGATACTCCATCATGGCGTTTCAGATGGTGCATTGAGAAGGATCTTTGTGTTTGCGTAAGGCAGTGTTTTTCAACTGGACTTCTGCGGAACCTCATGGTTCCACCGAAACAGACCGAAATTGCCTGGGACGAAATTCGCAAACACAGTTCTACGCGGTTGTAGCAACACCACTGTTTCACAGGTTTATCATAGAAAATAGGGAAGACGCTTGGATTATTGCACAGGGTTCCACGAGAAAGCAAATACTTGCGGAAGGTTCCGCTGTACCAAAAAGGTTGAAAAACACTGGCGTAAAGGATGGGCCATAGCGAGCGAGCTGGGCGATATTGGAAACTCTTCTATTCCGGCGCTGAACCACACAGCTTGCCTAGGCTGGAATGGGGTTATTTGTAAGCCCTCAATTGGCAAATTGTACATTTGGAGGAGGAAAATGCCATCACTGCAAACAAAACTTCGTAGTTGTCAAAGCACTGACGTCTGTGAAGGCTGCAGGCAACGATGAAATCCGACATGAAATGCTCAAATCATCGGATCGTGGAGTTCTTTGGCTGACTCGGGTGTGTCAGTGGGTTATATACTGATATGTGATGTAGCGACGAGTCTTTGTTGCTCACAGCATGCTGTTCTTTATGTCTTAATTATTCATGAAATTTAGTTTTATTCACGTAATCATACTTCGTGTTGGTAACGTCAGGGTCTGCTAACGGGTTTGCTTGAATGTCAGTATGATCAGTTGGTTGGGCCCCAGGTAGGCTAGTGTTGTCATACTCACAGCTCCGTTAGCTGTGTTTACTGAATCGTAAAAAACTTGTGGTTGTTCGTTCTTGGCTTGCACCTGGCCAGAGCTTAAGGTTATACTGCAAATAAAAGACATGTGTAGAGCTAACAGTATCCTCCAATGAAAACATAATAAAATCTAGCATTAGATAGGCCTACCTTCCACCACGTGATCACAGATCAAATAGAGAAGAAAACCAGAAGCAGTGATACACAAATTATAGGCAGGAGCAATACATAAAAAAACGTATACATAACATATACGCTACATTCATTTACATAGCACAGATGATGGTAGGCAAGCAATGACTGAAGAATTGTGAGATATACAGATGGATAATCGAGTCATTCACTACGTGGTACAAGTGAAATGACAATGGTATTTATGAACAGGGCCTATGGGAGTGGGTACAAGAGGTACATCGCACCCGGTCCCGGTAGGTTTTGAGGCCCGGGAGGATGAAAGTGCAAACGTTAAGTTTTTCTGTGATCGAGCCCAAAATTGCAAGTGTAAGGCAGTTGCCAGCATAGAAATTAATCTATTCATAAATCGTGGCACGGTAGTTGTTTCATCCATATTCTGATTACTATACACTCAAGCCATACACGTTTTGACAGCTGCGCCTGGAGCTAGGTCTCGAAATCGGTCTTCGTACCTCCTGGTAAAATTTCTCTCAGAGGCTCTGGTTATGAAGCGGAAATCCATGCAGCTACCATCATGGACGTCGGAAAGATTTTTTCCAGGTGGGACAAATAATGGATTTTTTCATGGCAAGCCAAAAAGATTTTTCCAAGGGGGAGGCCAAAAGTGGTGAAATTTCATTTTACCCACTCAAAACTATGAAAACAACCTTTTTTTCTAAAAATTTAATAGAAAATTGTTAAATTTCAAAATCCAGGGAGGACAAAGGCCCCAACACAGTCACAGTTATCCACGTTCTATTAGTATCACAATCGCATTCTAAAAATAGTGAGAACGACTGCCTTAATTATACGACTTAAGTTGATGATGCTTGACCTCTGAAACTAAAATAATTATGTGGAGAAGTAGTTCTCAACGGGGTTCCCAGTGTAAAATCTTGCGGTATGCTGAAGGAATGCTAAGCGTTTTCTACAACGCTCAGATTCACAAGCAACGACGACCACTTTGACAAATGACATAACCGTTTGTCACAGCTGGTGCCTGCACCGTCGTTGTTGGTATTCTTTTTCGATTGTATCATGTGGCAGTTGCATGCAATTGTCTTTGTTCTTATAACAGCGTATGTAGTAATTGCCAACATATTCTATACCATTATGCGTACTAACTTGATATTTATAAATACGCCTTGCGGTGTGAGGCACTCCCCCTTGAATTAAAGTGTTCTTGAATTTGCAGTCAAAGGCTCTGGCTTTCATTCGTGGCGGGGCCGTGAATTATCGATTATTCAAAGTGTTTTGCGACGACCTATAAAAGGAGCATGGGTAGGCCTACGTTCTTTTCCACATAAACATACGATGGTTATCGTACGTTGCAGAACTTGTCTTTGAAGTTGCCGTGTTCCTTCATGAGCATGGGTCAATGGAACTGCCTGCATTATTTGATGACGACGGTGGTGGTCTCCAATTGAATTTCTTTTATTTGGCAGACAGTTCAATTTTAAATGAACTCAATGGTTCTCTGAAGGAGGAAAACAAATCTCCGATCGAGGCTGCACAGAAACTCTCCGCCTTCAAAAAGAAGTTATTCCGATGCAGAAAAGGAGTAAGAAGCCAGTATTTTGCTGTTTTCACTTTCGGACAATAAAATTGGTGATCAGGAAACCAATGAATGGCTGACTTGCTGATCACATAAGCAACCTCGATGAGAAAATGGATGATTTTTTCCAACATCTGAACCTTGACCAGCATAGACTAGGGAATCTGTATTGCTGAGATGAACAACAATGAGCAGCTTAACCTTCAGGAGCAATACTAGGAGATGCAGAGATCTCAAGCTGCAAGGACCAAGTTCAACTTCTCGCTGATGGAATTTTGGTGCACTGCAATGGCAAAGAGTGCTCTCGACGTATTCAAGGACGGATTTCTGCTGACCGCCCATAGGCTATAGGCATTTTGCCGCCCCGTTTTCAACTAAGAGAAATGTCGTCCGTGACGCGTGAGTGCCAGAGGCACAACATTCAATTTTTGAAAAATTTCACTTAAATATATCGATTTTATTTCAAGTTGAGATTAATATGTCGGCTTAACCTCGCAGTTGTAGCGAAGTCGGACTCCCCGTTAGTGGTTTCGATTTTACAGTATTGATTACTGTTGAGGTGCGTGCTTGCGCACGGTTATTGTGCTTTGACAAGATATCTAAACCGGAGTGCTGCCCCTGGAAATTCGGCCACCCTAGGTTATAGCTTCAACAGCCTTTGTGGGAAATCCGGGCCTGGACCTATTAATTTCATCTTCAACGACATCCCTTTGCGAAGCTGCCATGTCTGCTATAGCTGCTGTAATATCAAAACTATGTACGGCAATCGCCATAGAGTTGCAAATTACACGAGAATTGCTTTCAGCAATGTTAACCCTCGTATTGATGAGTTTGTTTTGAGAAGATAGGAACAAAGGTCACACCAGCTAATCATTTGTATTGCATATTTCCGAGTAAATTGTTGTGGTATTCCACTAACAACTTGTGTTGTGTTTTCGTAAATAAAGGTTCCTTTTAATTGCGTGAAGTTGTAGTTGTAAACAACTTATCCGCCTTATCACAAAAGTGTTACCTCTTTTATCATGCACCTCCTTTGCAGGTTGCAGCAACAAACGCAATGATCGTGAGATACTCTCGTAAGGATTTCGAAAATTTTATTGCGCGTATTTGGAGAGTGTCCATATCGTCAACAAATCTTTCTAAGAAGTGTCTAGACTAGCCACAGTTTCAAAATTTGTTAGAGGATTGTAAGCCAAGAACGTACGCAAACCACTTTACTGTACCAGGGGGTTCATTTGCTTGTAACTAATAAATATTAGGACCAATTCACCTAATTACATATGCGGGTCTGTGTGCAGTATGACTGTGAAACGCTGCCCTGAAACAACTTGCCTTTCAGATGATTTTTCATGGTAAAGGATGAAGGTTGTGATTCAGTATAATGTTTTCTTGAACATTTGCTGATGGCTGTTTATTACGTCGGAATCGGCATTTGCTTCCAAATCAACCGTAATATACAAAGAAAATCGCGAAAAACGTTATATGTATTTTCTACCACGAAAGCCTTGTAGTCACTGCACCTACAAAGAATGAAAAAATTTAGATATGACAGGCTTTTAAAAGTAAGTTGCATTTTTATTTTTCCACACTACTTTAGCCTTTTGTTAAATAAGGAAACCACGTCTTTACCACTTGAAAAACGTTTGGCTATCTGAATCAAGCCAGGCAATTTTAAATAGCAAATTACTACGCAGTATGATCAAGAAATTCTTTGTCAACAAACAGCTGGAGCTATCTGTTCGTGGAAGTTTGCAAAAGTCAAAACGAGTATGAGGTTAGACCGTAGGTTCTCAAACTTTCGTGGTTGGTGACCCCGGCCCTTCAATAAAAACGTAGATTTTGCTTTAACTGTACTCCTTTAGTCACCATGCTAGACGGACAAGCCGGCGAAGGTCTTTGCTCGTGGCTTCCCTGTTGAGAAACACTGATTGAGACTGAAGAATGTGACTGGCAAAGACGGTCACATGGAAGTTCATAACCCGAACAACAGTCAATACCACGCTTTGTCCTGCAAATGCGTGCACAGTAAGCTGCGTCAGTTGTGAGGTTGTATGAACTTTGCAAATATTGACTTCTACAACAAAGTCGCAATATTAGGCAGCACTGTTTACAGATTCAATTCGGCTATCGCAGGCTTTTCTTTTGCTTTAACTTTAGAACAAGTATGTACTGCGTGTGGAAACTGCATCGTTGTCTTTCAGAAACGGAAGTAATTTTTCAGCGACATAGGCAAAACGCGCCTATAAGAAAAAATGTCAACAGAGGGAATAGATTTAAGAAAATGGCTCTATCAACCATGAGCGTACATCTATTAAATCGAAGTTGGGTCAAGTACTACCAAAAGGTAATTTTTTCTTTGGTTAATTATTGCTCTGACAAATCTCAAAGCCCACGCATATTTCATATTTTCACAGAGGTTTGACTTCCATACAAATCTTACCGTTGTTTCTGAACTCATGAAGAAATTAATAAATTTGTTTTGAAGGACACATTGTGTAAACCCAGTGCAGAAATAGATCAATAGCTAAAAAACTTGCAAGGCAAGATTTGTAATCTCTTGTATTATAAAATCTGAAAACTCGCAAAGGAACTTTGTTGACCTAAGTTTACTTGCATACCGTATTGATTCGATTGTTAGCCGTGCTTAATTGTAAGCCACCCTTGATTATTAGCCGCACAAAATGGTTCTAAAAAATTAATGCAAGCCGCACTTGATTGTAAGCCGCACTTGTACATAGGCTACCTAAGCCTCTGAGATACTTTTGTGCATAGCATGTTTCGCGCTTAGTTGGCAACCTAGTAATGAGGAACCAACACTACAACTGCCTTCAGTTCATCACAATTCCTCCTGTGATGGAATACGCACGTGGTGCTGAAGAGCGGAACGTGGTGCTGAAGAGCGGAAAGATGATGCGAAAAGAGAGTTTGGTCAAAAAAACGTAGTCAAGGAAAGACTGGGCGTCATCTACACCCTTTGATAGCTAAAGAAAAAATGTAAGCCGCCCTCGATGATAAGCCGCCCTTGATTGCAAGCCTCATGTAACGATGAAAAAAATTTATAATTCGCTGCTTAAATCTGAATAAATACTGTACGCTTTGCACTTGATATTTACGTTTGTGAATGTGGGAAACAGGATTAGTCTTTACAGAGATGTTAGTATGCCAAACAAATTATTTACTTCCGTAAAGAACTTCTTCAGCATAATTTGCTTTGGTTAGGGCATACCAACCCAGATGTGAAATTCAGTGGCATTTGAATTGCCCATCGATTTTTTCAGCCTTTTCACAATATTATATTGTGCTTTCTAGCCGTTAGGTCATCAGGCAAGTTTCCGACCCATTTTTGATAAGCGCAACAAACACATGTACGCGTTTAATCCACAACGAAGCCTTCCATTTTCATTGTATGGAGTGTTAGAGTCTTAATAGTTATGCTAGTAGTCAAAAAGACAAATTTGTTTTTCAAAGAAGTTTCCACCGAGGTTTCGGAACTATTTTTGCCTGTTTTAGATATAATGAAGTTGGAGAAAAAGAAACAGCTACAGTACAAGTTTTTCAACTAATTTTGCAATCTTTTACGCTCTAAATCACAGTAAATAAAGTGTTTTTGAGATCTGTTTTTGTAACTTTGAGTGAATGACTATAGCATAGCACAGCACAAGTCCACACCAACAAAATTGTTGTCAGGAAAATCCGTTTGCTCTGAATACAAACCGGTGTTGTTATTAACACCCGTGTTTCATGCTGTTGAAGTACGTGGCGAGTGGTTTGCTTAGCAGCGCACAGTCAGCTTGGCTGTTGCAAAACAAAAGATGATTTTCTCCCAGCTAAAACGCCTACATGTATATCATATAACTGCAATAAGAAAGAAACTTATCTAATTTTACTTTGCGCAGTTACGCTGTCCAAAGCTGTTTCACCGCATAATGTTTTTTTTATTGATGTCGATAGTGAAAAATAGTAGTATCTGTTTGCAATAGCCTTTTCTCAGCAAAGAATCAGCCACTATGATGTTAAACAGAGTATTTAATTTCTCAGCTCCACGAAGTTCAAGCAGATAGAAACTAACCAAAAGCTTACTAACATTACAACTAAAAATGTGTCTATGAGAAGAATTGAAATCTAGTTTCCCACTCTACATCAGACAGCAAAAAGACGTAACGGAAAACAATAATCCAAAATATTAAAAAAAACAACTTTTAAGTGCAACATGCACATGCCATTCTTATCTGAAGACAGAACTGCAAATATGGAGCTGTGCAACGATATGCACCGCGGTACCTGCATTAGTTTCTGCCATTATCTTTCTGTCTACTACACAGACACTTCGACATCTGCAGTTTCAAGCTGTAAGCAGAGGGTAGTTAGCAGCAGTGGTATTGTTTAGGGGTTGTTTGTTCAAAGAGCAATAACATTGTAGTCTTCTGTAGAGCAATCATTCCGCGGTCTATCAGCACAGTGAAAGAGTGTACATCACCATTTTCGCCCTGTCTCGTCAATATGTACACAGCCTGAAACCACAGAGCCAAGCTATTAAGGCTATGTCTTAAAACGTGAACTCTAGATCAAGTTTTTAAACATCTTGTGCGTGTAAAGTAGTGAAATCAATAATTCATTGACAAACTTATCAAGCAAGCGCGAATTCGAAAAAACATGACCGATTTCAGAAAAGTTGACCATGTTGTAAGTAGCACTCAGCTTCAATGGTTTCGATGAAGTTGTGTGAAGGGAGATGTTTTTACACTTGTGCAGCTCATCTTGATTTCACGGTTTATTTTTGTAGTTCTTTCAAATTTATAAATAACCTTGTAATGTACCAATCCCGTGCATATCATTACAAAAACATGCAAAACTTCACCTCTACCACAGGAACGCCCATTTTTTCTTCTCCGAGTTCCGAGAAGTTCAGTCGTTTCAGGCAGCTTCACCAAAACCTTGTCCAGCTCATAACGGCCAATACACCATTGTTCTGTGCAATCGACACCTAAGCGACTTCAAAAGCTCGTTAGTTTCCTACACTGGGCCTAAAAAGTTAACAAGTACAGCGGCCATGAAAGACTACTGCTGAAAGATCACGCAAAACAGTTTCGCTGAACTAACAAATTGCGAACAAAGATTTTGAACTCTGGACCTCGTTGGGCGTTGAGACTGTGAACAATGCGCTTCGGTTCACGCTGGGTAGCACTTTCGCAATCTTTCCGACCTCAGCAACTTTACGCTAGTCAGCAACATGTCAAAGCGCATAGATGCTAATCTACCTTACGATGTTGTTTTGTTGCACAGCTGCAGCCAATGCACCGAAACACCGCTGTCCGTTGTCGCAGCACCGTTTGCGTTGTTACCGGTACTTTGCGTTTAACTGCGCAAACGAGTGGAGGAAACGATTGATCCTCAATTTTCAGTGCCATCTGCTGCATGAAGGGTGGCCATATTGGACGGTATTAGGAAATTTGTTGGAGTACCTAGTCAGAAGGGTTTTTACGTGCCCAGAACATGGTCACCGAGAGTGTCCTCTGTAAAATGGTCTTACAGTCAGAATATATAAGGTTAGCAGTCAGGTCCAAACATCTTTAATGTCCCCTAGAACAAATCTTAAAATTAATGACATTGTTGTGTAGGTCGATCTTCTCATTATGAATAGAAAAAATCAGTCTAATCGTTTACTCATTCAGAGGATTAGACAAAAAATACAAAAAAATCCAAGGATGTGATGGCGGCATACCTACTTTACAGATGTGAAGATTTATGTATGTTAATATTTCGTGTAGTATCCCCACCTTTAGCTAAAACAAAGTACAGGGTGTCCATAAAGTCCTGCACACATTAAAAATTTTTATATCGCAAAAACCACATAAGGTAGAAACTTTACATTTTCGACAGTGAATTA
>JGI24021J15306_10001050_pt1 | contig 25316 bp, 15 predicted proteins | sample Ectturendosymbi1_FD_15306 | JGI IMG/M metagenome (IMG submission 15306) | reverse complement strand
TCCACATCACACTGGCATGCGTTCACAAATGCTTTACACTAACGGGTCATTTGAAATCTGCCAAGAACGAATGTTTGTGAAGCAGCGTCGAAAAGACAGCTGAAGCATTTACTTGCGGCCGAAAAAAATATTTATGCTCAAGCAAAAATCGTTAAATCTCTACATGATATGTTTTAACTCAGTGAAAAGTTTTTGAGTAATTATTTATGCACTTCATTTGAAATCTGCCAAGAGCGAATGTTTGTGAAGCAGTGTCGAACACACGGCTGAAGCACTTACTTGCTGTCAAAAAAAGTATTTATGTTCAAGCAAAAATCATCAAACATCTACATGATAGGTTTTAACTCAGTAAGAAAATTTCTGAGTGATTGATTATCCACATTACATTACGTTAGAAACCGCTCCCAATGAAATGCAATGTGATGAGACAATCAGCCACCACATGGTTACAGCAGGCCGATCTTATTTCCGAACTCTGCGAAACACGTGCATAACTGCAGGCAAAACCGCCATGACTGCAGGCAAAATATACCATGGTTGCTTTGAAATGCTCTCCTGACCACACCGTAAATCAAATAACATTATAAATATATGTTACTGGTTGCTAGAGATTTGTTCAAAATGTTCGTACTTTATAAAGGAAAACATGTGACCCGGAGCTCAACGGTTGGCATTTGAAGTGAAGTACGATTATATTGTGCACCGGTCTACAAATATATCGTGGGCCGGCGGTCTGCGGTTGGGCAAGTTTCCAGACAACCGGCGCTTGATGTGTTAACAAAAAAAGTAAATACGCAGATTATTCATATAGAACATCAAATAAAAACAACTAGTTTGATTTATCAATCAATGGTTACAATGGTTTTGTGCCTACCTTGTTCAGTGAATGATGTGTTTGCGTTTCATTGAATGAATTGGATGGAGCACAAAAGCAATACTTTACAAAGCACACCGACATAAAACTACCAAAATACCCATCACTCACTATTGCAAGAGTTAAATGAGCAGGTCACTGCGTGTGAGTCAAACATTTGCAATGGGAGGAGGTAGTGCAAGCACCTGTATATGGGAGGCTGTTTTTTTTCACTGAGACATTTTTGTCTCTGAGACATTTCATTCATCTGTGTTCAAACCTTCTAAATATGCCGAATGTCATCTAGTTTCAATTAAAAAATTGGGAAGTTTTGGATGAAGTTCTTGTTGTGGGTTATGTCATAATAGGGGTAGGCTTAGGTTCTTTGGCTACGCCATTGGGCCTTGATTCTCAACCCCAAGGAGTAATTTTTGGTTTCATCTTGAAAAGAAATAGGTGAAAATCAATATCTCCAGCGCCCTTGATTGGATTCATAGTGTTTGTGGTTGGGACATTATGGCAAAAAACAAGTCAATTAAATAATCGCATGGGAAATCGACAGGGGATTATTTAATTTACTGCTTTTTTTTCAAACTGACATGGTTGATGTGCACAATGTTTATCAAAAAATGTCAGACGTTTTTGCGTTTGTGGTGTCTTCAAACCCATAGGGAGTGTTAGACATATCTGGTTATTTCTAAGGTGGTGCTTCAGAAGTCCTGTTCAGATGGTTTTGTCCATTTTTAAGGGGAATGCAAAAGGTTTGCTAAAAGTTAATCAGTGACGTTTTTTTAACAGTAAAAGTCGAAATGAGCGTGAAGGAGAAATCATGTTCGAATAACTGTATCTGGGCAAGTGGCGTAAGAAATTTGACATTCACTGCAGTCGTGGCGGTAAAGGATTTACCTCCCTCTGGCAGCTGTGAGTGGGATTCTCCAACAGGAGACTTTTCGTACAAGGTTTACTTGCATGGAGGCATAGCTCGTCCTTATTTTGGTAAGAGTTCATCACGTTGGAACTATGTTGCGAATAGCAAATTTTACTCCAATCTCATGTTCTCGGTACTAACAACAAGGAAACCTCTGTCGTTTAAATGCACTGGACTTACACCTTGGTCAGAACGGTATGACATCACAAGTACGTATACTTGAACTTTGTTTTTTGAATGCATGCACCTGTTTCAACGTTGTGTTTGGCTAAGAGAACAATATGTGACACAAAAGAACTCAAAAGGAATGCATTTTCTTGAGTATACATCTCTCCCCAGTTGACTGGTTTTGTTGGCTCTAAATTCAGAGGTAAAGATAACAAATCTTTGATTGCAACGGATGTAATGCCCACAGGTAACATTTCAGTCAAAAACTCTTTTAAGTACTTGTGCAAGTTTTTATCCACATGTCTCAACCTCAAATCAGTAAACAGATGTCACTTCAAAAACCTGAAGCTATTGTAGTCCATTGCCTATTTTTGCACCTACTGCATTTTTTTCTAGTAAACACATGCCAAGACGACCACATACGACAGTAATTTAGTTTGTTGGAAATTGTGGTTTGCTTAGAAAAAGGGTACATCATCAACTTTAAAAACTGGTCACTATCATTCAAAGGCAAGAAGCACCTTGAAGCTCGGAAGTGGTTAGAACGCATCGCCACTAAAAAAACGAACTGGGCTATGTCCACTTTTGGTGTTTTTACTTTTTTGCACTTTTTAATGCTTCGTAGTTTTTTCTTTCTAGCTTAGTTTCATTGCCCTATCTTGCTTGATCAAGAAAGTAGCATAGGGTTTAAGTCCATATTCTGACTTCCCTTTAAAACAAAACTAGTATATGCGCCATTCTGTGTCAATTCTCAGGAAGTGGTCAGGGCACCCTCTCCAATTTTCCTGAAATTTTACTCAAATTGTCATTACTCCATATGATGTACATCTGCACAATTTGAATGAAATCTGTCAAGAAGTAGCATGATTACAAAGCTTTTCAGTTGGGGTGGTGTAGCTGGGGGGCACAATTTATTCATATTTGTCCATGTTTAAAGCTTGTTTCGTGCCAAACTACATTAGTAAACCACCCCCATATTTCAGATATGCTAGTAACTTTGCCAAATATTGAAAAAAGTCCATTATCTACCTTGTGACTTTTGAAGGTCAAAGATCATGGACCCCCAAAGCTGGCTGTTTCTAGCTCTTGCTACAAATTTTCGAAAATTTCAAACATTGCCACGTTTTTATTTCTTCATAGTTTTTGCCAGTGTTCCCTCTAAGCTGAAAAAAAACGGCACTTTTGGCACTTTCTTTGGACTCCAGCCGACAAAAACTCAGCACTTACAAATTTGGGCGCAATTTCCTTCGCTGCAGAAAATTTCACAAAACACAATTTCATTATTTTTTCAAAGATCTGCGGGACATATTTTCACAATTAAAGCCGCTCTCAAGTCACAGAATAGAAAGTTCAGACGCAATTTGGAAATTCTCCGTGTGCAAGATTTACAGAAAAAAGTTGTGGGCTCAATTTCACTATTTATGCGTCCAAAAACGAAGTAATTTTCTGTTGAGTTCAGACGCATTTTGGAAGTTGTCGCCTTGCAGTGTTTATGAAAAACGTTCTGGGCGGATTTTCACATTTTTTGCATCCAAAAACGAAGCTGTTTGCTGTGAATTTCAGACACATTTTGTTCTCTGCCTGCAAGGTTTGCAGAAAAGGTTCTGGGCGCATTTTCTCAATTTAATGCATCCAAAAACGAAACTGTTTTCTGTGAAGTCCAGACGCATTCTGGAAGTTTTCCTTTTGCAAGATTTATGAAAACAGTTCTGGGTGCTATTTCCCGATTTATGTGTTCAAAAATGAAGCGGTTTGCTGTGAAATTTAGACATATTTTTGCTGTGCAAGCTTAAAAAAAAGTGCTGGGTGCATTTTCACGATTTATGCATCCAAAAACGAAGCTGTTTGCTGTGACATTCAGACACATTTTTGACGTTTTCCTCTCCAAGGATTGTAGAGAAAGTTCTAAACAAATTTTCGCGATTTATGTGTCCGCAAACAAAGCCGTTTGCTGCTAAGTTACACACATTTTTGAAGTTATTTGCCTGCATGTTTTGCAGAAAAAGTTTTGGGCGCAGTTTCACAATTTGTGTCCAAAAATGAAGCTGTTTGCTGTGAAGATCAGACGGATTCTGGAAGGTTTTCGCTTGCAAGATTGATAAAAAGTTCTGGTCGCATTTTCACGATTTATGTGTCGCGCAAAGAAACATTCTTGACTTAAACATTTTGTAAAAATGCTTTGGGCATATTTTATAATTTTACACGTCAACAAATCTTTGCTGGGTTGTTCGAGAACACTGAAGTTCTTGACTTTCAATTTTTATCAGAATGTGTAGAATCTAAACACATTTGGGCTGTGAGTGCACCCACAAATTGTGACGTGCAGGTGTGATTTTATGTGAAGCAATTTGAAATTAAGTCTTGGACTGGTACCTCAGACATGTTTTGTAATATCTGAACTTCGAAAGAATGAACAGATTTTGTGAAATTGGGCCTGAGGTCAGATGCATGGCAAAAATTTAAGCTAAGTCGTTCATAGAGGCTTTCACCCAGCTTCTCGTGTTTTGAGTGTAATGCACCTTTGAAAAAAAGTAAAACTTGTCATTTGTCCAGCTTATCACGACTGTTATCAAGTTCCAGGTTAAGCTCATGTCGCATCACGTGGCTGGTAAATGGCTGAGACCACAAAGTTTGACGATAAAATTTCACGATCATTTGTGATGTATCAAGTATAAAAGTGAACAAGCCTGCAAGAGGAGGGAAGAAGCAATGATCCTTGATAATTATAATTAATATGTAAGCTTTAAAAGATATAGGTACAACGCATTTCAAGAGACAGTTAACTTGCACATGCAATGAATTGCTAACGAAGTTAATGCTTGTTTGCAAAATTAGGCTAAAAAACTATGTGCCGATCAAGTCAGTGTAAGTAGTCGAAAGGCTAAGAGAAGAGAATTCCGTCATTCGATGTATCATCTGAAACTAATATGTGCGGTTAAGATAAATATGCCTAGAATTTTTAAGTAAGAAAATAGCCCTAAAACGGTAGTGCATAGTGCTTTCCTATACGTAGATATTGTTTTCCGTCTATGGCGGTGCTGTTGCTTTCTCAAATAAACCTTTCAGGCAGTGGACTAGACATAATTACTTTACTCATCCAACGTGGATGATTTGCAAGTGCGTTGTGGTTTCATGCAGGCGACGGGTGATGGAGTAAGTGTAAACAAGATGGGGTTCACTGCTCGTTGGTCGCCCTACACCACAAGAAAAACAAACAGTAGCTTGCCCGACAGTCGACACCTGAAGTTAACCTTGTCACAGTTAAAAAAACGTTTTGGACGCATTTTGTCAATTTTTTTTCCAACTTTCCAATCACGTACAAGCTTGCTGTTGTATTATCATAAAAAAAGCTGTAGTAGACAAACTGGTGTTGTAGCAAGCATGGGTTTGTTGATTGTGAGAGCATTCTAGTGGTAAATAAATGTGTATGCCAAAAGGCGTAACTTGTAAGCAAAGAATGGGGGAAACTCGACATTAAAACAAATGTGGTTTACTATTCACTGTCCCTTTAAAATTTCTGTTGGTTCCTTCAATTTCTTGCTCGAACGACAAAAGAAAGGTTACCCAATTTTAAACAGCGGCAGGAAAATTTCTTTTCTTCTCCCAAGAACGAACCGCTATATAGAGATCTCCGCCTTCGTTTACGTCCTTGATTTTGTGATGTTCATGTGCGCTCTGATGGTGTGTCGCCGTCTTGTCTGCTTTTAATTTCGGTTTTGTTTACTGCTAATAATAAATCACGTTTTATGTAACCGGTCCGCAAAGCATTTTTTTCAACTTCTACCGGGCCGCAAGCATAAAAAGGTTAAGAAACAATGAATCAGAGAAATTGGGTCCCTACAGGTACGTAACGGGTACCTAACATTTTCCTTTAAAAAAAGCTGATCTAGACCTTTCGATAAGGTAAAGGAAAAAAATGGAAGACGCCCTTGCTTGTAAGCCGCACGAATTGTTGAAAAAGTCGCTATTTACCGCGCCTTACAAGCGAATAAATACGGTGGTACATTTTTAACTGCTTTCGTCGTTCAAGTTTAGACAAAAAACGTGCTGATCATTCATTAAAAAAAGTATAAATCGTATATTGACAAAACGGTGTGAATTGTGAAAATTTTTCTTAGGTTGCGATCGAAAGATTTCTGGAGTTTATCCTTCCCAATGGTGCGACTACGGCTGCGAAGCAGAGTTCAAATGCCCTAAACCTCCCTATCAAATCGATAGCTTCTGGACCAAGTGTCAGGATGATGCTACGTGGGACGTTTTGCATGTTGCCGAACGTTGTTGTACGTCTTCGTTGCTGTCTCCGTCGCGTAGTAACGGCGTTTTTTTAAAGCATTGCTGCGCACGTGGCGTGGTAACACGACTGGCTGCGACATAGTGGTAAGGGTCGATCTTGGTCTGCACAAGCATGCTTCATTCTTCAAACTTTACACTAAACCCCTCAATCTGAAGCATCTCCTACACGACACTCTACCTTAAACCATCTCTAAAACGTCTCCTCTTCGTTCCACGGTGGAATTATTGTCAACTAATTTCAAATGCCGGTACACCCACCGTATTAATCCCTCCAACTCTCAATCTTTCATACCTGCATTTGGTTCACAACCACCAGGCCGCGGCCTCCCTAAAAATTCTTGTGTTCAGCTCAACCGCCTGAGGACTGGTGTTGGCCGATTTGCAGCCAACATGAAAACACTGGACCTGTGTAGTTCAGACTGTGCGAGTGCGGCAAGGTACAGGCTGCACACAACGTCCTGCAGGATTGCATCCAATTTGAACCTCCGTGCCACATCTGTGAAGTAGACAATCCTGCTCCTTTAGAATCTCTTGTTCATGTACTCATATCTAGTGTATACGAAAGAAGTCTGCACAAGAACTGATAAACATCTACTGCACATAGTTGCTTCAACTGGTGTTATTTTCTATCTGCGGCATTGTTTTGTAATGTTGTCCGTTCAGTTCTGATTTTTCTTTTTTTTCCTATGTAAAGTCTTTCCCGCAAATGTTCTGTTTTTGCATTCTAGCATGCGGGTCCTTCCGATGTAAATGGGAAATATGGTTGGTTGCTTTGCTGGGTGGCTCAATGATTTTTATCTGTATCTGCTTTCCATGGTATCAATATCGAAGAGGTATTGCAAGCCGTGCAAGAGGTGTGGTAAGAGGTAAGATATGCTTCTAGTCTATTTTATTTGAATATCGATTGGAAGAGCTGCTGACATCTTAAAACCGCTAGAACTTTTGAAATTTTGTATTCTTTTTTCTGTAAAATTAGACCTACTTGCGAGACTTGATGTACTTACTGAAGACTAGGTGCTGCACTGTAACGAAACCCAACAGGCCAAAGTAACAAAAGTAGGCCACAATCACAGAAGTATTGCACCAGACAAAAATTGTGACTTGCTAACCTCGATGAATTTTTTTCACATTTTTGAAAGGAAGGCTTTATCATTTTTATCTGCACAAACCACATAATATGTCGTCGAATCCTGCACTGGTCTTGTCGGTTTTGCGTTGGCCCAGTGTTTTTTCTTGCACGGTATCAATGAGAATGAGGTATCACGGTATCAATGAGATGAGAATGAGGTATCACGGTATCAATGAGATGAGAATGAGGTATCACGGTATCAATGAGAATGAGTTTGTTTCTTGCACGGTATCAATGAGAAGGTAGATGATAAACTGGATGCCGATTTTGCGCACTTGACCCAAGGTGACCTCGCGCGATGAAAAGCGCTGGAAACACTGCTGGTTTCTGCGACAGGGTAGTAGGGTCGGAGGGAAGCTTGTACTGTACTCGACTGATTCCATTATAAACCTGAAGTTTTAAACCTAACCCCTGAACCTAAAGCCCAAACGTAAAGCAAAACGAAAAATATGAAGAGAAAAGTGTGGATACTTGTGCAACAACTGCTACCAAAACGGAAGTCGCATAGCTGAGAGTCGAACCGAAAAGCATCGGCATACGAGCCCTTAAACCTGCTTGTTAGGCTACAAGGTTGCTGCTGCCTGACTGATAGACTCGCGTTTTATCCGAGCCGCGTCATGCCAGGTGGACACGTAGTCACTACCTTGACGCAGAAACGAGCAGTGTTTCCAACGTTTTCATCGCGTGAGGTTACTTTAGGTCAACTGCGCAAAATTGGCATCCAATTCATCATCTACCTGGCTTGAACGCAGTCTTTGAAGTCGTGTTCATCCGGAAACAAGTAACTTTTAAGAAAGCTCGAAGGCTGTTTGCCCACTCTAAGGATTGCTGCCACATCACCTTTCACTCCCCTTTTTCCTCTCGGATGGATTGCGGGGACAGAACAGTTTTAATGAACCCTGGTAGGTCTCGAAATACCTCACGGTGAACACCAATCTCTTATATTTCCACTCTCAGGTTTTTTCTGAAGCTCGGCTTTGGTGGCCGCCAAGGAATTCTGAAAGACCGCAACTTATCAGAGCGTAAACGTTTATGTTGCGAAATTTTACCTGAAAAAATGCACAAACTATAACGTACAACCTATAATGTATAAAGATTTATATCACTTAGGAATCCTTTAGCCAACTGCACTGTTATTTGCATTTGTTAGCTGTACTCTTTGGCTTAGTTTTTCCTTCTGTGACTTTTTTCTTTCCTATGTAGGCAGCTGTGGTTGTAACCTTTTCAGTTAGATTTAAGGCTGGTTTTGCTATTTTTCCACCTAAATCTGTTTCATTTTATTCCACCTGAGTGTGCAGGATGAAATATGAAAATTCCCGTTAACTCTGTTTTTTTTCTGATGGTGCCAAGGCAGCAATAAATAACTGCAATGATCTGTTTTTTCTGAAGATAAAAAGTCAGCAATAAGTTATTAGAACACTATTATCGTACCTTTGTCTTTCTCTTTGGTTGAATGCCGTTATTCTGTTTGGAATAACACTCAGAGAATACATTAAAATACGAACCACAAATTGAAGTTTTCGTTTCATACCTATTTGTTTTTAAAGTCCAAATGGCTTAGGTGCATTCAAACATTCCGCTAACGTTGTTTCATAACCAACCAGAACCGTCGCCAGGCAGTCGTCACTATAGGGCTTTACGTTTGTGCGGGTGGGCTTTGCGTTCGTGCAGGGGAGGCCTTGACATTCAAATTTGAAAAAAAATCCATTAATATACAATGTTTCATCTTTCAATTGGGGGGGATAAGCCCACCAAAGCCCCCCGTGGCGACGGGACTGTAACCAACACGGAAATTATCCGCTCAAAGTTTCCCCGGCTTCAGCCCTGGACTTCGACAACCCAACGCGGCAGGTCGCCAGTTCACTTAAGGTTTCCTTAGTTCATAAACCTTATCTGAAAGTGAGAAGGCAAACGGGGGCAAAAACAATTATGGGATATACTTCGTATATTCGTATACCGACAATGCAAGTGTGCAACGCACGCCTAGCGTCTTTGCAACAGGTTCTTCTTGCGTATGGAGGCTTCCCTCCGAGTTGCATGCTTTGTTTACTGTGGAAAGGCGCGCACAACCACGACACATGAATCACAGCAGACGAAGCATAGTGAAGCGATGGCATACGAACACAATACAACAGCGTGATGCAGCAAGTAATTGCACAAAGCGCAGTCGCGATTTTTGGGCCACCGCGGGCGGCAGCAGCATTGACCCATGAGCTGAGTGCTAGGTTCCTTGCTCAAGGGAACAACCGGCGAGGTTGTCGAACTCATGCCTCACAATTGTGAGGCCAGCTCTTTACCGAAAGAGCTAACCGGCCACCTTTTTGCCTTTTTTGCAACAGATGGCGTGGCAGTTTCGACATGCCACAACCCAGAGACAACTTTACACTCTATATTAGACAGAGATCCAAATCCTCCAAGATAACAATTTAATTTGCCACGAAGACTTTTTCACTGCCCCTCATGAAACTATAGTGCTTTAGCTGTGTGTGACAACTTACCTCTAACGAAAAGTTGTTTTTTTTCCCACCATACAAAATTAGCTTTCCAAAGTTTGCAACTGCATGCAAGACGTCTCGACACTTCGTAGAAAATAAAAAAGGAACTAAGAGCTTAAAATACGAGAGCTCATCGCGAAAAACAGCCGCGCAAAGAAAATCAGGATCCTTGATCCAACAGGAAGCGTCCAATAAAGCACTCACAGGCAAGCCACAGGAGGCGTTGTCAAAACTCCATTGAGATCAGTGTTCTTCTATTCTGATTAGCCCAGGGGTTCTCAAAGTTTTTTTTTACATATTCCCCCCTTGCAAACTCAAACACGGTCAATTCCTTCCCAACAAAATCACAAAAAGGCAATTGCAAAAATTTCGCACTGTCTACTGTGAAGAAACAACAGACAATTATGAACCAAACAGACTCTTATAAGGTGAGTCACTGCGGCTAAAGCAGCTTGTCCTTGCATACTGTGTTTCAGGAGTCGGGAACCTATGGCTTGCGAGCCAGATGTGGCTCTTGATGACGGCATCTGGCTCGCTTGATATTTTTTTACACGATTGTTACGGATGAAACTTTTCTGTAATTTTCCTACAAAGCTATCAACAACAACATGCAGCACCAGAAGTCACATTAACAGTAAGAAGCGTGTTATTAAATAGAAAATTCAGACATCACCATTGTTTAAAATTGTTGATTTTGCTTAAAATGCACACGTTAGTCAAGTAAGTTAGTTGTATTAAGTATTGAAAAGTATTATATGACTCTCACGGAAATACAATTAAAAATATATAGGTTTCATGGTTCCCGACCCCTGCTGTAGATAATCCCATCCAAACTAAACCAATATCGTTGGTCAGTTTTTATGTGTTGAATAAACAAATAATAAAGACATGAAGTTTTTTTATCCACAGCTTTTCCTCCCCAATTCCTCCCTGGAACAAATTTCCTCCTAGGAATTAAAAATTCCTCCCTTGGTGAGCCAAGTCTTACCCGTTTGAGAACCACTAGGTTAGCCGATTCGCCACGAAGTAAGGAAAACGTATCGATGTATTCATCAACATAATCGTCCAAAGATTTGTCCAAAACATGGAACCACAATTCACAAATAGCATTTCATTTCGAATAAACTGATCGACACTGACAGCGAAGATCGACGATATTTGTTCTCAGCGGGGTATCGAAGCGGTTTTATGGGTGCTTAACGCGCCTTTGCCATCAGAAAGCTACAGTGTACGTCACCCGTTTGTCTACAACTCGCAAGGACGAAACGACTCCATAACCACTCGGTGGCGCATCCGCGTAATGGTGCAGCTGCTTGGTTGCCGAAGAGTCGAAACACGTAAGGGTTGTCACGTCACGATCCACCTGCAACTGCGAAAGTGCTGGTAAGTTTGAGATCCACTTCGTCCAAGCCAGCTGGAATTGCCCCATCTCAACCGGCTTTTCTCGTGCACAGATCGCGTAACAAGGATTAAGCGAGCAAAATATCGGAAGGCACGAAATCTAAACCCAAAGGGTCAAACAATGAGCTAAGCACAGACAAGCGTCCTCTTCTGTTTTTTTTCTATGTGCAATGTCAATTTTCTGTTTTTTTTCTATGTGCAAACGGTTTCTTTCTATGTGCAATGTCAATTTTAAATTTGTCGTTCTCATAATTCCATGGCACTCCCAATACGTGCTTAGCTGATTTACTTGTATCGTCTAGATTCAGCTTCACGCTCGGTTCGAGATCAGCTCGATCGCATTTCAGGAGTGGCTTTGTGGACCTTCGAGCTGTAGCTAAGCCATTTTGGCAGACGGAAACCTCCCCTACCTAACATATCTTTAAGCCCTTGAACCAACCTCAACGTATCACAGTGTGAGCAGATGCTAGCAATCGTCTACGTAACATTGTTTAACGCAATTGATCACTTCAAAGCTGAAAGCATCGGCGTGATCCTCCGCCGTCTGTAGCAAGGAAAAATGTGCACAACTTGACGACGATTTGGCACCGAAAGGACGTGCGACCACACAAAGGTCAACTGGTGGTTGATCTGTTTCACCTTGCGGCCACCACATTAACTTCAGGAATTTGTTGTTCCTTGGATCCACACGCGCTCGGTCAAACATTGCTTCAATGTCGGCAACGGTGGCTATCTTGCCGACACAAAAACGGAGCAGATTGCCTACCAAGTTGTTCATAAAAGCCAGGCTGCTTAAAGCTTTAAAGCTTGCAGCACAGTCGAACACCGCTCTTAGTTTCCCAGGTTTTAGTGACGCAACACGGGATGATGTGGAAGATACCAACCGTCGGATTGTTCTTCCCCTGAATGCACCTTTCGAATATAACCATTATTAACATAACCTCAAATACCTCCGCATACTTTCCATTCAGTTCAGAGTTCTTTTGGAACCTTATCTTGAAGTGTGCCAGCTGCGCTGGTTCTTGGTCGCGATTGTCTGGAGCTCCTGGACGCCACGGTAGCGCTACTTGGTAATGACTGTCCTTTAATCTCACAGATTGCTATTGCTTCATCAACTTAAGCGCATAGCGACCTTCTTTCGATGTTCCACTGTTCGGACTGCTGTCGGTGGGAAGCAGGTCCATCTTCCATGGACATTCGGCCTGTTTGTGAAGCATCTCATTAGTAACCCTTATGTGGTTAATACCTATCGATAGCTCATCAGCGTGGTTTGCTGCTGGACCGATCAGCGACCATCTTAGCTCAGTTCTTTCCGCTTTTGTCTCGCCCTTCGAAGCTGTATTTCGTAACATCTTTTCTGCAGTTGTGTAGGGAGTCTTCCGATGATTTCGGTGATGATATCAAAATTATTTAAAGCTGAACAGTATTTCACATAACTTAAAAGTGGCATCGCATTCTTCCACCTCTTGATGAGCCAATAATTTGAAACCTATGGCATCGCTTGCGTTGATCACCGATCCCTTAGAAAGCCGGTTTGTATATATATTCACGAGCTGTTAAATGTGATAGTCCATAAATGCAATACAAGATGTCTCTCGCCTTTTGGTATGCTTGGTCTGGGCTGAAAATACTGCAAAAACTCGATTCAGTTTTCTTGCACCCTTCTGATAATGCTGGATTATCAGTAGAATTTTAGTGCGGGACCAACCAACTTCGAAGCAATGTGAGCGTCAAAAATTGATACAAATCGCGGATATTGCGTTGGGTCCCCGTGAAATTTTTCTAGTTCTGGTTTCGGCAGTCCCATATGATCGTTAACCCAGTAAGGCACTGCATAGAACGTCTCACCTGGTGTAGGAGCTGCAGTGAAGTTTCCCTGAGATCTCCGTTCAGCGTTGGAGCCTCGGTTTTTCTGGAACAGATCCTTGGTCCCTGGTACGTTCACGGAAGTGGTAGCGTTCTGCTCCATGTTTACTTCAGCAGGAACAACCTTTGTCTGGTTTGATGCATCGGGTGGAACTTAATCTAGCATCGCATCGTCGGGAAAAACGCAGCCGCCACGTTCACTCTCTTCCTCCCAGACTTGTCGTTTAACTGGAGCTGCTTGCAAATCATGCGTCGCTTGCAAGGTTTCAGGTCGGCGCTGAATGTTTGCCTGCTTTCCAGGTTTCGTTGCGCTTCTCGAACCCCGCGCTTTGCCCGTCTTTGAAATTCCTCGGCCTCGCGCTCCGTGCTGCTTAAGCTGTTCTAGCTTCAAGGCGAGCGAGTTCTTGGTCGGCAATGAGCCTTGCTTGACTTGCACTAGATTCCATACTAGCGCCTGAGGATGAGCGCTATTTACTTGAGCGAAGGGTGGGCGGCTGCGACATAAGTCCTTATTTCCTCTTTATGCAATCCTGCCTCTTCCAACCAAGCGATCGCACGTCGAACTCGATCTTTCTCACCCGTTCCTCCTTTTAATCACATTCGCCAGATGTTTCATTACTTCACTGTCGTCTGAATATAATACATCGTTTTAGTCTCTGTGAAGCTGCTTTCACCTTGGCTACAACCGCTATCACTCGGAAAGTATCGTGCCGTCTTTCTTCATCAAACACTCGGATTCCACGTACTGGCGCATCAGTTCTTCACAGACGGAAGACGTTTCGTCGCAGCCTTTCGATCCAATACTTATGCAGCGACAATTAGTTAAAGACGATTTGTTCTTCGCTCCAATGCAGACGCCCCAGCCCCGCACTGGAGTAGTTTTAAAGTAACGCGTGAAATATGAGTTCATTCCACGTAAATGTATTCCTCTACACAACGCATCGTCAGCACGGTTGAAAAGAAAATGTCGCTTTTCGCTGAACGAACGCTGAATAACTGAACACGGCCACATTTACATCCTGAGTCGATAAACACAGAAGAGCGCGCGTAATCGACATAAAGCGCGCGTCTCACTGATTACCAAGTAAGCCCAACCTGCCGTAATAGTACAGTTTGTTGCAATAACTTTAGTAGCGTACATAAAAACTGAACCATGATCACACATGGAAAGGAAGGTTTATTGTAAAAGCATCTCCTCACGAAGTTACGTTCATCAGAATGTCATGTCAGTATCGAAGAGGTGTGCGACTGTTTCATGTCGCAGGTTGAATACTGTGCAGTCACCAACGCGCGCATGACGCAGTATGGAGAAGGGATGTGCATTATTCAGCATTTAGAGGTTCTGGAATATTCCGGAATCTTTATTTCGAATCCGCAATATCGAGTCCAATTCGGTAGTAACTTGTTGAGGGCAAAATGAGCTGATCGCGCAGAGGTTTAGAACGCCGATCAGTGATCTCGCGACCTGTTGATTAGCTCGTTACGTCACTACGCACTGCCGTGAGCTTGAGTGTTTCTTTCTCTTACTCAGGAGCAGGGTTGAGATAAAGCCGTTTTTATTAAAGAAAACAACCCACCTGTTTTTTTGGGGTTTTGAAAAAAAAACGTTTTTTTTTGTTTTTTCAAAAAGAAACAATATTTTCTTCTTTTACCAGGAAACGGAATGACCCCATTCTGAATTGTTTTTATTGCATCATCCGATATCACCATTTTCAGAATTACACAATAATAATTTGTTGTACCTACTATGTCATTCAAAATTGAGGGTAAAGATATGTACCCCATCTTTGTTTTTGCATTGTCCTGTTGGTTTGTTCACTCCTTCGTGGAAAGGCTTGGCAAGCATACGCACAGCAAACAGAGAAAAGCCACTTCCACAGAAATTCCTCAGTTTCATATCAAGATTATGTGCATGCACTGCTAGTTCAGCATCTACACAGGGTATTTTTTCAACATATAATTGAGTATTGTCCAAAATCGGGAAAAGTTTAGATGCAGGAAAGGCAGAAAAATTGGTTAAAATATACCAATTGTGCAGAGCTCAAGGAGATAACCATTCGAATTTATTAAAACTGTTCGTTTTTTTCTCTTTTTTTCAAGTCCTTCAAATTTCGTTGCTGTTTGTTTTGCTTGATAAAAAAATGATAGTTTGCTGTACAAGTGTCCTGCTTATTTTATTTTTTGCTTCTTAGTAGATTTTTCAAAAATGAAGTAAAGAGTGGAATTTTTGACGAATTTATTGTTTTTTTTTAAGTGGACTTTTCGAAAGAAATCTGGGTCGTTTTTTTACAACAACCCTGCTCAGGAGCACAGAGCGCCACTGAAAAACTTGTTGGAACTATTTGTTTTGCCGACTCCGCAATTTTTCACATTGTTTTAATCCATATTATTTCGAATCTAAACATACGGAAAAACTCTGGTTTTGGTATTCGAATACTGAAGGATTCTTATCCAGAGGATTCGATAATCCATTGTATGCATGCCTAGTATAGAGTCGACAAAATGTGCGTGCGATGAACGAAAGACACGCACGCAAAGCAAAAATATAAAGTTGGAAACGATTAAAAAGAGTATTTGAAAAAGTTTTGAAAATTTATGTTTGTAGCAAAAGGCTCGATCAATAAAATGCAACATTTCGCTAATTGCCATGAATCGTCTTGTGCGATTGGGAAAAGATTGTCGAGTTGTGTGCCTTGCTAGAAACGACAGCTTTCAAAATTTCTTTCCACTGTGCTTAGGTTTCCTCAAAAAGCAGCACGGCGGTTTTTCGCGATAAACTCTCGTATTTTAAGCTCTTAGTTGCCTTTTTTGATTTTCTACGAAGTGTCGAGACGTCTTGCAGATCGTCACGCATCAGTGCTTTGCATCGACAGGCGCTTGACTCCCACGTGCCTGACGTTGATCTTCACTTCGGCGAGCAGCTCCTGCTCCGAACAGCTCCTCCTCCGAACAGCTCCTCCTCCAAACAGCTCCTGCTCAAGTCTGCACTGAGCAAATGTTTGTTTGGTTGTGTCTGCGTGGTTGCGCAATTGGTTGCGCACGAAGCGCATGCGCACGAATTGCGCAACCACGCAGACACAAAACCAGTAAAACGTTCCAAACGCAAACAGGACTGTGCCATACGTGCGCAGTCTTAAATTTGGAATGTTGCAAATGCGCGAGAATGAGATGACACTGCGCGATTTGTGGCACTGCGCAGTTGCGCGCCTTAGAGGGAAACACTGCTCCACAGCTCCTGCTCCTTAAAACACCAGTTTAGCGTCGACATCGAACCTTTCACATTAAAAAACGTATTGATGCAAGCCGGGGTGCGACTTCTGTGCAATGCAGACAATGGAGTTTTGAGCAGTGGAGGCGATTCAGGCGCGAATCGCTTGGTATTTGAGCTTTAATAAAAGTATGGTGAGCTGGCGATTGCTTGTGGTGGTTCGTGTTTGGTTTTCAGCGATTTGTGGTTGGTTTTCGGCAGTTTGTGGTTTGTTTTTCATCGGTTTGTGGTTGGTTTTCGGCGATTTGTGGTTGACTTCTGCAGTACTTTTGTCTCGCGCATACTCGTATTCTCGCTGCGAAGACTTTTAACATGCATTCGCCCTGGCAGGCAACTGCCAGGCTACTTCGCGCAATATCTTACAGGTTAGCGATTCTAATACAGAACAGATGCAATATGCAGATACTTAGAGCCAAGCAGCCCCAAATTGAAATATGAAACACTATAAGTTCGTGGAATTTTTGTCAAATTTGTATGTCAAGCCCCTCTGCGCGAATGTTAAGCCCCCCAAATAAGCGACTTTCTGGCGAAGGTTCTGCACAGATCATGATCTAGTTAAGTGGTACAGTTGTATTGCTAAATGGCACGGTGTATGTTTCAACGCTAACACGCCTCAAACTGTTACTTTTTTTCAACTACAAACATTTTGGTGATCGCGTAAATTTTTACTAGCGAAGCCACAATGCACGGCGCCAGGTCAGAGCCACGGGGGCATTTGGCGGGAGCGCCCTCCCAAATTTGCCTATGTCCAGAAAAAGTTACTTTGAACATACTGTGATAAGAAGATTGCTTCCTTTAAATATTCCCCCCAAACCTTTGAACCTTACTACGGGCCTGTTCGGCATTACTGTATTCTCAATGACAGGAGAAAAGACGGTTTGCGAATATTGTTGCTTGCGTGCTTTACTCATAAACTTTTGCTTTGCAAAGCCGATCACTTTGGCCAAGTTCGTGGGTTGGCTGAACCGCACGTTTTGCCGGAATTGCGTTCTGTGCCACTCTCGTTGCGTCACTCAGGGTCGGCCTTGAAACGAAGCAGCAGCATCGGGGGCCCGCGCCACAGTGTTCAGGTAGATTGCTCACTTTTTCCAGATACATCTTGCGCTCGAGAATTCAGTAGAAACAGCAGCTTGCAAATCTCATTATTAACAAACAACCCTCTCGTTAGAACTAGCGATGCATTTCGTCTATTAGCAAACATGCTCAGTTCTCGTGCTAAGGCTTTACATGTGCGCCCTACCATGGTCGTAGAGCACGGTTGACTGAACACGATGACGTCATGAAACCACTGCTCAGAGGGGCCCCGCGCCTTGGTTTTGCTTTGGGCCCCGCACCTGAAAGGGCCGGCCCTGGCTTCACTACATGAATCTAGCCTCTGTTTCTTTCTGAGTCCTGCAATGCGTAAATCTCGATGTTCCCTCGTTCCTGAAACTTAGACTCCGGGTGCACATAAGTTACAGCTGCTTGAAAGGGCTACAAAATTTTCAGCGACGCGGTGGTTATTTTTCAACTGGAAGTTGTTTGATCAGGCGAGCGGTGCGAGACCAACTGAAGTCGTGTTTCGCATTTGTCTCACCAAAATATTTGAAAACTTACGTTCCGAAGTATCACTTGGCTTCAACAAAAAAAAATCTTGAAAAGAATTGTGTCTGTTTCGTGATGAGACGCTGACTATAACTAGCTGACCAGCAATTTGGTTGAGAGGATGGGGGAGTCATCAAAAACAAGGGTGGCCACACGCAAAATATCAGTTGCAAATGCATTTTTTCAAATACGTGTAAGCTTGTTACGTTACGTTAAGAAACTAATAAATTAACAAATACGTTGTGTGAAAGCATTGGCTGGAACGGACGTTTGCACATGGCATTGTCGCAAAGTGTCCTTGAACATCTGTCACAGGCTGCAATGATAAGGTACATCCGAAGTAAAATTAAAGTCATTATTGCCGGGAAAGGGTTAAACTGGCAACAAAAAATGAAGATCCCAATTTCGATCTTTTCCATGTTGGAAAACATTTTCCGCGAACCTAGACCCGTAAGCGTGATCGGAGATTGACAGCCGATCCTGCACCAGTTTTCTGAATTCCACCCTTAGTGTCGTGCGGTAGATGTGGAAATAATGCCAATAATCCACAAAGTTCAGCTTTATCTTATTTTGTACGTTGATTCTCATGATTTTTTGTTTGTGGCTGGGATGTGAGAAAACTCCAAGAAAGCAGAAAAACGACCGGCATGGCATGAAGTATCGGTCCACGTCTGCACTGTTGCTGATGGGGAACCGGTGGTGTCTGGCAGATCCATACACCACGTACAACCGGTGGTGTCTGGCAGATCCATACACCACGAAGATAGATACCGCAGACCACTCGTGGCATTCCGGAATGGAGTATACAGTGAAACCGAGCAAGAACGAAACTGAAGATATTTTTTTTCTTGTTTCTTTGTGTTTTTGAGATTTCTCCTCAGCACAATTAAAATATTTATGGAAAGCCGCGTTTGCAAGGATTCTCTCTGCGTATTTTGGTGAATTGGATACTATAGACCAGTTTTGCTGTGAGATTTTGAGGAATCTTTGCCACCCGCTGGTATTAAAACTGAAGCTCTGCGTTTTTTGAAATAAGTGCAATTAGTTTAATAGTGACAGTGTGATTTGTTTTGACAAAACCCAGGGTTTCTGTCTTCAACACAAAGATGCTCTCAAACTATTTTTCACCTCTTAGTCGTTATATAGTTCAATGGCATATCGTAATAATTTTATGAAAATTTTTCTTTGCGGCAACTTTCATATAAGTGTGTTTTAAAAATTAAAACTGACCAACTACTCTTGCTAATTCAATCGCTGAATTGTGCAACGCTTCATTTGCAGAATTATCCCTTAACACCTTGCAATTAAATCTCAATACAGTTATAGCCCGTTCCTTCGGGCTATCTTGTTTCGTGAATCAGTGTCGGCTTAGAGAGGGATCCGGGAAATGGAAAGAATAATTGGGAAAAAATTTTCATTACGCAAATGCCAACAATGATGGGGATGTGCTTTATACAGTATGCTACTGTAGAACATGCTCACGTCGATGTCCACAGGGAAACAATCTACTCCAAACTTATGAACAACCATCAACGTGTTCAAATGGAAACAGACTGCTTGTCAGGGCGGATCCAAGGGGGTGATCTCCCACCCTAAGACCTACCAAAGTAACTTTATTCACCATGATATTTTACAATTCGGAAAACATCATTCGCGATCTAGGGCCATTCCGTCGTGCATTGTTTTATCACAGCAGTGTTGTGAAATATACTTGCGCTCTCTTCCAGCAGTTTAACCCATAGTGATACTTGGCTATCAAAGATCACTGAAATCGCCTCCCCTAACTTTACTGGCTGAACCTACCCCTTTTACTTGTACAATATTATTAGACGAAAGACTCGCAGCTTTTCTTCCCTGGCAGATTTTATTGAAGAATTGACAACTTGATAATTGCTTTTTTTCACTGGAGGCAAATGGTCACAACCGGTATTTAAACTTGGCTGCATGTAAAGGAAAAAAGTATTAGCACACGAAAAAGTCTGTTACCGCACGATCCACTAACAACTCACAGAGAGCCCTTTGTTGTGTAAGAAATGCTCCTGCTACATTCCTTGACCTTTACTTTTCGAACCTCCATTGTTTTTCCCCTACAAAAACAGCAGGACATTTGTAGCAATCCAACTTAAGAATTAATACGTGTGGCGGCCAGAAGATGGCGCCACATGTGAATAAATGGTCACCGCTAGATGGTGCCCATAAGTTAAAGTCACTGTGATAGTCACCACAAGCGAATTATCGTAGTTCACTTATCCCTATATAATGATAGTACAACCTAGTAGTAGGAGAGTGAACTCCTCGAGGGGGCTCTATTGTTGCTGGTTGGTTTCCTGTTAGTTAATGCTCCGAATTGCCATCTTTTGTTTGTGCTTGCCTCAGTAGTTCAAGGCGATGCAGTCAACTGCAACATACGTAACACGTTTTAGCTGGTTTTTTTCTCTTTAATTTCTCCCTAACGTTTTGTGTCGGTCACAGAACCGTCGCCAGAAAGTTTTCGCTAGGGTGCTTTGCCAATGGCGGTTCTAAGAGGGGGCCTGAATGTTTCATGGCCCCCCAAATTTTTGTGTGGCCCCCGCTTGGCTCCCAGTTTTGTGCTTAATTTCACGTTCAAGTTAGTTTGATTCACATATAGCCTGCAGCAGATAAAAATTTTAAACGATAATTTAGAAGCTCTCTTGCCTGCATTCAATATTTTCGAAATGCATGACAAGCTGTGTTGTTGGTTTTGACGGGCGTGTAACGGGAGTTGTTTATGACGATACAAATCGGTGATTGCTCGGATCCTGCGTGAAATTCAGTCAGACCGCGGTTTTGGTGTTGAAAGATTCAGTTCTGATCTAAGAAACAGCAGTTATAAATGGGAAGATAGATTTATCGTGCACAGTTTTTTCAACGTTTGGTGTAAGCCAGGCCCGTAACCAGCTTGGGATACCAGGGACGAAGAGTTTTGTGAAAGGTGCCCAAATTTTTTAAACGATATCCAAAACATTTTTCCAGGGGGGTGAAAAATTTTCTAGGGGTGCTTCGCCCCCCCTGGTTATGGGCCTGGTGTAAGGGACCACCAAGAAATTTTCTGAGGATGCATATTATTAGCAAACTGTTCAGAATAATTCCTAAACCTATTGTTTATTACAGTATTGGCAGTCACAGTGCACAATTAGTTCTACTGCACTTACAAATTAATTCCAACACAAATTTTGCAATTTCAACTTGATCAAACAGCTCTTGTTCATCAGTAAAAGCATCGGTTTCTTACTCGTCACCTGGAGATTAGTGCTGGCTCTGTCACCGTTTTTAGTGCTGGCTCTGTCACTCTCCGTCTGTTCTTTGCTTTTATCCATTTCATTCACAAATCTTAAGCGCGCCTTCATCAAATCTCCAAGGCTTCGCAAATTTAAGGATGAAACACTATAAATCAGTTTAGATTTTGTCAATTTTCAGAATGTCCAGCCTCCCTGCACAAACGTAAAACCCCCTATTGAAGACTTTCTGGTGACGGTTTTGTCTGGACTGTTCATTGAAACATTAATCAGAGCATTCAAAGTTACATCAAGCAGCCGATTTTGTTGCTTGGTTTTAACATGGCACAGAGTTGAAAATGCTCGCTCTGGCCAGGCTGTGGCAAGTGGAATGGACAGCGCAATGGAGTGGAGCAGTATCGGTTGTCTCGTCGACCATACAAGCTTAGCGCGGGCTCTACTTGACATCAGAAACAATGCGATTACTCAAATGTTTCCAGATGAGCAAAATAAACTCTCTTGCTGTCACAGAACTGGTATGGCTGAGGTCGCGAAGCCGATCATTATGGCCAATGCAGTCCACTAAGGTTTGGAAGGAAGCTATTTTTTGATTTGCTATCTCTTCAAAAATCCAGTAAATCAGATGTACGCGCTCAGGTACCATGTTAACTTTATCGGAAATGCGATCCCGATGGATAGCATGAAATAGTGAAACGTGTTGAGTTTTTCCAGACTATTGCCTTTATGGTATTGATCAGTGCTGAGATGATTATCTAGGCGGTTTGGGCGTGGAGGCCTGGCAGTTTCGGTAGTGTCAATATTACCATTCTTTCCTCGGCCGGTGGTAACTGCTGGATGCTTGGAGCAAACATACTATGCCTCTGTCACCATGCAGAGTAAGCACATTCATTCGTAGCGATTCATCAAAACATTTCAGCCTAATCCATAATTGAAAAGTCTTAGTTGCTGATGACTGACTGTTAACTGAAACTGACGATGCTTTTGAGATTCTAACAGTTGAATGCTGTTCTTCCTGCGTAATCGATAAAACCTTTGCAGTCACTGCTGCTGGCGTTCGCACTTTCTGGCTGACTTACAGCAAGAAATTTACTGCTTCATTCTTGGTTGGATAGCTTTACGGTATTGCTGTGACATTATCTTCTGAAAATACTTATACAAGAAAGTAAAGGTATAAAATCGGAAAAAGGCTTGGTTTGCTAAAAACGTTTGTTCTTTCGTTTGAGCGAGTTCTTCTTTTATCCAATGCTAGCCCGCCTAGATATCGGGGCAGGTGTTGAGCGGCCATTTGATTGTCTCATCGTCCAGAACCGTCAGGCCGTGTAGACCGTGGTGAGGTCGATTAAACTGGCTGTTTCCTATGTGCTGGCGGCGAGAGAATAAACTGGCTGTTTCCTTTGTGTTGTACAACAGTCCAAGGTTATTGGATGTTGCCCAGGAGTCCAGGCTCTCATCGTTCGGGTATGTTGTGTTGTAACCCCAGTTGACGTGCTGGCAATTGAAGTCGCCAACGTACAGGCTGGGGTGTGGGAACGTCGCGATGGTCGTTGGAGTGAGTCGCGAGCGTGGAGGTTTATAGACGTTGACGATCTTGTATCCTGCGACGTCTACGCACAACCACTCAGTCTCTGATTGTTTTGGAGACTGATCGACCAGTGACCATTCCAACCGCTCTTGGCAACTGTTACGTCACAAGCATTGAAATATGACGTCATTACATATACTCCATATGAAGTCTAAATTATACTATTTTAGACAAAACTACACCATTATGAAAACCTACTACAAACGATATTGTTTTATTCAGGTCACCTGTAACATGAACGCGATAGAACAGACATGGAACGAAAATATATGAACAGTGACAAGGCCCACAGGAAAGAGCCCGAGTTAACAAAGTGAAGTGGGACCGTAGGTGGCGGAACAAACATACAAAGCAAGCAAGGTTACGTTCTCCGATATAAATCGTGATCGAAAACTCGGGCGAAGCCCGAGGAGCCCGTATGCAAGAGTAGCCACTGGGCTGTTAAAAACACCATGAACACAGCTTAAAAACAGGCAAAAATGACACAGTATTGATGCCTGTCTTAAACACATTCAAAATCACAACTTTTCTTCATCTTGAACACAAAAGCATCATGATTGAATACTCATTGTTCAACTGCATTAGATACCGGAAGGCAAAGACAAGACAAAATATACGCAGCAACAAGCAAGTTGTCCGTTAGGATACCAATTGTGTTGCCAATGCAAAAATAAAATATAGCTATTTAGCGTTGCCAATACAAAAACAAAAACACAATTGAAATTGATCTGTCAAATATTTCATTTTGCGAATAAGATTCAGTAAAATTCACTATTGGGAATGGTGCTAAAACGCATGAAATTACCCAATTCTTGGTGGTGTGGCACGAACATTTCCTACACGCAAGCATATGGGTGTTGGAAGAGGGGCAGGAATTTGAAAAATTCAGCAAAAAGGGCTGTGTTCTAAATTTCGAGTGGTAAAAACCAAATTTCACCACATTTGCCCCCGTAGAAACACTTGGAAAAATCCACTCGTGGCCCCTCTGGAAAAGTTCCTTCCAACACCCATTGCACACAAGCAGGTAAAATGCTTTTTTCAAAATTTTTGTGAAAAATTGTGTTGTATTACACCATCTGGCAACATTGTTCAACAACACCAATGCGGTAAGCAATTCATAGCCGGGAGACAGACTGTGCACTGTGTATTCTGTCAAACAATTACGAAATCCTGCCAAATTCACTGCCAAATTACAAATAGGGATGGAAATATTATCGAAAAAATACTGCCAAAATTCTGCAACGTTTTTTTTCATTAAACGATTTACTTTATCACTGGACACAATACTAATTGTGTTACTCAAACTTACGGTCTTTAGGCAAAAACGTGGGGGGGCCAGGCCCCCCCCAGATATAAAAGTGGTGGGCCTAGGCTCATGCGGGGCCCCTCGGTTCCGCCACCTATGCCACTGGCCACCAAAGGGGGCCCACTAGCCAACACTCAGAAAAAGTTAAGAAATTTGTTGTGAATCCGGGTGCCGTGGATGTCAAAATTAGCTTTAAAAACCCGAAAACACCCCGAAAAACGCAAAAAGTCAACAATCTACTGAGCATGAAAAATATAAAAATGCAAGCTAAAGGGAGCCTGACCTTTCATTTAACTTGCCAGGGGGCGGCTCGACCTCCATGCCCACCGTCAGTTACGTCACTGTCTAATTTGTGTGTAATTTTAATTAGAAACTTTGGCATCTTTTAATAAAAATGTGCAATACTAACGGTGTTAGAGATTGCAGAGATCGTATGGAAATTAGTTAAAAAAGATAGATTTTCCGAACTGAAAGATTTGACACTAAAACTGTACTCGATGTTTGGAAACACATACGTGTGTGAGAGTACATTTTCTACGATGAAGCAAGTCAAATCTATAAACAAAATTCGAATGGCAGACGAAATACCGGACGACAGTGTCCGACTTGCACCATTAACACAGATATTTATGAAGGAATGATAGTGTCACAGAAGCCTAAACCACAGGCACCCCACTGATAGGGATTTGTAATAAATTGCTAGATGCTACTACAGTGTTTTATTAAGGTTTTTGAAAGGGTGTCGTGGTGTAGTTTCAGGGTGTCAACGCCATTTTCCCTTCTATCTCTGATACTTTCATCTGATTTTCACAGAAACGCCAGTTTCCGTGCAAGTATGCTTTATTATTTGAAAACAACATTCACTTTTGGCAAACAAACTAAAGACAATTTGATAAATAGAAAGTTTCAGTGAAGGCCTACATACTCATTGATCCACTCAATTGTGTGCCCGCTTTTCCTTTAAGGAGAATCGCGGGGGCAGCAGCCCTAGGAGGACTCGAAATACTTCACGATCAACAGCAATCCGAGATAGTTCTGCTGGCTCCAAACCAAAACGGGACCAAGCAAGGTCGAAGATGTAGTTGTTGAAGTGTCTCTCACTCTGTAACACACTAGCACGAGCGGTGAATCTGATTCACGCTGTCCTATGCGATGATGAAGGCGTTACTCAGGCTCGCGGCTGTTA
>JGI24021J15306_10001046_pt1 | contig 25325 bp, 14 predicted proteins | sample Ectturendosymbi1_FD_15306 | JGI IMG/M metagenome (IMG submission 15306) | reverse complement strand
GTAGAAGAATATGCATATTATGTCAACAAACTTCGCCAAAACGTTGGTTTGGAAACATGAATATGACGTCAAATTGTGACGTCACAAAGACCGCACACCACTAACAAATGACCATCATATGCCACTAAATGAACCCCCCATGAAAATTTTCTGCGTACGCCACTGTGTTGAATTAAGTATCATTATTGACGTCTCTACAGGCTTGACTTGCTTCCAGTTTTAGCATAAATATTTTCGGTTTTGTTGCAAATGTGTTTGAATTTTGCTTGTAACTTTTTCCTAATAATCGTTCTTTTGGCATGGGTATAATTCATCTACTTGTGCATCACGCCTACTGCACAAATGTCGCGTAAACGTTGCTATAAGCGTGATAAAGCTAGTCCTGCTGTGGTTGCTGTTTGGTATCAATGATTCCGTAACTTCTATGCCGTCTGGAGGCAGACGCAGTCGAACTGCGACCCTTTGTTTCGTAATAAATGGTAAAGTATGGTGGAAACGCACTCTTCTCGCAGTGGTTACCATCATTTTGTTGCATCATAATAAACATATGAAGCTAGTCAAACCATTTACATCACATGTTATTGCGTGGCCCGTCAGAAAAGGTTTTAATCAGTCGATTTGCAGAACAAAAGAGCAGGAAACGAGATTGCAGTGTTTAGCTAGCGCGATGCCGAAATCTGTAATGCCATCAGCAGCTAAAATGCGCAAAGTTTCTGAGAAAAAGCGCGCTGATCTGGCAGTGTTAGTTAAAACGCAGGGTCTGAATCGTTTTTTCCAGCAAAACTTCCAAACAGCAAATGGTAGGCTAAAGCAGGGCGTTATTCAGAACACCAGAAAATGTAGTTTGGCTGGCCATATTGACATGTTATTTTTCTGGTGTTTTTGTTTGTGATCTCTCGCTTCTGCTTATTGTTCGGGTGAATGTTGTTTTTATGCCGAGTCACTCTCTAGCCTGTAAAATATTTTTTCTTACAAGTAAGAATACACTCTAGCGTTATGTCATAAACTCTCTTCTCGCAAATAACTGTATGTGCAGTTGAGCAACCATAAGCATATTCTCAACTACCGGAAAAAGCAAACGAGAACGTTGCGAATCAGCGAAAACATAATTTTTATATAAGATAACATCATGAATTACGTCATAGGGGCCCTACAGTGCAAATTGCCCCGGTCCCCCCTAACCTTTAATCCGGCCCTGCCTGGGCTAAGGGTACAGTGGGTTGAGCACGGACGACTAAAAATGGTGGACTGGGTTCGGAAGGCTGAAAAAACGGTATTTGCATGTTTAGCGTTAGTGGATAGGTGCAAAAAGATTCGCATGCGGTGTTGCCATTGTCTTGCCACCAACGTAGTGTTCACTGCAATAGTTTGGGTACTGCTTGGTGTAAGGCTTTCCCCTTTCATTCAATCTTTGCTGGCGAAAAAGTGTTTTTTTCGAAACGTTCAATACGATTTCATTCAAATCATTCGTTGTTGGTTTATTGTTTCTTATGTGATTTGTCACTGAATACTGATTAGGCGCCATTTGCTTCTCAAATTAACAGAAAGTCAAATTTAAATGTACGTTTTTGCGCAAAGTGATAAGTGCTTGATTTTGCTACTATTTTCGCGAACCATTAACCGTCATGTAAGCATTGCAATGCAAAAGTGAATCATCATCAACGGATTGCCGAGAGTTTCGCGATTCAGCTGTATTTTACAACAGTCCGGGACGGAAATGATGTGAGTTGTTGCTGCACCTATAGTGGACACATTAGTGCATTAATGTTTTGCGCATTCTTACTGCGTAATTCCCAGTAATATTCCATTCGTGATTCAACGCGATGTACCTGTTTGCGAACAGTTCGACCGCTGACGTGATAGCCTGCAAACCTACATAACCGCAGTCGGTCGCTGTTTCCTGTGGCGCATTCGAACGCCCAACGCTTTTGTTCGTCGTCATTCTAATTCTGATTCTACCGAACCATTACGTTACGTTATATGACTTCACGCTCACTTGCATTGGAGTTTTTTGTTGTATATCTGAATATAATCGAAAGAAACAGTCAACTTCTGGAGAGTTATTACTGGAGTACTACTGGAGAGTTATCAGCGGACCTGTGCTCCTGCAACAACTAGGTTGACCCCTCAACCACTAGGGATCTCTACAATAACCTACAACCCAGTCCCTACACACCTAACAAATACATACGTTTGTGAAAATTTCGGGTGGGGGGCAATTGCCGGATTGCCCCGCTCTGGTTGCGGGCCTGGTCCTTGTAAAACTATAGGCAGCTAAGTCTGCGTCCTAACAAGTAACCCATAAAATCCTACAAATTATTTTTCCTCGCAAAGAAACGCCCTTGCTGTAAGGGCAGCAAAAACAAGCGCACTCACCATGAAAGCGAGGAACTAAACAGGCTGTGCGCTTTCCATTTGGCGTTTAGAAAGTTGCTCATCATTTTTGAAGCGTAAAAGTTTGGTTTTGATGTTTTTGCAATAGTGACTTTGCTTTGTGAGAGAAGTCTTTTCTATCTGCAATTAACTTCATCTGATCTACCGGAAAAATATGCAGGATCAATGGTAGACAATGTCGGCAATAGTTTGCTAGAAGAAGTGGATTGATTTTTTATCATATAAGTGACCCGCTAGATCAACTTGAATTAGACGTTGTTAGTGAACATCCTGGTCTGCTGAACAACTTCATTAAATTTACACAGATCAAGCACCCTTCACGTTATATCAAATTTTCTGTCTTGTTATTTAGGTATTGGCGCGATGACTTTGCAGGGCTATTAAACAGGATGTTCCTGGTTGCTCTCGAGGTTGAAGCCCTTTACACAAACTTCCATCTTTCTTTTTGCAGCGCTTGTGTAACGTGGACACAAGAGAACGTATATCCAAACTGAAGCGCACCAAACCAGGATATTCCGCTGGCAACGATCACTTGATCGATTTTGCGATTAATGATCGCATTGTTTTGAAGCACCATATCAATAGCTCATCATCGCAGATGTTTACGTCCTTATCTTTGTATTTTGCCTTGATTCGCGCCGTGTCAGTCATGTCCCGGACACAAACCCGCATCCGTGTTAAGGTCAAACAGCATCATATAAAATACTGCGCAAGTGCCAGAAAGCTACAGATGCTTCCAGGAGGAAGCGATTTGTGCATTTCACTGCACTGAATAAAGCAAACCGATACGGCTCAGATTTAACGAGATTATCGCGCAAATTTCGCGCCATGGCACTTCGTGCCGTTTTATTATCTGCGTTACTGGCATGCGGTGCTGCTCCCCACAGGTAAGCTCACGCCTTTGTATTGGTGCAAAATAAAAAATAATGTAATTAAAAACATGCTTCAATTTGAGCAGTTTTTTCCCCGTTTTAACAGATTTAACAGAAGTGCAAAAATTGAATAAAGCTAATCTTTCGGTACCAAAGATGCGCAAAAACGACCACACGGGGCAGTTTGTTTTACGAGAAAAGTTGTTGGTTTCATTCCATCAATTGAATGTGTATATTTTTAAAAAATTTTGACGTTATCTCTATAATTTATAGTTTATGAATCAGATAAATATCTTTTTGGGCGTAGCATTTTGTGTGGATATTACGTGCTTACTCGAATACTTTTATATGCTTTGTGAATAGAAATTTCATAAAAAGCACAAGCTTAGAAATATTGTTTTATTCCGCTATTTGCTTTTTTGCGTTTTCTTGCAGTTCCCGTTGCTACTCTTAACTTTTAACTTGTTAAAACCGATCGCATAAAAACGTTAGTTGTAAGGGCAGAAACGTATGCGCAACTTTACAGTCTTGCAAGGTTTCGTCGCTTAAAACTTTGATTGATTAAAACGCTACCCTTGTATTTTAGCTACAAAATGTACGTTTAGAAACAGTTCCAAATAGAATTTTCTCGCAAACATGTTGTTGCAGTGGTAATAGTAGCAGAATTTGTTTTTTATATTTGTGAAGGTTGATAAGGCGTCGTTGACAATAACCAAAGTCTTTATTTTGCAGTGCCGCTTTCGAAGACTGTAAGTATACTCTGCCTTCTCTTGTACCGCATCGTCTATATAGTTGGAAAAGATTGCTGGACGTAAAAAAGTCGTAGTGCATTGAAGAATCTTTCGCATTGTTGTTTGTTTTTAAATAATGAAGTGTGTTTCGTGCAAAGTAAAGTATTTAAACTAACCGGTTTAAAATGGTTCTTAGACGAAAGAGTTTAATCAGGCTTGTTTCAAACCTAACTGTCTAAACGTCTTGGGTACGGCATGTGTGCTTTTCCAATAAATGCAAACGAATCATGGCATGCTGCAGATCTTAAAAAAATGTATTTTCGATTTTGATCCCTAAAGACCTAGTTGCAAGAATGGAATGCGATGAATTGACAAACTTACAAATTTACTTGGTAATTTTTTAAAGCTTGCTCATATTTTACTATCTTTTACAGCTGCAAAGACGGACCCTTCCTTCCCCTCCCCAGACAGTAAGATTGGCGAATATGTAGAGTAAATTTAAGTGTAGCGAAAGAAACAAAATTTTTTTGAATTGTGTGTTCCAATGAAAGCTTAATGTTTTGTTAATGGAAAAGTTGAACAAGTTTTACTTGTGTTGCAAAAGGTGAATAAAAAAATTGATATTGTGTCCGTATGCATATGTTGTTTCCCAACACCAGCAACTGGAAATGCCAGTTTAAAACGTACGTCTTCCAAAAATGTAGTATTTTGGGAGATGGGTCTCAGTTATTGGTTCTTGCCCTTTACAGAAATATATGAAAACGCTTGGCAGAAATGTGAATATTGGAAGTGACTCTGAATTGCAGCATCAAAACTTACTAAATATACAAGGTCTTTTTGATTTTGAATAAAACGCGCAAGTGTTTGCTTTTTAATTGGCGAACCTTTCAGACGAAGTATTAACAGCGATTTTTAATGTGGTCTTGCAGTAAAACGCAGCGCAACCTTTTCATTGTGTCTGTAGCTGTTTACTATTTTACGTTTAGAGAAAATAAAAAACTGCTTAGAGCTTAGAAGAATTGTGAATTAACGAGATAAAGAAAACGTAAATTTGGTATTGTACAAATTGACAGACAAACGTGCAATGCCAGCAGTGATATTCAATAAAATAAAAACACAAAAATAAAACCTGTGCAAGTAAGCTACTTCAACAGAGTAAAACACCGTAAGCTTTATATTTTTTTCGTATGCTCTGTGGCAAAAACAAATGATATTTAGTATAGACAAGAAGCTAAAATTAAACTAGAAATATTTGCAAAAAAACAGAAAGTAAAAATTTAACGAAAAAGTTTATTCTTATTGGCAAATAAATGCAGAGTAAATAACGTAAAAGTTTATTCTTATTGGCAAATAAATGCAGAGATAATAATTTATCTGAAGGGTTGCCGCTTAAAGTTAAGAGACCTGCTGTGTTAAAAAGCTTTAGCAAAAAGCTTTTACCTTTATCCTCGAAGTGGGAATATTGTTATTGACGGTGAATTTTGCGATAAGTTTATTCTTCACTTGTATTAACAGTCGGTGCAGGAAGAGTTAACTTAGGTTCGTAGGTAGCACATCAAATCTATGTAGACCTCTCAATGGTTGCCGCTCTCCGAGTCTATGCGAGACCTAAAAGTCGGTTGGTAAATTTCTTTAATTTTATAACTTGTTTTTATTCTTAGTTACACCATTCGACTTGGAAGCGCCACCCAATGGTGAAGTTGAATGTAAAACAGAAAACGGAATCACGTACGTTCAAGCTTCAATTTTTACTACTTTTGAATGTCATTTCGATTTTTTAACCATTAGCACATATTAAGGTGGTTCTATCAAATCTGCATAAAACATGTTCCCACATGTCATGACTATGATTAGCCTTATTTTAAAGGGCTTGCACCGCCAAATGCAAATCGGGATTCTCGTTCAAATCTGGGGCATCCGTAGGAGAAATGATTGTCAACCAATTCCTCGATGGAAAATGGATGCTTGGTGATCACTTCCCTTCATGCAAACGTAAGTTGTGGGTTATTTGGAACAATTGAATGTGCAGCACACCAGGAACATTTCAATAAAAAGTGAATTTGCCTGTTTCCGTGCAGTTACTATACGGCTTTGAGACAATGACATTCAGTTACAGTCAGCATTTTTAATAGCAGTTACATCATCACAAATTTAACTTTTCCGGTTTCTTATTCATGTCACGTTATGTCGACTCTTTCTGTCACTTGGTTTGAGGACACCCATACAAGCTAAATTATTCACTTTGTTCCAGTTGAACTATCTATTGTTCCGACTTCACGAACACGTATTTTTTAAAAATAAAGCACTCCCCTAAGTTAATGTTATTCGGAATTAAATGGCAGTTATTTTGGACTTTAGCCAAAAGAAATGAAATTCCAAATAAATGCAGCGAACAGGCCGTAACGCCATTTTCGTTTTTTGAAACTTCGTTACGCTTGCTATTCCCATCATGTCACTNATTTTCAAACCGTGTTAGGGGGACGAATTCAGACAGCTTTTTGACAAAGATCTGTTTAATGCGGTTGACGTCATAAAACGCATTTTATACCTCATTTCATAACCTTTTTCTAAAGTGTTTAATGCAAAGCAGTGACAGTTTATTCATGAATGATTAAGATGGTGGCTTTTTGTTCATACAACATTACGTTTTTAACGATCTTTCCAGTTTATATTTCTGTAAGACGTGGATCACCGTCAGGAAGTTATATTTTTATAATATAATCAAAAAAATACTACGGCTACCTCTGAAAAAAACAAAATCGCATGTTCCTGTTTTTGAGAAAACAATTTGTTTCTTAAAACAGCAGGAGCATTCCCACAATGTTGATTTTGTTAGAAAGTACAGAAAATCATTCAAATTTGTACGAATTAAAAAATCCAATGAAATGGCTTCTAAATTGTCTTGCTACTTTAAATATTTTCAGGAAATAAACTAATCCTTTCTTTGAAGGACTGGATGCGTAACTGGCTTTGCAATCGTACACTCAGTATGAAGTTTTTATGTTACACCACAAACCACATAAGTTGTATGTCTGTTTGTCTGTACTTGGGCTGGTGATAAAGCATGTACCTGACGATAACAGTATTCGTTGTGACGTAGTTACAATCTGCGATAACATTCATAAAATGATGTTAGCTTTGCAGGTATTTTTTCCAGACGACTTTTAATCAGAGGATATTTTATGCTTTACAACAAGCGTTATTAAAAATTATTGCCAGTTACTTAAAACACAATCTTTGGATCTGTGCAAGATCTATGGATCTTGCAACGTCATAAAAAATACATACCGTTAAAATTACCAAACAAGAAGCAGCAACAGAGGTTGCTTATTTTAATAGGCTCACAATTTATCTGAGAGCAATAAATGGCTGAATTTCAGACAATTCTCGCCCTGTTNCCATGATGAAGTAATCAGAATTTTTTTTGCAATACTGACGTTTTCCACACAAATTAGATTATAGNTCAACAGCGAACTATGCTTACAACTTCGTAAAACCGGATGTAATCAAAATAATTAGCTCCTGTAAAATCCAGAACGAGTCAATGTAAGAAGTACGTTCTGATAATATTAAAATCACACGTAAAATTTAAAGTTTAATGTCTTGGGCTGGGCAAGGCCCGACCCAATTAAGTTTGGAAATCTATGTTACAGATCTTTATCAGACAATAGCAGGTTACTTGCTTGCTGGGCTTTGGCTTTGGGTTATAGATCTTTGCTTGTATTAGCAGGATTGTCCATGGGACATATTTGTCTGTCCCATCACATAGCAATTTGTGCCTGTCCCATCCCACGGGATTCCCATTATAATATTAATATGGAATACAATTCAATTAAAATTATTAAATTTATGAAAGTTTAGGTGTAGTATCTACTAAATAGGACTACATGTACAAAGAGACATGCAAAACGACAAAATTTATTGACTTTAAAAAAACCTTTGAAAGGTAAAAAGTATAAAAACTAAGGTTAGCTCTGACGTAATGAAGTTGCTATGACATGGCTACTGTCTCATGGGAAGTACAAATGTGTGCTGTCCCATCCCATGGGATTCCCATAGGAATGACATTCCTATGGACAAGCCTATGTATTAGAACAGGCCATTGCTTCGAATGAGATTATGACAGATATACCACTTGTCAATATGCTGTGAATAAAAATTATACATTTCTAACTTTGTCAGTTGGCACGAACTATAACAACAAGAAATGTCAATTGAGCCGTTGGATGTGATTTGGTACGCGTGATTTGTTTGTTCATTTGAAGGGACATTTTGTGAAGCCAAACATCCGGAGCACGGATCTGTTCTGTGCGAGGAAAGTGAAGGAAAAATGCTTTGCTCCGTTACTTGCAACTCGGGTTACCGAACAGAACACACGCATATGTACATGTGTGATCTGGAAAACGGGGAATGGCATCCTGCTTTACCTACCACGAACCAGTTTCCTAGATGTATCGCTGGAGAACAGCGGTAAGTGCCTTCAAAGTTAGCTTTGCAACAAGCTTGTTGGCGGTTTTGTATCTGTAGGTTTAACTTAAAAAATTTTACTGTGCTTTCCTTGCCGACACAATATTTGTTTTATTAAATGTCAACTATCCGCTGAATCACCATCGAAAAACACTTTCGTCATCTGCCTAAATACCATCGCAAAATTCTGTGGATCTAATGTCAATACATAATTTTATTGAAAGGTCTTTTTTGCTTGAAAAAAACTGCTACAGGTATATGCCCAGGGTTGTCCATGGGACATATTTATCTGTCCCATTCTCATCCCATAGCAATTTATGCCTGTCCCATCTCAATCCATCCCATGGGACGTTTCCCATGGGATTCCCATAGGAATGACATTCCCATGAACAAGCCTCTATATCCCCACAATCTTGAAACCAAAATCCCTTGGTTATCGTATAGAACAATGTTGTGGTAAGTTGTAATAATGTGGTAATTTTCAAAATTCAATCTTTTACCGCGATATGATTTTATCAGATCAAAAATTTTAGTATTAGGCTTTGCTTTAAGTCTAACCTTTGTGCCATGCCTGACAATGCTTAGTTTTCAGTATGTGGACTTGCAGAAAAACTGTCCAAAAACTTTTTCGAGAAAAGTTGTTTTTATGACAATGCGGCTATTCGCTTTTTTGTCGATGCTGCTCTGGCTACAGTAACCAGCAGTTTTAAATTAAAAAGTTCTGAGTCATATTTTCTTAACATGTTGACGTCAGTTTCATGAAATCGAAATTTATTTTTGTGAACTATTGTTTAATTTTTCCATTTTCATGGGTTATGACCAAAAGGACAACAAACTAACTCGTTATAGGCAAGAAATAGCAGCGTGCACAAATGTTACAATTATTAGTTCGAATGTTTTTCATTGCAAGACCGGATATCCTTCATAAGTTATGTTATTCCATTATTTCGGTGTACACCAGGGTGTTTTAGGGACCCGATTCGGGTCCCTAGAATTGAAAATCGGGTCCCTAGAATCAGAGAAAGTCATCATCGGGTTTCTGCATTCAAAGAAAATCGGGTCCCTAGAATCAGAGAAATCGGGTCCCTACAGGTTCATATTGGGTACCTAACATTTTTCTTAAAAAAACCCTGGTGGTACACTTCTGTTCAGATAAAACAACACGAAATACTTCGGGCCCGAATCAAACCTTATATTCGATCCATCTTGCCACCAATACAATGGCGTGATTTTTTTTATAACCAGTCTCCACAAAGACGATGAAATAGAATCAATCAGCAAATTTTTAAAATAGGAACTCACCCTTAAGTCCCGCGAGCGCTAAAATTTTGGCGCAAACTGGCGCCAATATCTTCGGCCTAACTCGGTAGCAGATTGAGCTAAAGGTCTGTTCAAACCCTGTAAAGATGCGGAAAGTCTTGCACTTTTGAAAAATGGGAAGATTTGGATTTGAATATTTTTGTGGGTAACGTCACAATTAGGGAAGGTTTAGGAGTATTGGGTGACGTGATCGAGCCCTGGGCCCCAAAATCAAGAGGTAATTTTTTGTTTCTTTTTCAAAAAAGACTAGGCGAAACTCCGCATCTTGAGACGCCCTTGATGAGCCTTCTAGCGTTTGCGGTGAGCAAGTTATGGCGAAAAGTCGATAATTAATTAATTAATTCTCTAGAGGAATAATTAATTGTTTTGTTGTTTTTAGGTCATACGTTTCTAACCACAAACGCTAGAAGGCCAATCAAAGGCTCTAATAATGCGAATTTTCGCCTAGTTTGTTTTTCAAAAACAAACAAAAATTGCTTCTAGATTTTGGGAAGTAGGGCCCGATGTAAAAACTACAAGATTTTCCGCTTCTTAGACGGTTTGAACAGCTCTCTAACTCAATCTGCTACCTAGTTATGACCCAAATTGGGCAAATGCAGGGACTTAAAGGTATTTTCTATTGAAAAATATTATTGATTGATTCATTTTCGTCGTCTTTGTGGTGACTATAGCCACTGGAATGGAGATGTGTGCCAACGTGAATTATCGCAAAGAGAAGAAAGAGAGCTCAGTCGGTTGATTCTTCGAAAGCTAGCTTGAAATCTAAAGCTTTTATTTGTGATTTTTTTGAGAGTACACAATAACAATCAAATTACAAAGAACTTTTCGCAGAGCCCCGTCCCAATGCTGCAGGTTACCTTTACCAAACAAAGTAATAAAGCTGCTGTTGCTAACATTTTCCACGGACACATAGTTTTCTCAGACAATTAAGCCAGTTTTGAATAATGTAAACAGTTTTTAAATGGGACAACATGCACATCTCTGGAAAATTTTTGCTAAGCTCATATCAGAAGCATTGATGTCATATGAAAGCCTATAAGCAAACCGGAACAATAACATACTGTAATGCTAATTAGAGGTAGTGCAAGAAGCACGAGACCATATCTGCCTGCAGTACCATGTTTCCGCCTGTTATAAGGACAGTGCCTTCCGCGCTATGCTCACTCGCGCTGCAACAGGTTTTGATAACCAATTTCTGAATGTCGCAAATTTCTACCAACCACAGTTCGTTACACACAACATTTTAATATACCCTGTCACTAAACGACATTTTAATGATGCTCTACTGCACTAACTGCCTATTTGCAATAACCTGTAACATCCGAGTGCTTATTATAAGCACCTAGAATTCTCAACTGCAATACAAGCTTTGTTTTGACTGAGCATTGCTACTAATACGTGGAAGACCTCATAATTTTTTATAAATTAGCTAATGTTTATGTAAAACTGAATTAGTCTGCAACGTGTTGTATTCTTCCACGTTTACCAGTTAATTAGAAAATTGAAAGGAACTGATAAAATTAGCTAACAAAAATAATTTCTGTTTTGTAATTAAAATAGACTTGAGATATGAAATGTGTAGGCTAAAGTGAAGGTTGTTGCTCTAGCTTTGCAAACTCTATAGGGGTAAATCAGANAGCCGTGCGGTAGGCTAATTTTCAACACTAATATTGAACAACAGCGGGCAATTTTATAATTTGTTAACAAATTGGCCATCCATNCGTGGTTTTCAAATAAACCTTTGCAATAAGCTGTTTTAGTATATCTACACTAAATAAGCGACTTCTCGAAACGTGCACCAATGCATTTTTGTAGTAATGAGAAGGTGATAATACAAATGTGGCATAATGTATGCAACGAAAACGTTTCTATTCGTGCAGCTGTAACAACTTGGGCGCACCCAAAGATGGCTACATCAAGTGCGAAGTTGTAAATGGCAAACACAGATGTACTCCGTATTGCAAATCTGGTTTTGCTCTGGTGGATCTTCCTGACGATGGCTTTTACACTTGCCTTCTTGGGAACTGGATGCCTGAGGAAAAAGCTAGTTGCGTTCGTAAGTGCAGATGGTTTTAGACAGGGGTGTACTAGTGGGGCGGGAACGCGTGGTAACGGCGGTCCCACAGCTTTTTTGGGTGTGGGAGCGGGTTTCCACGCTTTTTTATATTTACTTTTATAGAGTAATGAAAGTGGATACTCCATGAAATGGTGATTTGAAAATGAGTTTGGTGTGCTGTTGAAAATGACTGTTTTTTTAGGTGCGTTCACACACTTTTTTAGCACCACACCCTTGGTTTAAGATGCTCTAGGCTTCAACAAATGAGCCACACTGGAACACTGCTAATAGGTACATATAAGAAAGCGGTACCACAAGGCACTAACAACCTTATAATTTGTGTATGTCTTTATGGCTTATGTATGTCATTTCATTTCAAGTAACATCGCATAAAATTTTTTCCTACCTTTCTATTTTTAGCTATACAAAAACAGTCTGATTACACATGGAATATGGTTATTTTTAATTCATAAAACAAACGGCTAACGAGGTTATAATTATGCTATTTGCCACGTACTGCTTCTTTCACCAAATATTACGTTCACAAACTTTCGTAATTCGGCAACTAGAATGGCCGACGAAAGCTAAGCAATAAGTTATGCAGACTGTCATTCAAGTTCGTCTTGAATGCTTGCTAATAACTATGAGCACTATTTGAATGAAAGTTCTCAAGCGTAAACCTGTAACCATTGTAAATTGTTTGCGACAATATTTGGGATTCACGTGCCGTGTGGTTTGCTGAAATTTTTTATGAACAGAAAAATGCTGGTCACACTTTTCACACTTTTTTCGACCGATAAACTGCAGTGCGCGTCATCCTGTCTTTTCGCAGCCTCTCATGACCCCGTAGATCCGTTGGGACTGGCTGCAGTGACGGGAATTTACTCCAGGGAGGATGTACCTGTTGAACAGACCGGTTACTGCATGACTTGGGGCCAGCATCACTACCGCACTCTCGACGGCAAGATGTACAGATTCCAGGGAGATTGTTCCTACGTCTTGTTGGAAGATATCGACCACTTTATCACAGTCCATTTGCACAACCAGAAGGGATGCAGTGGCCTTGGATGCAAAAGGTAGGAGCAAGGCGATATTGATGAAGCGGCTTGCTTTTCGATTGATACTACAGATTACCTTCAATTTGTTCCCATGCGATCAAACACTCAGGAGCAGGCGCGCAATCAGGGGGGCATTAGGGATATTTGCCTCTCCAGAAAATTTCAAAACATTGCATAGCAATTTTGACATTTGCAGAAACTTTCAAAGAATAAAGATGAAATGTTATATTCTAATCATTTTTAAGAAAAGTCTTATTTTAATTTTCCTTTGTCCTATTGGTAAATTATCTGCTTACAAGATTTATCTTGAGACAGGCCATCTTATCGAAAATTTCGTAAATGATTGGTATTCAACCACAAATATGCTGGAATTGTCAAAACGTGGGAGATATTTTAAAATGTTGGTATTTCTAAGTCACTTTTTTGTCCTTTTGTTCGTGTGCCACTTTTTCTGGGACAGGCCTCAANTTGGCCTCATGAAACTTTATAACATTAGGGTACTGATGAACCGTGCCAACTGCTGAAACTTTCAAAGCGATAAGATAAATCTTGACATGTTGTTTGTAAGGTTTGTGGTCATGTCAAACGGCTTGTTATTCTACGACCTTTTTATTATTTGTGTTAGGGGCAAAACGGATCACTATTATCAACATAGTACATTTCTTAAACAAAAACGTTGTTTAGTTACATTTTCTGTTCAAAACCTGATGGTTTTTAACGAAATTTCTCGTGAGAACTCTCACGTTTTAGTGTCTTCCTGCGTTGGTACCAGTACCACGGCTTGGGAAAAAGGGTTTAGTAAAGTGTTATATGCGTGCTAGTCAAGTGTTGAACACACCTACTTGCTCCACAACTTTGGCTCCAGATGACGCTTTACCAGACCCTAACTTTTGCAGCCAGTGTAGCCCTGAAAGCTCGTAGCCGTAAACTTGCTTCTGAAAACTTTCACACAATTTGTAGATGCCAGAAAAAGCCGTTTTGCCCCAAACACACATGATCTGTTATACGCCAAAGACACAAGCCACCTGATACTAAATTTTACTATGTCCTGATCGTTCGGTCTGCATCTTGATTAAAACTGAAATGTTCTCAATGTTCTCAATTTTGGAAACGTTGCGAAGAGAACTTTATCTGCGACCGTTTGGGAAAAAGTTGTACCACGGTTGAATAAGCACGATGACGTCATCAAATGAATTTGCCCCCACCGAAATGAAGAGCTGGTTGCGCCCCTGCTCAGGACAACACAATAACTCAAGCGGAGAAGTTTTGCGTTTGGCCGCATCATTACACATAGGCTTATGATAGTTTTCACACGGGGTGTTGTAACTATTTTTTCAATTAAGAATGCAATGGAACAAACTTGTGCAATATTTGCTGAATGCGTTGCAACCTCGTATGTCCCTTACATGAACACAGCTCACACTACACTGCCTTTTATAAGGCAACTCAAATTAAATAAAATCAATCAGTTGTTGGCAATGTCCGGAAATGCAAGACGTTGCAGCTGCGTCCATTATTTTCGGTTTTGCCATTACTTTAGCGAACAGAACGCACTGCATTAAAAAGGATTACAAAGCTCTTAGCAGCTTTAGACGCTGTAGAATTTGTATCATGTCACCTTAATGTGAAGAAAAAATATTTCTGTAGTCATATAATTATAAAACATCATTGCGATTTATGTTACAAGGAAGGCTTGGATCTACAACAACACAATTTACACTTATTATCGCCATGAACAATAAGGCTGTTTTTCATATACATTTTGACAGAAGTTTGCTTCATAAACTGTTTCGTTTATTTTGCAGTCAAGACCGATTTTTACGTCAGTCAGCGGTTCTTCAAACCTATTTAACAGCAACATACGTACCCTGACTAGCAAACAAACCATGTTCCAAATGGATGCTCACAATGGTCTATCTACGTAAAATGTCGCCCATGGCAAAGTTTGAACATGCGCCCTTTTTCATAATTTAAGTATTAGATATAGGCACAATTTTGTACGAAAGACAAAACATGAAAAAAATATGTTTCAAAACAGAAAATATATGTCTATTTTTGCTTTAAACGTTTCAGCCAATAAAATTAGAAATTATCCACAAGGACCATAGCATACTTTTATTCTCGTTTATTTTTATTTTAAAGAATAGCAAAACATTAAATAATAATGTTACCAGGTTTTTTTAAAGATGTTTTAGGGACCCGATTCGCGTTCATGGAATTGAAAATCGCATCCATAGAATCAGAGAAAATTATCATCAGGTTCCTAGAATGGGGAAAATCCGATCCTTAGAATCAGAGAAATCGGGTCCCTACAGGTCCATACCGGGCACCTAACATTTTCCTTAAAAAACTCTGATGTTACCATAAGTTATATTGTAATGGCTGACCAAATTGTAAATCTTGCAAAAAAACACACAGCATATTGCCACTACCAACGACAATTTATTTTTAAATGAATCACATTTAATTTGGATGTATCATGATGCAATGTGTTACATGTACAAGAGCAACACCACGTTTAAACGTACAAACCACTGGGAAGAAAAGTTAGCTCTATACAAGACCAACAATTCTGTTCTTTCATGAGTTAACATTTTTCACTCTACTGGCACAGTAACGATACTAGCTGCTGATGTTTCGAGGACTACCTACGGTTCTCTTCCTTAGTCTCTGGACTGGCGCATGGTGTGCAGCCTGTTTATCGGACACTAGTGGCCATCGAAGTAGTTTCAAGTAATTTGTATATCTGTGGAAGCTCAACAGCTCAACAACAGCAGTTATTTGTGTAAGTCAGATTCTAATAGCCCCAGCCTTCAACTTGTCACAACCACATTTTGGCTACTATGATCTTGCCTGAAACACATCAACACGGACTGACTGAGTCTTTCTTATAGCGCAGTGATTCTCAACGTGGTTGATCTGGATTTTCTAGTAGTCCACAGAGAGTTACATAAGTCCTTGATGAAGCGTTCCTGAAAACTAGAACCTTGTGCAATGCAGTTTCGACTAGTTGTTCAATGTCCGTGTGGTGTCAGCATGGCGAAGTGGTCCATCGCAAATTTTATTTAAAAAGATTGTTCATGGGCCAAAAAGAGTTGAGTACCACCGTTATAATATGAAAAAGACGAGGTCTTGTAGATACTGCAAGCGAGCTTTCTTGTTCTGTCACAATATCTAACCGTCCTGTTGTGTCACAATACCATAATACTTGGTGGTGATGGCGCAGCACGCTCCAATTATTGCGTTAGATAAGGGCGCTGTCTGATACAGCGGTGCAGTTAATGGTTGCATGGGGCGCAACATAGAGGTTGAAGAAACTGTAGGTCACAAATTGTAATTTTTGCCAAACAATTTTTGCGCCCCTGTCGAAGTGGCACCCATGACACGAGCTATGCCTGTCATACCCTAGATACGCCACTGGATGCTCATCAATGTCTTTCCATTTGCATTCGGTCAAAACTGCTGCCAAACCACAATAATGTAGCTTTCAGTCGACCAACTTTTCTGTTGACGAATTACTTATTCGAAGCGATTAAACTCAAGAACAGAATAAGTTTGTTTCAATATGATTAAAAGCACAATTTATTTGATAGGAGTCTCTCAATACACGTTGGTGACTTGGAAATCCAGCTGAAGTCAGATCCAACGGACGGAACACCAGGAGCTTTTGTTGACGGGAGCAAACTTGCTCTGCCATCTTCCATATCGGGAGTTCTCATTCAAAGAGTTGCAGACTTCATTGTTGTGAGAGATCCTGAAAGCGAACTGTACGTCAAGTGGGATGGACTGGAGGCGGTTTTCGTACGGGTAAGACCAATAAACTTTTCTGATCGCAGAGTTTTCATTGACTTCAGTTTCAATTATTTACTCCGACGACTTTGTAAAGGAGATAAGAGTCAGTTTACAGTAAAATAATAAAAAGCATAGCGTTAGAAAAATATCGTCACTAAAACATATCTTCTGACTTCCCACTTGAAATATTTGGAAAATCGCTGAAATCAGATGAATAGGAACTCAAAATTCTAAACTACTGCTGCCTATTTTCAGGAAAGATATTAGTTAAACAGTAAACGACTTTTAATCTTACGTTCACATACGAAACGAAATCCATGTTCTTCATTTCCTCAGGTGATCTTTAAATGTGCGTTGCAGACTTAGAAGTGGCGGCGCCGTAGGGAGAAAGCGATTAAAGCTCTTGCGAAGATTGAACGGGGCGATACCCTGCGTCTTCGCGTGACAACAAAATTTTAGCGGCTGCGCTGTCATTTTTTGTGAAGAGAATCAAAACGAGTTCCTTTTTATTGGAGATTGTCAATTTCTGTCAGGAACTCATCAAAATTTGCTTCACAAACTTAAAAAAATGATCTTGTAGACTGCTAGGCCTCCCTGCATTGTTGATTTTCCTCGGTTGAGAGATTTGGAGGCGCTTTAGCGCGACCATAACGCCAGTACTGAATCTCACAGGTGTAGGATCTTAGTTCGATCTTTTCCAGTAAAATATNAAAAAAAACTTGAAATTGTGAACTTATTTCGACAACGAAAATATTGTTTTAAAATTTTTTAAAAAGTACATCGTTATAATCAGTGTTACTAAAAACGGTCTTGCAATACGTTCGAGATAATTGTACAGTTTATTCCTTGCACTTTAGTACAGCGTAAGTAAATTTCAATGTGTTGATAAGGAAACGTTATTAGTCTAAATGTTTCTCACCAGGTTGGAGAAGACCACAAAAAACGCACTCTCGGTCTGTGCGGGTCTTACGATGAGGACCACCGCAATGACTTTACAAAAAAAGATGGAAATCTTGCCTCGCACGTTGTTGACTTCGCTGAATCGTGGGCTGTTGGCCGTAAGTTGCGAGATTTTCTGTAAAGGGTAAAATAAAAAATCAGCAGTTAAAACTTTATTCACCATTGAAGAAACTAATGATCAAGNTGTTGACTGTATGTCAACTAAAAATCCCGATTTTTTATAAGACAAGGTTTAAAATGTCTATAGGTGGTTGTCAAACTTATTCATTGAATAAAGTCCAATTGCGCTAGAGATAGAAATGTATTGTTGCAATGATTTACAAACACCCTTCTCCACATGTTTGAGCTTTTCAGAATTTATTCCTTGATTTGAAATCACACTCTCTGAAAACAGAAAATACATTATTGGTGTAAATATCAATTTAAAAAATACCAATCTGACACCAAATTACTGATGATATCAACATTATTTTGAGTTGAGGTCGTCTATCTCTTATAAACAAACCTACTACATTTTCCTCTAACTCTTAACCATCTCTACGTGTTCAAGATCATACCCACACAAGCAATTTTGATGGTCACAGTTTTTGGAATTGCTCGCTGTTACATTTCCGATCGTCTTCCCACTTTTGTCAACTTTACTTATCATCCCAAATATGCCATAAACTGCAGACCAAAAATTCATTTCTTGTAAAATTTTGACCTGTCATCTTTCCTGGAAGATGTAAACACCGATCTCTATTGTCTTAATTCAGTGGTTCGCAAACTTCCATGTGTCGTGGCTCCCTTTAAGTTTAACTGGCGAATACTTAATATATCTATATATCGTGACACTTGGGTTATGCAATATCACGGCAAAGCTACTTAGTGAAGGCCTCTGCTCGTGGCCCCCAGAGAACCGCTTCGTGACCCCCAAGGGGGGCCGAGGACCTCGTTTGAGAAACCCTGTCTTAATTTCAACAAAAACAATCAACACTGCCAGCGAAACTTTTATCAATATGCATGATAGCATTGCCGAATTGCTCACCAACATCCTTGCTTCCAAAAAATAAGCCTTTTCCACAAATCGTGACTGGCCAAAGGTTTATTGGCATCTATCTCTGAAAAGAATGCCTTGTATAAAAATATTTAGCAATAAAATTCTGGTGATGTCAGGTAGGTACAAATTTTACAGAAATAAAATTACTCACCTCAAGGAGTCGTTAAACAAAATTACCATCGATCAAAATTCGAAAAGTGTGGAAGTGACGATAAAAGCTGGAGAGTAATTTAGTTCCACTGGAAACAAAGTAGGTGAAGAATCCTAAAATTCTGACCCCAGCAATCAGAACCACTGCGAGGAACTAAAATTCACTTTTCCATACATCTTGTAATGAATTTTTTAATAAGTCATTACCAGTGACGTAACTAGTGGTTTGAGCCAGGGGGGACACACTTAGCTGAGAGATGCCCACTGGCCACCGTAGGGGGGCCACTAGCCAACATCCAGAAAAAAGTTGAGAAATGATGTAGCGAATCCAGATGTTGTGGAGTCTATACTAGCTAAAAAAACGAAAACACTTCGAAAAACGCAAAAAANAACAATCCGCTGAAAACCAAAAGAACACTAAATATAAAAATGTCCGCTAAGGCGGACCCAGTTTTTACATTTAGCTTGCCAGGGGGACGACTCGCCCCCTGTCCCCGTATGTTGATTTCCACTTACCACTGCTGGTGAGGTAAACCAAACAACGTCATATCGCAAATGCAAAACATCATCAATCTTTTAAGACATTCTAGCAAAGTTTTGAAAGCTGTGTGCTGATAGTTTAACTTTGTGGTTATCTGAATGTTTCAATAACTAACAAGGTCAATTTCTAAGCCTTATAAAAATTTCTAAAAATTACATTTATAATCGCTTTAACAAACACTTTTTACAGTAGCTAGAACAAAATGAAGGTAACACTAGTCACTTCGCGTTGAGTGAAAATGTGGTTTCGAATGTAACATGTGAAATAAAATATCGATAATTCTAATCTAATCGATGAAATTACTTTAACACAGACTCGAAATATGTACTATCTATTTGGGTATGGCTGCCCTGCAAACAAGGTTACGGAGTGGGAGTCGGAGGTTTTTGGATGGAGTCGGATTCCTAAGATCACTAGGAATCGGAATCGGATTTTTTATCCGACTCCGACCCTGGAAGTCCACTTGAATCATTTTATACATTGCACTCCTAAGTTAAGAATCTTAACTCGTGCCTGTGGAAATGGTACAGTTTCTTTTGAAATTTTTATGGAAACTGAGTTTTTTTTTACACTTTTGATTACAGCAATTGGCGGCAATAGCTCAGTGGTAAAGTGTCTCCCTCTCAATTGGAAGGTTGCGTGTTCGATCCACGACCACTGAGTGAATTGCCGTAGCGCTCCTTGGGCAAGAGCGTTCACCTCAACTGCCCCAGCAAGAAGGACAATTCAGGCTTCGGCCTGCCGCCAATTGCCGTCATCAAACTGAGTTTTTTTGCTGTGTACCAAGATTTCCATTGATTGCTAGTTGCTACAAATTTGTTGACAGCAAAACTTCATTCACGTTATGATAAGGAGGTGGAGTCGGAAATTTTAGAAAGGCCGGAGTCGGAGTCGGAAACTTTAGAAAGGTCGGAGTTGGAGTCGGAAACTTTAGAAAGGTCGGAGTTGGAGCGGGACTTTTACCTTCGACTCCGCAAACCTGCCTGCAGTGCAAACTGCACAAAATGCCTTCGCGAGCCGATGTTTGCCTGCCTCTGCGTTACGTCGTGGTTTGAGTCACAAAAATGCATGAATAAACCAACCTTGCACTGGTAGGGCTTGCCATATTAGTTTAATCACTAGTTGGTTGTCTTTCTCTTGGATTTTTCAGTTGATTATAATTCAGACTGCACCATATCTCACTTGCTATTCCTATGAAATCTAAGCACAATGCATCTTCTGTTAAAAAATAACTGTGCATGTTTAATTAGGATCTGTCAATCATATGTTTCTGTTTCACCGTGAGTTTTCAGCATTAAAACCATTAATTGTTCAATGTTATATAAGCTGAGAACGTTAAAAGCGTCTACCTATGAAGAACACAAAATGCATTAATTTATAGTTCTTCAACTCCACTGTGCAGTAAAACAAGTTTGCGCGCACACCAGTTTATGCATGTATTTTACAGATATTTACACTATTTGAGAATATTTATGATTTTTGTGGTATTAATTTAATTGATTTGAATGTCAAACGAAGCTCACTGCTTTTGATACAGAATGTGGCAAGACGGAAACAAAAACTTACTGCTCGAAAGCAACGCCAGAACGAAAGAAAATTCTTGGAAAAGCTTTGCAAGGTTGCCGCTATATCATGGACACGAAGTGCAAATACGTAAGTTGTATTTTACCGTTCAAGTGTAGGTGTTGATGATTGTGGTAACATCAATGGTAGTGCAAGCTCGATAGAGGAGGTTGACATCCTTAATCATAGAGGAATCCTCTGATAAGCAAACTCAAACATTTCTTATCAAATTTTTTATAAAATTTAAACTCTAGTTCAGCAAGTAACAATGTAAAATTAGCAGTTTCGACGTAAGCCAAGTTGGTAGGTCACAATGTGCACATAATATCAAACGTTTTTGAAATTATACATGGTAATGTATTGCATGCTTAAATACGTAAAGAATTAGTTACATTACCTGACATTTCTAAACTTCAGGCAAAAATCGCAAAGAAAGAAATGTGGCGAAGAAACATGGATAAAGTGGTAAACGTTGAAAAAAAACAAAAACAGATCTGTTCAGTGCTTTCGCCAAGCTTGTGCTGGCAGGAAGATAATAGGTTCAAGAATCGCGACTAAAAAATGTTTGAACTTGTTTTTTTTTTGCTGTCAACCAGAAACTCACGCGGAGACAAATTAAGGTTATCAATGGCATCAGGCACGTAGCTAGAAATTTTGATGGAGGGGGGCAAATGAAAACCGGGTGTCATCATTTAAATATTTAATGCCCCTTGTTTTTAAAGCATCATCCATAAAATGTGCATTTGTCTGGCGTTTTTAGCCTGAACAATTGTGTTCAGATTCAAGTCGGAAATGAAAAAACTATTTTCATTGGATTGACGAGGTTTAAAAGTTTGATTTTAGTGAATTTCTAAGCTTCTACTTTGGACGAAAGCCACCATTTGCTCGTAAGACGTTCTTGCAAAAGCACTTGTGAAAATCTTGATGCAAAAAGTCAAGGGTGGGGAACCTATTTACTATCACGGGCCGCATGAATTGTGCATTGTCGCTGGCGGGCCGCAAAATCAATTCAATAATTTTATCCCAAAATCCTACCATTATCTAACAATGAGGAAGAGTGACTTCTTTTGACTTACTATGTAAGCACCTGCTTATCATGGAGCTTCGTTTTGACGCGATGTTATACTCTAACTTGGGTAACGAAAATTCTGATGCGGGCTATAACAAATGTTCACGCCAGCCGCATTTGGCCCGTGGGCCGCAGGTTCCCACCCCTGCTATAAGTGCACGATGTGCAATAGGGTAAAACACCGACTCCCGAGGTAGGCATTCTTCAAAGCTTGCACACATATAAGACGTGGATCTTGTTGTCGTCCAATTCGTGAGCGAGTAATTGACGTATTTCGTTGACGAATGTAAACGCTGGTCTCAAGGCATTTGAAAAATGTTTGGATTTTATGCCATCAAACGGTATTAACTGTCACTGCAGCAGCATTTTGTACACTACTTGCACTGAAATTGCTTCCCAAAAACGATTAGGTTTTTAGCTAACAATTTAGAGTTAACAGCAGGGATGTAGTGCTAAAAAAGAAGTGTGGGAACGCACACAAAAATCTATCTAGTCATTTTCAACAGTACTTCAAACTCTCTTCTATTTGAATAAGAACTGGTGATGCCTACCTAGTATGCGAGATATATACTCTGTAAGATCATAGTGTCTGATTCTTTGCTGGGAAAGGATTCCTTTCGATAGACAGCTCTTCAAACTCATTTTTAAATCAGTATTTAAAATGAAGTATTCACTTTGTGTGCACTTCAAACAAAATCATACAAAAGTGTGGAAAAGCGTTGCCGCCCCCCTACACCCCTGCTAGTGTAATTTACAAATATGATAAAGACAACATTTGGGGAAAGTTACACATGTCGTTTGAACAAACTTGCATATGGTTGACCTGGCCACTCAGTCTGCACAAAGTGTGCAAATGTTTGTGCATTTGCGAAATTGAAACCAGAATCGGTATCATCAACGCAGTGCACTAAAGTTAAGAATTACTTGTCCCCGCAGCTTAACACAACGGTTGGTTGGTTGATCTAGCGCAGTGGTTCCCAACCGGGGTGCCGCGGCACCCTAGGGTGCTATTTGCAATGCCCAAGGGTGCCGCGAGCTAATACGTTTTTTTAATATACCAATAAAAATAAATTTTCAAACTGTCATGAAACCTTAAAGCAAATTGCTATGGGTTCTTACTGGGTGCCACAAATTATAATTCTCTTCTGTAGGGCGCCACAAGTCTAAAAAGCTTGGGAACGACTGATCTAGCGTTACCGGTTGAAGACTTTTTCAAATCCATTGGAATTTAAATAACAAAATCCAACCGACGGGGAACATTCAATTTAGTTTCAATTTAGTCACACCCGCTTTATTAACAAAGCATATTCCAAGCTGTCTGTAAGTAATGGCAGTGTCATTGCCCTCAGCATTTACAGAATAAAAAGCATCTTGCTGCTTACGTTAGATTTTGCTGCTGACTATTCCCGTTGCAGCTGCATAATTTTAAATGTACTGTAGGATAGGTAGCAAATGGCATCAGATGAACGTTGAAACACTTTGATATGATGCGCAGATCCGGCTTTGATTACTTGAAAGGACTGAGTTTTTTTTTACTCACTGGCAAGTGAATGGGAAATCAAATCATTGATGAAAAATTAAGGTTCCACATAAGTGTGATTGAACCGTCACAATTAATTTTTATTCATCACAAATGAACATCTAGAATGAATGCTATTGTGGCTAATTAGTACCTATGGCGTAATTGCGTAATAAAAAAGACTTCGAAACTGAATTATGAGCTTCAAGGCATATGAAATTTTGGCCTATATCACCGCCATATTCACGCATTTATAGTTTAAAACTACAAAAACAAAAAGCGACGATATTCATTTAAGGCTGCGGCTGACACTGCAGACAAAGAAAAGTTATATTTGTAGCAGGTCGGAATTTTTGCGATGGTCGTGAAATGAAACTGACATCACCATTAGGTGGGATACAGCAAGCTGCTGTTTCAGAAAAGCTGCGAAAAACATTACTTCTTGTATTTACTTGCGGTTAGTGATTACAAGCGGTTAGATACAAGTTTGTATTTCATATTGTAATCAACAATTCTTTGGCTTACAAAGGAAAAATTTGATTAACCTGAAAAATTTGGAGCAATTTGCTGAATTGGGGAGCAATTGCCCCATTGCTCCCCCTGGCTACGCGCCTGAATGGCATCGCGGTATGACTGCAATTAGGGCAGCAGTAAGCAGCTTTGCTTGATAACAATAGCGCTGGAAGAAATATAAAACAAAAATAACCAAATACAACATTTGTCGACATCTAGATTGTACTTTGAATCTATTTTCTTTCATCGTTAAAACAGAAAACGCTTGGCTGCAAAAGTTGTATTCCATCACTCATTCGCTTTTTGAAAATTGTCAATATTTTGAGCAATGCAACACGCCATCATCATCAGGCATATTAAAAGCGACTTTACACCGCGTTGCCAGGGGCGGATCCAGCCCGTAAGGTTAGGGGGGGAGATTTCAGTAACGTTTGGTAGTCAAGTCTCACTACAGGTTCACTACTGTAAGAGAGATGAAGTATACTTCACAACACTACTGTGATGAAACAACAGACGGAAAAATGGCCTTGTATCTCAAATGCTGTTTTCCGAATTGTATAAAATCATGGTGGACAAAGTTGCTTTCGCAGGTTTTCGGGGGCGATCGCCCCTCTTTAAATCCGTCCTTGTGCGTTGCAAACATACGGTGTTGCTTGATAGGTCTACATCTGTGTATTTTACGGGCAATATCAAAAATGTTTGCAATCATCTAAATAAGTCTTTTCCCATGGAGCCGCTGTGCCGAAAGCATCAATTCCAAAAATCTCAATGTCGGCTAAGGTTCAGCTGCAAACAATCTAAACACTGAAATTAACGTAGGATATTGCGCATAGAACGCACTAACCATCGGGCCGAAGAACAGGTGTCGGTTGCTGCAAAGAAAACTTTGAAAAAATCTGTTCAGATATTGATCGCAAAATCATAAAAAAGAATGCGGTGGCTCGACACGTTTTTCTAACGTCGGCAAAATGAACTGTGTTAAGCTTATTGTCTTGAAAATGACTTTCTATGTTGTCGCTTACTGTAGACGCACTACTTCACGATTTAATTTTTATGACTTTCATCGGTCTGGTTGGGATATTACATATTTTCTGTCTCAAGGTTGGTATGTTAAGGCTACTTCTCAAACAATTAATCTTGACAGCGAAATAATAATCAGAAAGGTGTAATTTACCTTTTGTGGGTGATAGAACGTCTATAGCACAGTATGATCGGTTTGAGAAAATCCAACACAAATTCGGGCAAGGGTTGAGTTACAATTTCCTGTCATCAGTATACCAG
>JGI24021J15306_10001045_pt1 | contig 25325 bp, 10 predicted proteins | sample Ectturendosymbi1_FD_15306 | JGI IMG/M metagenome (IMG submission 15306) | reverse complement strand
AAGCTTATATAAAAAATACTAATGGTGTTTTGAACGTGTTTTTAAGACAGAACAGAAGCTCGGGGAGACTAAATAATCCGAGAATTATGAGTGCCCCCCTGACTTAACTGCTAGGGCGAATCCACGTATTAGCAATAGTTAAGTCTAAAGCATGCGGTTTGTAAAGTCTCACTAGAGACCCAAAAACCACGTGTACACCAGATCTGCAAAAGAAAAACCCAGAAAGGCATTGAAAACCCCAGATCTGGGGTAAAACCCCAGGTTTGGCACCATTGGCCAAATCATTTCGAAAGTACCAAAAATGCAATGCAATTTATAGAACAGGAACAGGCCAATGTGATGTAATAATATTTTTAATGCCATTCATAACCATAAAGTCAGGCAATATATTCAAACTGCTGCAGTTAGGCGTAATTGCTTGAGTGGTCCCATAATGTTGCATATAACTGTAAAATTGTCAAATCACAGTAATCATTCAATTAAAAACCTTCGTTAAATTGCATATGAAAAATTTAGCAAAATAGTGACTGAAAAAATTCTGTACATATAAACCGGGCGAACGAGGCGGTCGCCTCTGGCTCCCCTCTTTCAGAGTTTCTGTGAGGCTTCACATTTTGAGCGTTTTGCAGTTTGCATTGTTTTTGTAAAAAGCTTATCACTCAGAACCATATGTAAGCTCTGAAGCAAGTCATATGCAACTTTAATGTATAGTTAAATAACAATTTAAAATCAAATGACTTCAAACAATTTACAATGTAAAATTGACTTTCACACAAAAGCAAATTCCCAGACAAAATGAAAAATTTAACTTGCTTTCAGCGAATAAAGTTTCTGTATAGCATGTGCAAAATATAGGGCCCCCTTTCTGAGAGTTTGCCGGCACTTAAATTCTAATATGCACCTTTGAATACAATAAAGAACAAATTTAACACAAAGGACCGCGGGGCCCAAAGCAATTGTTAACATTTGCTACTGTTGTTAATCCGGCACTGACTGACCCAGCTAGTGACAAGTTGGGAATCACTAGCTTGTCTGCGGTAGTGCAGTGGGTCTCCTGAAGGAAGATGACGAGTGCGTTGTTCTTGTAAGCTAGCTGCTCGGTGACGCTATTCTTGCTCGCGGTGAGTTCCTCGGTCTTCAGCTGGAGTATGCCGGGTCTTGGGTCCTTTTCGGCAGCTGGGATGCTACCGCCGAGCCTTGCAAAGAGCGTGTTCCTACCCAGCCCGCGCCGAGCACATCTAGCACGGGTAGCAGTGGTTGCTCTCGTGTCGACAAGATTGGCAAGCATTTACAGTAGAAAATGCCGGAACAGGCAGGGTCACTTGAAGGTACCTGTCATTCTCTCTAGGGCCTACGAGAAGGGGCGCAAGATGTATATCGTACCTGGGCCAGGGAGGATGAAAAAACGCTTACTTAGTTTTTCTGTAATCAAGCCCAAAATTGATGGTCGCATTATTCTCCAACTGGAGAGCTGGCAGGTAAGATCAGTGCTCCGTCTAAGATCTTCACAAATGCGAAATTGTCCAAATGGTATTTTTAATGAAAATTTGCCCAAGTTTTCAGCTGCTTTCGACAAATTTCCGTTTGTTGTCATCTTTCCTCATGTTACAGTACAATGTTGTGTGACTAATACCTTATACACACCAACACACGTTGAAACTACGATGCAACAGAGTTTATGTATAGCGTATCAGGGGCGTACCGAGATTAGATGGCGTCCGGGGCAAGAAACAAGTTTGGCGCCCTATTTTCGAACCGAAGTTCTTTCGGAAGCAAATGTGCTGTATTGAAGAAAGTACTTGCGACATTGTTGTGAATGTTCGGCTCCTCCACTGATTCGACACCCGGGCATTGTATTTGTGTCTCACTCGATGCGTCCCTGTGATTGGCCTAGACAATTTGAGTAAAAATGCACACAAGTCAGTTACACGTTGGGTTAGCCACAATTGGTGAAATGTAGGATGAAATGCCTTTCTTCGCAGCAATTGTTATGGAAGGTGAGAGAACAAAGGTTGGGTTCCAGACATATATTTTCGAAGATGAGTAGAAGACACAAAGGATTCCGTTATTTTACGGAGTTTTACACATGTGCCGTGTGGTTACAGTACATACATTTGCTGTATATAGCACTGTGTTCTGTACTTAGTTACAATACTAGGGGAGATGTGGGATCTTTGACCAGGGTGGGGTCAATGACCATAGACTATTTCTCGTCACCTAGTGAACGTGTGTTCTTGTGGTTTTGGCAGCGAAGCTGAGCTTGCTTTCTTGTTGCCCATATGTGTTTTGAAGGAGTTATAGCTGTCAAATCAATTTTTGTGGGCTAATTTTTTATTTTGAAGGAAGAAAGTAAAATTTTGGTGCCTGCGTTTTTTTGGTTTTGCAAATGACAGGCAGGTTTTTTCGAAAGATTTTTACAAATGTGATATGGTCATGGAAAGAGTTTTAAAAGTGCAAGACGTTCGGAACCGATACTGTGCACTTTTTTTGTTATGACACATAATGCAAAATGGCGGCGGAAGGGACCTTTGAACCATGCGAGAAAGGGACCAATGACCCGGCGGTTCAAAGGTCGCTTAGCATATGGCCTAATGTCTCCAGCTTAAACATGCCTGCTTTCAAAATTAGTAAATGCAAAAAACGATTGTTTAATAATCAGGCCTCAATAAGGCGTTGAGCCATGTGACGGAGTATCAAATTAGTCAGCGAAAATCTTCCAAAGATAATAATATTGACTGAATGTCTTACGTCGATAGGTTCAAAAAGCCAAGAAAGAAAGTCGTGATTCTGTGAGAAAGCATTCGATGGCTACTATGGACAGGTGCGTTGATATACATATAAAAAGATTTTTGCTGATATTCGTCATCCATTTTCCAAGCTATACGAAGCATCTTAGAGCAGTATGCACTAACCAATCATTTAAGCACAGTAATATGAAGCATCTAAGCTCAAGGTTTTGAGGACAGCTAAAGAGAAGCCAAAGATGCGCATAAAATCGTGTGGCGTCAACTATCCGTATCTAGCGATGCGAGTGATATTATAAACTCAATACATTAATACAGTGGCACAGCAAATGATTACTGCTTAACCGAGCCGAAAATTGGTGGTGTATTGAGCGGATTTTCGGACCAAAGTATTGCGGCGGGTCGTTACTGCATTGTAAAAGTTCATTCCAAGTATAGAAATTTCAAAATGTTTGTAGAATTAGTGCTAAGGGGACCTGATGATGATTATGAATTTGAACTTCGTAGTTTCACACAAAGCGCCTTTCTGGTGCTTTGGGATTTGATACAGATTTATCTCAGCAGGGACGCCGCAACGGGGGTGCATGACGGGCGCACCGCCCCCCTTGCCCTTTGAAATGGGGGGCATAGGTGCCCTGACATAACAGTATCATAGGTAATTTCAAGGGTGCTGGAGAGCGGTGAAATGGATGGGGTATTTCGTCCCTACTCTTTTAAAAGGGGGGATGCTTTTTCATAACAGAATTATAGGTAATTTTATGGTTTATAAAAAGCGACTTGAAACAAATTTATTGCAGCTATTCGCGCACCCATAAAATTCATAATGGTTTTCTGTAAGTTCTGCTATTGTTTTTGAAGTCACCGTTGTTGCTACGCAAAAACAAACATAAGGGGGTAACGATTTGTTTGTTTTTTACAAGCTTCCATTGCCCTCAACACTTTTGTTGCCCCCCTTGCCCTACCGCTGTTCCGGCGTCCCTGTATCTCAGTAGAGAATTTGAAGGTGCTTGAGACTGAGAAACGGTTGCAACTTGTGGCAATCAACTCAGGGTGACAGTCCAACTCGTATCTCTGTAGTTAAGCTATGTCGTAGCCAGCTTCATTTTCTTCTTTACATTCTTTCGTTGCAAATCGCTACATTGTGTAAGTTATGTTGCAACGAGAAATGCTGCACTATGCTGAAATCTATTTTTGGAAGAATTCGCTGTATTGCACCTAACTATGACAGGATCTTTAGAGGTGGTTCAAAGTCCCCCCACAGGTGGTTCATTGATCCCACACATGTGGAACCAATGAGACGAAAAAAAAATTTTTTCACATAAAATTTTCAGCCACTTTCTGAAAATATCCTACTGATTTTTATATGTGGGTATAGGGAGAGATTATTATTCATACTAAATTTTGGGTCTTTGCTCGCTAAACTCTGCGACTTATGACCTGAAATGTAAAAAATGGCTCATTGGTCCCACATCTCCCTTACCTCTCATTCTTTATATGCGGAATCTGTTATACTGTAACTTTCCGTAAAATTGCAATAATGACCGAAGTCAAAGGATGGTTGGCTATATTTTCCACTAACATACAAAATTTTTTACCTCTTGGTCGACATTTTTGCCTTTTGGTGTTACTTAGATAAGTGGTATAATTCGCACACGCCTTTAGCATTTCAATGCTGTCTTGCAAATTAGTATCTTACTGGTAAGCTTGACATTTCTGCCACGGTTCCGCAGATTTTTGGATGGGGAAGTTTCATTCATCTGACATTGATTCGTTGGGCAGCAAGTTGAACCTTATAAAAATTGGGCTAGCTCCCGCCATGCTATTAAAAATAACCATGTTCTGCAAACAGGACTACACTGTTTGACTGAATGTTCCAAGACTCAGATGAATGAATTCTTTTGATGGAATTTACTGCAATTACAGAAACACATGGCCATCAGTTGTGGGGATTATTTTGGACTTAGACCGAATTTCGAAGTCTGAGGCTCTCCGATCGTACATACTGAACTTATTCATGAATTACATCTTAGAATGCATATGCGCAAAAGATACAATATGTATTGCCCAAGAATGACAGCCAGTAGCGTAACTGACGGGGGGGGGCAAGCTAAAAGTAAAAACCGGGGCCCCTGTAGTTGACATTTAGATATTAAGTATTCTTTAGGTTGTTGTGTTTTGAGTTTTTCGGGGTGTTTTTATTTTTTAGCTAGTATGGACCACCACGACATCCAGATTCACTATCATTTCGTAACGTTTTTCTGAGTGTTGGCCAGTAACTCCTCTAGCGTGACCAGTGGACCCCCTTCAGCTAAGCTTTGCCCCCCAGGCTCAAACCTCTAGTAACGCCACTCATGACAGCGGATATTGAAAATGTAATATCTATAATAGTAACACTTGTGCCTTGTTACCGCAAAGAGCAACTTAAAACTACGATATTTTATTCCATTCATCAGAACCGTCGCCAGAAAGTCTTCAGTAGGGATGGCTTGACATTCTAACTTTAGATCCAACTCTTGATTTATAGCGTTTCGTATTTCAATTGGGGGGCTTGGAGCTGTTTCGGAGGGCTAAGCCCACCAAAGCCCCCCTTGTCGATGGGACTCTTCATCATAACACCGTGCGACACAGATTACCTGGTGATTATTGATTACTACCGGTTGGTACTTAACATCTGAAGTTGCTGCCACTGCCTGATAAAACCGTCAGGATTACTCTTCAGTGTAGCAAGTGTTTGTGCTCACCATTTCACTTGCTGAAATTTCGAAACGGAGTTTCTGGTCTTTACACAAGCACGTCTCATTTTCATTCAGTCTCATTTTCTCCCGGATCACTGGTCAAGCTCAACGATTTGTGCCAACTCGAAAGAACCTATTCAACAAAGCAAAAGACGACCAACAAGATCCATCTTGTCTCTTTCGGAACACATCCAGCAAACCCAGATTTTGGAGTTCTTTTCGCACGCCCCACTCGAGAATCACCGCTCGAAGTAAATGAATAAATGTAACTTTCTGCGTTACCCGGCCACTTGTGGCGTCAGAGAATAATGCCAGCCATAATAACACGAAAATAAATCAGCGCTGTAGTAGTCGCTATCAAACCGAATTTTATTGAACTGTGGTCAAAACTGTTACGTTCTCCTTCTTTCTACTCGGTGCGCAAAACACTCGCTTTTTTACATTCAAGGGTAACGTGCGGGGCCAGTGATGCGGAGGAATGTACGTCGCCAACTCAACTTCACTTGCAAATGACGCTCTGGGTTTCCGTAGGTTGCTGTTCGGTTCGGTGCGAACGCAACAGTCCACGTGAGAGAAAAAAAAACGTTTTGCATTTTGTTTTCTCGTCCGTATTACTGTCTGTCATTTACGATTCGCGCATTATTCGACAGCACCGATATCTTTTAGCTTAATTTGCGATTTTGACGAAAACACAGTAACTTGTTTAAAATCGTACGCGATGTTCGTGAGCCGAAGACAACCTGAATAATGACAAGGACAGCAACACTAAAATTGCATCTAACAGACAAACAAACAAAAACAAATTGCTCTCTGAAGTGTGAAGACAAAAACAAGCACGAAGGCAAACGTCAGTAAGCGGATATTGCAAGGGACGCATGCGGGAGCAATTCAAGGAAAAACAGGCATTCGGCAAACAAGGAACAGAAGCGCAAAGTAATTCTATGACTAAATCGACATTGGATCAAGATGATTCAAAGTAACTACTATTGCAATCTAGGACAGAAATTTATCAACGCCTGTTGACCCATCACTCCCAGGTGACCAACTCGTCATCCCAGCCATCTACGTCAACCTGCAATAAAGAACAAAAAAACCCATGAGGATTGAATTCTGAAGTTTTGACAACAGCTGCACGTGCACGACAAATGTTTTAATTTCTTTTTGTAATATACGCTTTTACACTCGCTACGTAACAACGGTATGCTGAAAATTGAGTGCATCGACAGGCTGGTCACGATCACTACATCAATGTTTGCCGACTCAGTGGTACACCACGTGCCTCTCAAGCTGGCACTCCGGCTTCTAACCCTGGCATTGTCATCATGGTGAAGATTAGAAAAACGCGGCACAAGCGGACTTCACAGCCTCATGCTGAACTACAGTGCGTCGGTGGCGCGCGCAAGCGGGAGCCACACGCGGCGCTGCCGATGCACCAGAGCAGCACTAACTACGAAAGTAGTAGCCGCTAAACGGGGTGTAAGGTTAGCGTAGCTAGGTGCCTGAAGACAACCGATTATGGTGCAAAGCGATTGTAAATGACTGCTTCGTGATCTTAAAATTTTTTGCAGAACACCTTAGGGCTCTTAGAAATATGTTCTGGACCAGCTAAACCCTCTCTCTCGCGCACCTCATGCAAAGCATACTACATGAAACCATGTGCATGTTGGTCTATATTACTATCTCGACTCCCAGGCACGTATCCCGTCTATCCCTGAAAAACATTAGATACAAAAAATCGTACTGTCTTTTAACAATCACAAGAATGTTCCATAAAATATACTGCATAATGATTTTAAACCTCATCTATTCGCAGAACGACTTTTAAAGCAAGCTTCGCACAAGGTTTTCACTTTTCCAGTCTACAGAAAGGAGTTTGCACACGAATTTCTTCAACTTCACACAAAAGCGCCACACAGGCCTCAGCCCTGGAACTCGACCGGTACATCGGCATCCCCTGATAACGATGGTGCCGATTTATCACTTCAGCATCGGCAATTTCCGCCGATATCAGCAATAGTGAGATGCTAAAAATGCGTTCTTCCAAAAATACTGAAAAACTGTGCTTCTTGAACTATAACTTAAACTTGTTGAATTATGATTTTTAAATCACCTTTTTGGAAAAATACAAACCTTTCCGTGCATTCCTTCAGTTATGAGCTATTCACATTTTTGTGAGTTGATTTAATATGCATTGTAATGTCATTTAACTGTGGTTTGAGCAATGGTTGTCGGCAATGAAAAATATTAATCTTACTAGCGTAGACAGCGCGAAATTTTTGGGGCCGGCAAAATGTTTGATTTTAGGCGAATAACACTATTTTGTTTGGGATACCGCCTCTCAGGGACAAAATGATTACATGTTCTAAAAATTTAGGGGGCATGGCCTCCTCCTGGCTACGCCTATGATCAGTATCGGCCCAGATAAGTCTTATCGGAAGTGCTCTAGCAAGGAAACACAAAAGCCTTCAGCCGTTGTCCGATAAGGTGCGGAATAATATCGGTATCTCACTGTGACAAAGTAATCACAAATATCGAAAATATTATTCCATTCAATGTTTAAGCTTAGTGGCAAGCCATCATCAGGAATTTTAACAAAATACATGATTGAGACAGAAAGTGCCTACAAACTGCATTTTTACTTTTCTGTGTCATTGTTATACTGCATTTTATTAATATACCTGACGATGGCTTACCACCAAGCTTAAACGTTGAATAAAAGGTTTTCGATATTTGTCGCTATTATTATTCGCAATAAGATATCGATATCGTTTCTGGAGCAAAACATGGTCGTGAACCTGTGAATTACATCAGTATCGACAGCAAATGGAAAGAATTGCAACAACGGAAAGCTTGTCGCGGCAGTGTTCGCTCTATGCGCAAGTCAAATGAGGTTTAAAGGACCATTTCGAGTGCACAAAATCAACATGAAAAGCATCTAGTCTAGTTAAATGCTGCAAAGCGCTACTTACGCAAGCGTCGTCGACCAAATGAAACGCGGCGCTCACAGAACTGCCCCGGCCGCTGTCCACGGACCGGACGTCGGTGACGTCGACGGCTGGTTCCAGACCCGAGCGAGAAAGCAACGGTTGCTTGTCGTTGACGCGGGGAGTGGCGCGGGAAGACGGCGTGATGTCAGGCGCCATGTCCGCAAAAAAATCCGTTTCTAGTTCGTCGCAACGAGCAGTGGCTTTCACGACTATTTCATACTCGGTCCCGAGCTCAGGTCTGGCGAGATCCTTAGAAGCCGCATCGCCACGAGCAGGACTCGTACCGTGACCACCAGCAGGTCTTGTCTGTTTTTCCGTTACCTGTTTCTTGTCATTCGAGGGTTTTTGCAATTTAAGCGGTCCGTTAGGTGACTTATCGAGATTAACGACAGCCGCCTCAGTCCTTTCGGTCGAATTCACAAAGCGTAAGTCCGCTTCAGGTGTCAGATGTTCGGTCTCTCCTCCGGAACGTTGTTCAACAGCTTGGAAATCAGACCGGTCTTTATCGTCATACGGCAGCCACGACTCATCGCCACTTTTCTGCTCATCCGAACTCGCCCATGTCTCAACCTCAACAGGAGCCGGACGCTTGGGCTTTTCAACAACTTGCTGGGTTCCACTTGTAGGGCAGCTAGGGCCATTCGAAGCCACCTTGGAAGAACTTTGTTCAACGGTCAGATGGTTCACGGGCTGCTGAAATTTCGAAACAAAAGTAGAAACGTGCGTTACAAGGTAGTTGAAGCCGACTAAACAAGAAAACAGCATATATTTAACTGACAGAATGACTAATTACGGAATCGAGTACAGGCAAGTTCTTTATAAGATGCAAATTTAACAGGAGTTGTTTCTTTTGAGAAGGTGTAGGATCAAAGTTGTAGGCGTAGGGCATAAAAAATGTAACAGTGTTTTAAATCCACTGTTTCATCATGAAACAGCGACTGTTTCCAAAGATGGCTTTGCCATTGCAACGAAGCATTACTAACGCCCGTTCAAAAAGCGCCATAACATGACAATCAGCACGTGCGATTAATACATAGGACTTCCGCAAATTGATTCAACAGGACCTGCACAGTCACACTAGCATACGCAGAAAACAGGACGTAAACCTGTCGCGATTCAAGAAAGGTCGAAGCGGTGAATCATCTAATGCTACAGGTGAGCAAGAAAAAGATCAACAACTTACGGACATTAATTTTGAGCGTAAGCAGAGAAAATGTTTACGAGTATCAACAAAGATTCAAACATCTGTAACGAGGGAACTTCGCCACACTGGGCGCAAAGGTTGGCCATCTCGATTTTCAGCATTTTTTCACCATGAACAAGTAATCCAGACCGCAGATGATCATGAGTACTTTAGGTCAGGATGTGATTATGATACACTTTTCCACAGCACGAATCGCCCATTTTCGCCAAAATCACGTCGTTGCTGCCGCGCTACGCCACGGGCTTTGCTGCTCACCCTGCTAAGCACGCAAGCACCTTATGCCACTGGCAGGATGCGTTAACCAAACACGAACATTAATTATGTGGTTACGAAAAACGACCGGCAAACTAGAGTGGCGATGATATGCCGAGTGCATATAACAAAAAAGGAGGATACGGATAAATGGCTGTCGACACCACCATGCGCAGTGCTAACCAGGGCTGCAGAGCCGTCGTAAAAATAACACAGCTCCGGAGCTCTTCTTTTCATGAAAATGGCTCCAGCTCCAGTGCCCTTGGTTTTCGTAAGTTTGGCTCCGGAGCTCTCTTTGTTCACGGCTCCGGCTTCTGTTCGTTTTCACATATTAATATTTTCAATTGTCTTGGTGTGCCTCAAGTTGAATGGAATATGAATTATATCAAGTACACAAAACGAAGAGTATATACTAACATTTTTTGAGAGATGGTAGTTTTTTACAAGCAGCGTTCTTAGCATGAGAAAATCAGCCAAAAAACACCAATCACAGGTTCAGACGATTCAGGAGAACAGTTACTAGTGGAAACGTCCGCAACTCAAGATAACGGAAATACCAAGAAATTATGGAAAGGCAGTCGCTGGTTTTTCCGTCAATGCCTTTCCGTCAGGACCTTTTGTTATTTCTTAGGACCAGAATCAAGAAAATGGCTGTTTGGAAAACTACATTTGTGTCCGAGCATTTAAATACAGACCAGTCCCAATTCAGCAAGTGTTTTGCACTCGTTACATGCTTTGCCTGTGGCAGTCTTGGCGATTCCAGCTAACAGCGCTGCCCGAGCAAACGATGCAAAGAGCGCAAAATACATATTCGATTACCTCTCTCATGTGTTCTTTCTGACATGCACACATTTGCATTAACACAAATGTCAAGATGTGTTTAAAAGCCTTTTGTTATAACAAATAGTATGACTTCTAGCACGAAATTCACCTTTGACTTTTTAAAAATAGCTGAAAACTTCTGAATTCTTATCTTTTGCACTCACAATGAGCAGTGATCAATCGCAAAGTAAAGCACAATTTAACCTGCAAAGCTTAGGAGCAAATAAGACCGGTTACTTTGCTGAAAACATAAAATTTGTTTCCACAGAGGAAAACTTCAAGAAAAGTCCACATTTGTATACATTGCTTTTTATACCCTCCTGATAATGCACTGCCATGCAAAGTGATGCTAGTTCGCTACCAATTAGTTATATCTTTCATGTTATTCTACAGCTAGGAAATGTACGAGGTAATGTTTCCTAGTGAATTTCGCTACCAGTAATCTAGTAAACCTTGCCAGTGAGACTAATGATTTCTAACAAAAATCCCTATTTTGCAATGGCGTGTCGTGCATTTCACGCTTAAATCTGCAATGGTATATTTTAATCATATTCCCTGCTAACAGCATGATTACACAGCTACAAAAGCTACGGATATTATATTATATACCTACTGATTATGGCTTAGGGTATTTCTTTAGATCGCTACACTAATACAGACCTGGTTTGATCATTCTGAATACAAAGTGATATGTTGTGGCAGTTAACGTTTTTCTTCTACAACAGTGGTTCTCAATCATTTCGCTGAAAGGAGCCAAATCCAGACCTACCATTTACTTAGAGAGCCGCAATAAAAAAATTTTAACACAAGTCAGCTGACACGTTTTTTTTATTGCACTAGCGAAGTCTGTTGCACAAAATATTAGAAGTGTTGCTGAATGACTGCTAAGAGCCGCACAAAGGATGCTTGGGAGCTGCATGCGGCTCTTAGAACAGTGTTTGAGAATCATTGTTGTACAAATAACACCAACCCTGCTAGCTCGATGCCACACAGCCTTAGCGATGATTAAACCAAGGACACATCAAAGGCTTGCAGATCCATTGTCGTAACTACCTCTCAAATGTCTATAGCTCCAGCTCCGGTCCTAAATTTTTAAATGAGCGCCGGCTCCAGCTCCTGATTTTTAATTTGAGCTCCGGCAAAATGCCCAGCTCCGGTGCCGCAGCCCTGGTGCTAACTACAGCGAACAAAGGGCTTGTGGGAGTTAAGTTCGGTGTCTACAAAAATGTTGGGGGTGCTGTGAAAGGATAGAAATTGAACAGATGAAGCGGTGTCTATTGTTTCAGACGGGAAAACTTACACATGCAACGGGTGTGGATGATAAGCTCAAAGCGAACGCTTTCTGCCTCTCCAATGCAGCCTCATCCGAGAGAGTCCTTTTCTTTTTTTCCGACTTCTTGGGATGCCGCAACGCCAATTCGAGCAACGTTGCTGGAAGACGAGCTTCCTGGGCATTTGTTTTCTTCGGAGGTAGTTTGGCTCGCGGAGGAAGCGGCATGTCGTAAGCCAACGACTGGCTGCCGTTCAAAGCTTGACCGTTGAACTGAACCGACAAGAAATGTATATCGTCATGTCGATGCCAGAATATTTCGACTTAGGTTTTCAGTACAGCATTATCATCACCTCCTCGAAATGTAGTATCCTACTCAGGCTTGTGTCTACTGCTACTGTATGACGTTTTACAATCAAACTTGCTTTTCTTGACAATGTGAGTAGACCACGCGTTTCATAACACTGAGTCGTGTCACTGCTCGCTGATATAGTTTGTAAATTTCTGTATAATATTTTCACTCACGCTGAACTGATTTTTTACATTGGGTTCAACTTAGTTTCATATGCAAGAACCGCTTTTTCTTGCTCAGTCTCATGGTTCAGATTGCATGTATTCGAATCAGGACATTAGTATCTAGAATACAAATGACAACTTACAAACGCAAATAAAGTTAGCAGTCAAAATGTTGTCTACGATGAACTAAAATTCAACAATATTGAAAAATTGCCCCAAATATTTCAATTTGGGTATTTTTCTGGCGATTCATTCACCGTTTGGGTGGATACATATCTCTTATATTACGATTGAGTAACAAAGCTCAGTGTCGCTCACACACCGACACCTAGGGACTCGCTCGGACCCGATTTTATAATCCACGGCTTAAACGATTATAACATGTTTTGTTTGATGCGAAATTGAGTGCCTGTTTCCAAAAAAGTTGATGCACCTCGAAAAGGAGAATCTTTTCAGAAACTACTGGTTTTCAAGTACCGAAGTACCGTTGGCATGCTCACACGCACAAAATTTGTGGGGATTTACAACATAGTCTGTTTCCTCAGGATATAGCATTTGTTGCAGCTGCATCCTTGCTGAGAATGGAACTTCCAATTTCTCTGCACCATAGTTCATGACACGATTTACTAATGGCGACTAGACCACGAGTCGTATTTCAGATACCGGCTTCACCAAAACCTTTCCGACTCGTACAATTCTGCACAAAATCGAATGTGGAAGAAAATAAAACACGTCAAGTAACCACAACTCCGGCCAACCAAGCCAAGTTGTAGTAAAAGTTGTGAAGGTAATTGATCGACCAAGCGATTAAACATAGAGGAGCATTGTTTCAAGAATGCTGTTGTTTTTGGAGTTGCACAAGCGCTAGTCAACCATTTGTCATTATTATTATCCATCTAACTGCCAGAAATGTTGTGCGCTGATAAGTAACTTCATAAGTTACTTGCTGACTTCCGAGTGAACGAAGGACACAAGCAACGTAGCTGGAATTATCACAACAGCTTGTTTTTCCACCACACGTAACAGTTCACTGGTCCAGAAGCCCACCTTCGGCATGGCTAAGGAAAAAATCTTTCGCCGCCCAGATCCGACAATGACATCGCCACCAACTACAGGCACTGCATCGGCAAGAGCGTGTAAACTCGCTTGTACCAACTGGTTGTTTGAATCGCCCAAACCAACCAGAATCTACGCAAGAATGTTGCTCGCGGTAAGCATAAGCGGCCCAAACGAATAACGAAGTACACTACGGACATTCTAATCAAAGCTACAATGAAGTTACATTTCATAAGCAACAGTTATAAAATCAGAGAAAAAGAGCGTTTAAGTACATTGATATTGACTCTATTTGTCAAAGGACAAGCAATGACACGAAAAATGATATAATTTTTGTGACAAGCGTTCAGTACTGATAAAGCGTTCAAATGTACAATACTACGTTGATACTTCAGCGAATGTAAAACATTCGTACTTCCGGTAGAATGAGATCATCCAAGACCAACTTTTCAAACAAATGTACGTAGTTGGCGAAGTGTTCGAGCAAAGTGATGCGTACATGCAGCAATCTGAGCTTGAACATCTCAAGAATCTTCGGGATGACGTACTGAGCGAACACGTTCTCAGGCAAAATACCTGCTAGATCATTTAATAGCATTTGCAAGTCAATGAAGAAATTTTAACAGCATCTGCATAAACGATTTTTGCATGTGTTTGTGGCTGTTTTTTTTCGCTAAGACATTTTGGTCATTTGTCCCACAATAGTATTAAAACTCGCAGTAACGGTGTTCACTCGCCTAACTTTTCGGACATTACGACCGAATTGACTTACTTCTTTTTACATCATTCCTAAAAAAATTCGGTCTATGACCGAAAAAATAAACCCAGATTTGTCGCATGATGAAAACGCGGGTTTGAATATGTTGAAATCTTTTAAACAGGCAAGGATCGCTTAAGTCTAAAACTCTAAATTTCCAACAGGTGGATCATTCTTCACCATTTTCGCACCCCAAGCAACAATACCTAGTCTCTTGCATAAGAGCCATAGTAAAAAGACACAAAATTCTGTGGCAGATAGACAATNAATTTTTTCATAATGTGAGAAATTCCATGCTATNCAACCCAATGATACGGANCTAAAACGTGTCTGCAGCGGTTGCATCTGGTGTGGTACAATCTGTGTCGAAACCTCATCCCGCACCACGTGCGTATGCTTTTTATTGGTTGGGTATGCCAAACGAGAACATAAAGCTAATTTCCCCGAAACCCCATCTCGCAACCACAATTGAGGATCGCTGATCTGCAGCAATCAGATGTGCAACAACTTTAGCCACCTGTAACAATGAAATTCTCTATCCTCTAGCACGAATATCCATGACGCATATGCATATATTTTTTAAAATTAATTTGAACGTCACGATTAAAACATCAACATCCATTACTATCAGAACGCTTATAAACATTTAATGGCTTCCATAACTACCATCAACTGCAGCAATTAATTCCATGCTTCATTTAAAACGACACGATACACTGTTGGCATCAAATTTCTTGTGAAAATACAGTTCAGGGGTCGGCAACCACCGGGCCGCAGACCGGTGCCTGTCCGTGCAGAACCAAGGCCAAATTGTGGTGACAGCAACCAAGACAAAATCACCAAGTAGGCTAGACACAAGGACAGACTGCGGGTATCACTGCCTACAATCCTTAGGTAGAAGCGCCCTATAAGGCAAAACAAGCCCAGATCTCTCATCAAATCAATGTTATGATGACTTATGAATTGTAAATTTGCGTACACTAAACATTCGTTATTTTATTGATGGCCAGCCCGCAAAATAATGCCAGGGCCAAAACCGGTCAGCAGTGCAAGAAAGGTGACCGACCCCTGGATAAGACCATGAAACCAAGCGTGATGGTCTGACCGGATTATCCCAAGAAATAACGCATTTGTATTAACACTCAGGTCAGCAGATAAGTTACCGCAGGCATGCGGAAAAAGAAACATACACTCTGTGCCGTTACCTTTTTTTTGCATGACAAGCTCAGCATTTTCTCGGTTTATTCAGGCATAAGCGTAGCACAAGCTGTATCACTGACATTGCAAATTAAAATGCCCACCAGCATTATTCTTCTCCGATGCAGGCGTGAGAATTTGCTGAATAACGTGCTTTTTCGCACTTTCCTCAGCAAAAACTATTGGAGTGAGCAGAAGGGGCACTAAACGACGTCCAACAACTTCAGCAAAAATATGATTCTCTTCCAAGTCTGAAAGCAAGTCTCTAGAAAAGAATTGATATAACTAGTAAAAAACTAAAATCTCGCCAGAACGGAAGCAAAGTACGCAGTCAGTATTCCCCAACCGGCATCAATCATACTCAAGGCGCTGCATCGTTCGTTACCAGTATTTGTAAGAAGAATAGAACTAACAGCGCGATTTGAGGGACGTTGCTCATTTTGTTTTATGTACAGCTGACAATGCATACGAATTTTTGATCGTTTTCCAATTTTTAGTTCTATAAAACACGTACAACAAAACTCATAACACAGACCAACGAAACTATGGCAAATCTGATAGGAGAAAATATCGAACAGTAAAATCAAATCGTGTTATTATGAAAAATGAACGAGATGTTTTTAGAGGAATGATCTATTTTACATACAAAGGGATAAAAGTAATGATGTAATTAAACTTTTATAAATTTTTACAACTCCAACCAAAGAGTTTTAATCCGCGGTTGGTGCAACGAAGCAGAAGCAAACGAGGTATTCTTTGGCGTCTCATCAATACCCACCTGAAGAAGTGCTCCTTTTCGGATCGGCTTTTGAGCGTTATTGATTGCAGGAAGTGCACGATTGAGATATATTCTGATTTTAAAATAGGAAAAGATAGAATCTCACGGAACGTAGGACGGTTTTCAAAATCGCTTCGCAGCATGTCAGCAATAAGGGCTCGAACTTTCTCCTGGAAAAGGTGCATAGTGTCATGTCTCATTCCAGTACACGTAAATCAAAAGCGTCGAAAGCGCGCATTTATGCTGGTTGGCCAGCTTTCTGGACTCAAGGCCTATCACTTGCAAGTTTTATTATGAAATTGATCTTGAAAACACTTCTGTGACGTCAACCGTCCGGCTCAAGCTTGCATAGTTCTCCAGTAAACAATCACTTTCGATCACGATTTCTGAATCGTTTGTGACGTACATACAAGCAACAGCTTAGTTGGTGCAGAAAAAAATCCTGCTCAACTGCATGTGCAATGTGCATGAAAGATCAACCAACTAGGCAGTTTTCTTAAACTTCAGTTTTCATAGAAGCACTTTAATGTTCCAAACAATGCAGTGTTGAGGTGTGTGGTTTTCGAAAAGACAAAGGTTGGTAAATCAAGTTTTGTCTAAAAATGTCTGGCGCACCGACAGAAATGTATGCTTTTTATTTGGTAAGGTCAAGCCCATTGCACGCTGTTGTCTAGACTGTGGCTGAAAAATGTTTTTTACTTGGAAGTTTCAAATTGATTACATTGTTTTTAATACAGTGAAAATGTTCTGATAGTCTAAATTTAGAAAAAATATCTTCGAAAATACCTGAACTTACTTTTCTCGCATGGAAAGCAGTGCTATATGGGTTTAAACGCACCATTAAATCCACTGTTCCCGTGTTCGTCACAATGATTGCTATGCAAAAATTTCATGTACATTCACAGGAAAACCATGCAAAATTAATGCAGAGCCTTGACATTACGTGTTTGTGGACTACACCTCATTCATAACTTTTTCTTTAAGAGAGTTCCTTTGATAGCCACTTCCGGGTCCTTTCAATTTTTTTTTGCGTTCCGTAACATACGGCAACAGACTGCAGGTGTAGTGATCGACAATCGGGGGCAAGCTGAAGCCTGGAACGAACTTTGTGCATTTTGATATTCTTACAGTAGAAGTGTTGCCGCGAGTTCCTCAAAGCTTGATCAGACTCAACTTTCCACCAGAAAGGCAGACTTTAAACCGCTGAGCTACCAAGCCACCAGACTGCAGCCATATAGCTTTTCAAACAATAAGTTGGCCATCTGGATCACACCGATTTGTGCTTCTATTCACAATCCGACTTACTAACATATTCTTTTCCTGTATCTTACTCGTCATTCAGTCAATCGACAAGAAATTACACAACACTGAACCCTATAACAGCTTATACATTGAAGGAAAAAAATGGTACGATATTTTTCGGCGTGCATTATGAAAAATGGCGTGTTTTCGTTAAATTTATAAACTTTTTATGCTTTCAAACTGATGTTCCGCTTTCTGTGAAAAAAGCAATTGTTACCTGATCGACGTGCGAAGAAAATCGTATTTGTTCTGAAAACTGATCAACCAGCAAGCCGAACATATATACATCTCGGGCGTGGCCATTATCTTGAATCAGGTGAGGTTTCAGTTTACCTATATCCTGCAAATAATAGGAAAGTTCTGAACTCACTGTGTTTAGTATTTACACACCACAAATAATGAAGATTTTTCATTTTCTCATCCGTGAAACCTGACATGCAATCTAACATCAAATTCTACATTCAGGAACTACGTTTTGTCTTTAGAAACAGTAATTAACTTTTCGATAAGCCTTGTTCATTTTCCCCTGCCACAGCAACTTAATTTAGCGTTTCCCCAACGGTATGCCACGATGCGCATGTGTGCCGGAGTCAGGCCGGAATGCGCAGATATGTTTATTTATTACAAAATTGGATAAACCTTGGATATTACTTCATATGTTGTTCACCTATAACTGCCTATGCTCTTCGTGGCTTTTGTTGGTGACGCATCACTTACCGGGGGTGGTGGGCAGCGTAAAACATATGCGTGAACTGTGCTGTAAGAATTTGAGAAGCGTTGGCGAAGACTTCTGCGCATCGAAAACTACGTTAATGATCCAAGTGCATAGTCAGGAAGGGACAAAAAGTTCCAGTGACTCTAGAAATTCCTCACAGCATAAATTTTAAAAAATGCTGCCCAAACAAGAAACAACCCAAACTTTTCACCTCTTGAAAAAACATTTCGTATAAAGTATCAATCTTTCGATTTGGCACTTCGTTTTTACCGAGATATCGGCTACCAGCCAAGTGAAAAAACATGACATCTTTGCATGTATCTATATTTGATCAATGACAGAACTTCAGCTGATAGCGAATTTTGTGTTTAGTTGCGTGCAAGGTATGATTATTAAGACAACCAATTTTTTGACCTAAAAACTTAAAATATTGACTTTATCATTTACAAATTTTGACTTTATTTTTACCTATCAATTCCCAGCGTTTGCAATTGAAACGCGGAATACAAAGCGTATATAAGAAATCAAACCGATAGGTTAAAAATCTTTTTGCTGTTGAAATGCAGTAAAAATCGTAAGTGTGAAAGACCTAGCGAACCAAAGGTAAAAACCGTAGACGAAAATCACTCCAAACGCACAACAGAAACATCTAGTGTCAAAAATCTACTGAAGTCACTGAGAAGGTTCCACATTGTTATACTCTAACATGAAGCACTGCCACGCCTAGTGTACTTTCAATCGTCCGGTAGTGTCAAAACAACATCATTACGTCAAAAGTCGAAAAAAATCCAACATTATGTCAGAATTTCAACTAAACTTGCAAAAGCATGTCAACATCTGTTGTCGTAGCTTTAACAAAAAGTCGATCAAAAGAACAAAACTGTGCTGCAACAAATTTTGACCTAACGATAAATTTTGACTTTTTTGACCTACTAACTTTGGAATCAGTCATGTATCAGCGTCAAACTTGGTTTGTGAACGTTTCATAAAAATTAAAAAAGGCAGAAAAAAATTAACTTTATTGACGTTTGGTTGCCCTGATTATTATTGATGAAACAATTGAAGCGGAAAGGAACCCGATAATGAATTTACTTCAAAAAATATATTTGGCAATGTTCCACCAAACGAACTTCACGTCACAATCACTTGATTGCAATAATTTCGCATTCACTTTATAACGATGCTGGTGATTCATCAGGTGATAGTTATGACATCACATCCTAAACTTGCAAAGCGCATAGTCAGATGTACTGGAAAACCCGTATGGCAATGAGGTAAAAAATGATTAAGGAAAACCATATCGCTGAAGCACACAACTTGCAAATCAGAAAGCATCGATTACTACTTCAAAGGACAATGCAACCCCTCGCAAATTCTGCTTCGGTAAACATTTGTTTTTGAAAGGTTGCTTTCAGACCTTATAAATCGTGACGCCTTTTACAATATCCGGTTTTGGGTGCTACTCCAGTGTGAGGTCTACCGCTGCATTATCCATTCACGCTACAGTAGCAACCAGTTTTGTTGGCAACGCCACTCTCAAAGTCTAGAGTAATAAGCAGGGACGTTCATTTAGGAAGTGCGTTTACTAAGCAAAATCGAAAGCGAGCATCTCGCTGGCAGAAAACGCTAAAAACTCGTTGGATGCAAAAAACGAGAGGCGATTTCAACAATCCTGTAGAATATTTTTGCCTAACTGTGGTCACCACAAACGAGACCATCGATCCAATGTATGCACGAAAAATCTATCAAATACAAGTTATGGCCTGCTCTGTTAATTACTGCCGGCAATGCCGGACCGGTCCGCGCAGGAGCAAATAGTTTTGGGTTTTGGAATACTTGGCAAGTATTACAGAGCATTTATACCACAGTACGAAACAAATGAGAAACCACAGACGCTAGGGAAAAACTTAATACGATGTTGCGTATGTACGCTCCACACGCCATACATTTAAGTTGTCAACTCCTTAAAATCATCCAGCGACTAAGCAGAGAACCAAAACGATTAGGGTTTACCCTTTGGAATCTACAGTAAGACATCATCCAGATAATGTGGCAATTTTTCGGCTACATTTGATGATGCACTGCACAGGACTGACGTAATGTTGGGGCAAACCGACCCGGAATAACTCCCTGAACCGGCCATTATGCCAGCGCATGAGCCGACGCATAATTTCTGGACAAGTGAACTAACATAAAACCTCCTGTTACCTTTTCTTCCGGTAAAACAATTGATGTTGCTTGATGAATATTTTGAATAGTCTCTTTGCTGAACTCAGAAAACCTGCACGCGTGCTCAAATCCACCCAACTTCCACGATCCACTTTCAGTGACATAAATGTTCTCACAACAAACGTGATTGTGAGATACCGAAGCCTTTTATAACAAAAAAAGCGATTAGTTGCATGCAGCAAGCATAAGATGGTAACTAAAAACAGGTTTGTACCCTTAAGCTTTTTAAAATCCTTTCACAGGAAGAGAAGCATTTTGAAGATTGCCGTTATTGCATACCTGGGTGTGGATAAACTTTAGAGCTAGAGCAATGTCATGCAAACCACTGCATATCTCATGTGCATCAACAATTTTTAGATGGACGAATATAGGATAAGCATGTTCCGTGACAAGATGAACTTCTGATTCCACACAAGTACATCCCACAAATCGCAAAATATTTGGATGTCGAAGAGTCTTTAAAAACTGAAAACAAATGTGCAGGTTGCTAATGCATACAGCAATGTCATACAAAAATAAACGGATGATGAGGTAGTCAAGCATGTCTCAGAATATGACAGCTTATTGGAAAATGTATATTTCATATCATCTGAAACTATGTCACAGAGTGAAACTTGAAAGAAATTATAATACAATAACATCAGTTTACATGACGTCATATTGGACGTTTACAAAACATTGCTTTTTAAAACGTTCAATATGGCATCATTTAAATCATTTCTTGTTGCATTATTGTTTCCCATGAAACTATGTTTGTACAGTATTGATATTTACCAGTGACAAACAAAAACCAAGATACTGGTAGATTCTATTTGCATAAGAGCTGATGATGCCTACTTTGTAGGCGAAATATATACTCTGTAAGATCTTAGTGTCTGATTCTGTGCTGAGAAAGCATTTCTTTCAATAGACAGTATACTGGTAATTACTTTCTACTTTGAATAAAACACACCATTTTACCTGCTGCTGTGAAGTTCCTTGCAGCAGAAATCCCACTGATGTCACTCAGACTGCCTTTATTGTGTGGATAGTTGAGCTGTTTATAACTGTCTGGAGTACAAGCGATATTGCTTTGATGACAACCAGACTAATTGCTACTTTGGTCTTTGAGCACCAAAGAATTAGTCTTTGCCTTAAGGCTGGTTTAGACTATTGCAAGCTCTTGCAAATCTGTGCAAAAATCTTTGTTTATTTTATTTTATTGATTGCTGGGAAGGTTTCCAAAAGTGGAGAACTTCTCATCACTCCAGCTGGTTTCATTTGCAGAACTTTGTTCAATTTCACTCCCAGAGCAAAAAATGACAGAGCTTTCCTCAGCTTCACTAGTGTTTTTTTGCTGTAGGTCTCAGATTGCTGGGTCCACAGTGTTGCTTTGCATAGCTTGCTTGTTGTTTGAAAAGGTTATCAGCATCAGCATGATTCTGGTTTTGCAGTTATTANTCTGTCTGTGCTGGTGCATGGTAGGTTTATATTGCTATCTTTGAATTAGCCGTGTAGCCATACTTGAATTGTATCACAATTGCCTGTTAACTTTACTGTAGGCTACTTGTTTTTATTTAGGCTTGGCTACACACAAGCTCAGTAAATGCAAGTCTGTCAACTGAAAGTGAACATAAAATGTTTTGCAATACCTTTTCTGGTTGGGTTGTCAGGCAAACTATAAAGTAGTTTACTTCATGTATGATTTTAGACCACTATATTCGGCCCACAATATATCTTTGTCTGCAATGGTCCTTTTTTGAAGCTTAGCAAAAAACGGGGAACTAGCACTAGATCACAGAAAAAAAGCTTTGAAGGATTTTGATTCAAACATGTAATGGAAATATCGGTTCTATAAGGACGGGAGTTTACACCTGCTGATTATTATGACAGCAAGATGCAAATGCAGGTTGCCTTATTGTGTAGTCCAGATTACGATCAATTTTGAAGGCAATTTCATTAGTTTTTTGCATCCTTACAGTATGTCCAGTAGGCATGCTGCTGAACTGACCCACAAACCCAAAATATTCAATACATGTAATCCTTGTATGATTTTGCTTGTGAAGAGTAGATTTGTTTGTTATTTTAAGTGATCATCTGTACGGCACTTGACAAGTAATAATACATACATACTTTCCACAAATTTGGTATTGTGCTACTGATTGAATTTACTTAAGGTTGCAAACACTGTTCATATCTCTGTTGATTAATGTTGCACCTATTTCCTGCCAAAGTATTTCTAATGTCTGCGTTTTGATCTCTTAACACATTGGCAACTGGTATACCATATACTTGTACTTTGAAATGACACCTGATCCACCATTTTTGCGGCACTTTGCAACTCCATAACTCACCAGGCGATTGTGCTAGAGAGCTGTTTAAAAGATGTAGCAAGTCTTCTAGTTTGCATTTTTAAAAATTGTAAAGTTCTGGATTTTGGGTGTTTTGTGGGTGACATCACAAGTGGGGTATGTTTTAGGCCATTTCAAGTTTTTATTGGAAACTAGACTATAATCCGAGTCTTTTGAGGCCTTGATTAGCTTTCTAGTGTTTCTGGTTCGAGGTTATGGCCTAAAAACAACAAATTAATTAATTAGGGAATTAATTACTGTTGTTTTTAGGCCATACTTTTATTGGCTTTTGGTCGAATTTTGGTCATAACTTCGCAACCAATCGTGATGGAGAGTTAGGGCTCAAAGGAAGCGGATATTGTCTAGTTTCTTTAGAAAAACAGGTGAATTGACGCTTTGCTTTCTTCCACAGGCCCCTAAAATGGCATTGAGACCACCTTGTGACACCACACTATCCCCAAACAATCCAAACCCAAAAGTGTCCAATTTTTTTGTATTGAAAGTACAAGGCTTTCTGCATCTTTTGATGCTTCAGTTAGCTCTCGAGCTCTGTCAGAGCTACTAAAGTGGTTTTCAATGCCCTTGAAGGGAATAGTGCGAAAATGGCCAATCTGGACACCAAAACTGATGGAAATTTTTTTTGACAATCAAACAATGATTGCATCTTTTTGCATTTTTCAAATATATTGGCAACTCTTTTCATAGTAGGGAGGAAAAAGGGCAAACAGCCAAATGGTGCATCAAAAATGCATCCAAACCATCAAATTTGGTCATAATTTACACGTTAAAGGTGTTAATTACATCTTTCATTACACTTTTTTGAAGTACATACACAGTTAGTTTATATACACAATTTTAAAAACACCAATTTTGCTAAAAACGGGCTGGCACCCAACATAAACCTGGCAAAGAAAATGCCTGGCACTCAAAGTGTTAAACTATGCTTTGATTTCAACACCTGATCTTACTTTGCACATCTGCCTCTGGTTTTAAACTCATTCTCAGTTTCCTTTCCATCTTTCTATAATTTTAGCTGGATGCAATTTTGAGCAAGGACTTTCCTAAACTTTTACAAAAGTAGCCAGCCACAGGCTAGGGCTTCCTGAGTCTTGAACATACTATTGCCTAGTACTTTAGCTATAATTTGCATCTCACCCCGTTGAAGTTCTTAAAGTTTTGTTAGATAATTAACACTATCTTAACATATAAACTACATCACCAGCTTTCAGCATCATGACCATAAGATTCTGCAAGATATCAGTCTCATATGGAAAAGCGAGTTCTCTTTTAATAATACTTGACATAACCATGCAAAACATTTTAAACAGGTCATTCAACTGTTACTGCACCACACAAAGCAAACTCCATTCTGACAAAGCACTAGCAGCCTTTCTTATGTATTACATTAATCCAAGCCTTTATCAGGCAGTGCAAAACTTGGGGGAAGGTTACTGCAGAACCTAAGATATCAGCATAGAGAAGAGATAGATCAACAACTACCTTAGCGGATTCTTCCAAATGTGTTGGGTGCTTTTTCTTCTTTCGAGCCACAGTAAAAATATTAACTAAACTCCCGTTTTCAAAAGATCCAGGTCTGACCACAACGTTTGGTAGGTTTTTATGATGCTTTCTCTCCAAGGTAGGAAATGGTTCCCCAAACTGACAATTGGCAAGCAAAAATTCCTCATTTGATCCATAATACCAATCTAAAGCAGCACTAAGCATTGTGGAGTCGGTATCATGAGACACCTGAAATAAGAAACATTACAAGCAATCAATTAATTACACTGCAAAATTGAAGCTAGTTAGCCAGAAGTCAGCCAATTCAGCATTTTGTCGTTTGGTACCAATAGTCTCACAATGATAATTACAAGAATATAGCATACTGTTGGGCAATGGACTGCAAGAAAGATATCAAAACCACCCTGAATATGTAGATATAATCCCAGTTATAACTGCTTATCAAGAAAACAAAAAAGAACAATACATAATTCCACTGAGATCAAGATTAGAAAGTTATTAAGCAGGGTAATTTGTTTCTTTACATTTTCCACTAAACTTATTTTTATACATGTTTGATGGAAAACTATTGCTGTGACCACCTTTCTACATTGAATGTCTTAGTTTTTGTGCAACAAAGAAGTTGTAAAGAAATCACACTTTTTCCTTCACACACTGAGTAATAAGTTTATTGTGATATAATACAAGTAAGCAAAACCAAGTATACTATTTTAGTGTTATTTGGTATTTGGCATTGCTATGTGCTCTAGGAAATTTGGCAGTCTATGAAAAAGTATTAGCACACATGCAGTTTTTCATAAGATTCACGGTCAAAAAACATGAAATTTATGCACAAGTGTATGTAAATGAATTCAAACTTTTAGAACTCATTTTAAAGGGTCTTCACACAAATACCAAGTTTTCAAAACAC
>JGI24021J15306_10001044_pt1 | contig 25333 bp, 13 predicted proteins | sample Ectturendosymbi1_FD_15306 | JGI IMG/M metagenome (IMG submission 15306) | reverse complement strand
CACTTAAATTCGCCCACAATGGGAAGTGGTTTATCAGCACTGGCAAAGACAACATGCTCAACTCCTGGCGAACTCCATATGGCGCCAGTATCTTCCAGGTATGAAGCCAGCTTGGATGACTAGCTGGTGTGCAGTTGATCGAATTGGCTCCACAATTGAGCAACGGCCAGCTTATTTTAGTGGTGCGCAGCGCGTTCGCAGCAAAGTTAATCCTCATTCGGACGCGTAATTGTATGGCTCATGTTACAACGAAAACAGATCAATTATCGGTCACAGGGCTGATCTCTCGCTAAGTCCCAATGGCGTAGATTTGCTTTGTCTTTAAAGTGGAACGCTATATGTGAAATAAAGACCACTATGTTGCAACTAAAGGCAGGTTTAATTTTGCGTGGAAAAGCTACGTTGCTTTCTGGCAACTTCGGTGATGCAATGCAAAGATACCTTGACTGTTGAGTAGGAATTTTTAGGAAACTTCAATGCATAAGAGTTTCTGCAAAACTAAGTAAGGTTCGTAACTAACGGCTAAAATTTACTGTCATGTTCTTGGGATTGGAAGGATTCTAGTGGCTGAGAACTGAAATTGCGGAAGCAGCGTCTTTGCACATTTTTGGCATAGAAAGCACTCGCCAGTCCTACAAGGGATTTCACACCCATGTGGTTGGCCATGTGCTTCAAGCTGCACATGGACTTATGTCGCAGTTGTTATTTTTCGGTTTTAGTGTTATTCATTGTTGCAAGTGGCTGCGTTTGAAAGGGTGACCACCCAACTGTTTACGGATGAACGTCATCTGTGTCTTATCCACAGCACAAAGAAACGTCCTCAGTCCTGAGTTGTGATATTTCCGTGGATGATCGCTTCATTGTGACGGGTTCCGGCGACAAGAAAGCAACGGTTTACGAAGTTTTGGCGTGAATAATGTACTGTCGCCAGAAGCGCCGCATGTCAAGACAGTTCCCCCGGGCTTACGTTTATTTTCTTGGTCTGTAATAACCTTTTCTGCTGGACTACTGCATCGAACGTTGCAACTACTATCTTAACCGCTCACGGTCTTTCGAATGGTACGTTCACGAAGTTACAGTGGTAAAAACGAGTCATACATTGAAAAAGCCTTTTCTCAGTAAAGAGCGTACTGCGCGCAATGATTTGAACTAAAACCAGTGCAGTGCTGTTTCACCTTAGATCTTGTTGAGAAATCTTTTTGCGTGTAAACATGTGACTTGTGGAAGCAATACGTCTACAGCGAACTTACCGAAAAATCGATAGTGTCTGATATATTTTTTGCAGCTCGCATATTTTGTACTATTAACCTTTATGCAAGCAACTATCTTATGTTCGCTTCGACGTTTGATTTGGCATCTGTTTCACCTCTTGGTGTGTTTTCTTTACCCAGATCTTTGCGGAGTTCACTGAGCAGCCACTGGTGCAAATAATATTTTGCAAAATGTTAACGGTGAGGCTTTCGCTTATGACTAAGTGTATTTAATTAAACCCCATCCACGTCCAATCGGGATTTGATTGTATTAATGTGCGTTCAGGCGTACTCAGATATTTCAAGAGGATAACACGATCGTTAACAAACGCTGATTTAACGGATACAACACTTGCCTGAGAACTCTGCTGCAGAGGAATCGTAACAAGGCAGTGTCAGTTTCCTTTGCTCGCTTTGCAACATTTTAAAGACAACAATTGCTTAAATTTCTTGAAGGCAGTCGAAAATCAGTAAATACCCTTTTTCGGACTCTATTTCAGTTTGATTTCGTTTTTGGGCAAATGAGATTCCATGTTAATGTAACTTGTCCCGCAATTAAGACCTAACTGTAAACTGAATCTAAACTAGAAATACGTTCCCGAAAAATGACTTCGTATAAAACATTAGCGTACAAAACTGTACAATGTGTGAATGCTACTTCGTGTGGATATATTTCCGAACGTTCAGTGTAAGGCTCAAAGCCATTTTTGCTTCCGCCAGGTCCGTGACATCGACTTCGTTGTGTTGAGTGTTTATTTTTCACCCCTCTTTTCAGATGCCGTATTCTGCGGCAGATTGATGTTACACTATTTTACCGTTTGCGCCTTCGTCTATTTGGCGAACGATTCGTTCGTTTGCTTTTACGCGACATCTGTGCTATACCACGAGAAAGGGGGACAAATAACTTTGTTCTCCTGTTCTTTCAACTTTGCGCTGCCAGTTTCCACTGTAACATTTTCCTGTTTTTCCTTCGTGTGTTGTGACGTGTCAGTCCGCTGTGAAAAAATTGTAACGGCTCAACAATGTCTCACCTAAAAGGATGGAGTGTTCCAGCAGCAACGGCATGGAGTGATTTCATAAGAAGTAGCGTCAAATCCAGGTTATGTAACAACGGACTATCGTTTAAAGAACTTCTGTCAAGATCTTGCGCGACCTCGTATTTAGAGATACCAGAGATGTTGAATTAAGGTTGCAGCAGGAAGTCTGCTAAAATCCGCAGGGGAGCATGTCGAAGAGAAGTGGACTGTTGTTGTTACATCTTACCCCACAAGGCGCACACAAACGCGACCTTTGTTTTGTTTGCCGACTACTTCAATAGGGCACAGCAATCTTCCAAAGCACGTAGCCTTATATAGTCCTTGTACTGCGTTTAATACGCCGTTGACAATTGTTTACAAATCGCACTTAAATACGCGGCATTAAAGAAACCATGGCCTTGCGTATTCAATTGCCAGCGGTGAGCACAAATTTTTGGGAAACTAAAGTCTAAATTCCGTGGACCTCAGTTCACAAATCAAGTAAGACAAGTGCTTCTTCCACATACACGGCGCTGAGAGCGTGTGTGGTTATATCTTGTGTGAATATTTGCGAAGTTCAAACAGATTGTTGTTGCAAGTATTGTTGATGCTGCATGGTACAACTAGCACGGTACGGTGATTGAGGAATGAGGATGTGGCTGGCAGTTTGGATATCTCCACACAGTTTTTGTCTTCGGCTGGTTTCATTCTGCAGAGTAGGTGTCGGTAACATTTTTCGCATGGTGGGCCACTTTAAGCCTGGAATTTTTTCGGACCGACTCTCAATAAGATAACGAATGTTTGGTGCACGCAAATTTAAGACCTCTAAATACTGAAACAAATTGATATTTTTGCATTACCCTAACGGTGCAAAGAGTTGGGAATCATGAAACGTTGCCACAGGCCAATTGTCGGATTTCCCCACAGAGGGAAACACAGCGAGTTATTTATGAAGCAAGTTGGCCTTGCCTCTTGCACGGCCCGGTAACAAATGACTCGCGGACCGGGTCGCAGCCCAACAGTGGTTGTCGACCCCTACTGCAGAAGTTGACTTAAAGCCGGCAGTGTCCAGATCGCAGTCGATTAAGTTGTGCCCATGCTTCATGCGGCGCGTTGCATCCTGGTGGAGAGTTTGAGAAGAATAAGTATGGCTTCAGATTAAGGGGTTGGAACTGGAGTGAATAAATCTGATGCGAGCGGTTCTCCATGAACCATCTTAAAGGGCGTCATGTGCTGACATTTCAACAACTTTGGAACAGGCACGTCGCCAGAAACAGTGGTCATCAACCAATATTATAACAGTTTTTTTTTAAAGGAAAATGTTAGGAACCCGATTTTCTCTGATTTTAGGGACCCGAATCGGGTCCCTGGAACGCCTTTAAAAAACCTGATTATAATAAAAGAAGTTAAACTCGGTTAAATGTTGCTGTGAAAATTAAGGTTACCTTGGCAATATCGATTTGGATACCAGGATTGTGCGTGTGGAAAAAAGGCAAACTGTTATTAGGCAAAAAGTAAATAACTGACAGAGGTCCTGAGTCCTGTAAATTTAAAACTTTAACAGAAAAAAATACTTATCTTCACATTATCAAAACACGAGTAAACGCGGGTGTTTGTCTTACAAAACTAGTTCGACCCTCTTTCCCATTGTTCAAAATGTTTCTTACTTTATTCTAAAATTACCTTCGTGTATCCTTGATGTCTCACAGAGCATTTGCTACGTAACATTTACTGACCTTGGTTTTGGAAAACGCAAATCATTATAGAATGATGAAAAGTGAAAACCTGCAAACATTTTTGGTCTTGATTGATTGAAACAATGCAGTGATGAGAAGGTCCTGTGTACAGGAAAGAGGCTGCATTTTATCCGACCCGAAATTTCATCCAATAGCAGAAAAATAACTAAGAAATTTAAACAAGTTTATTAAAGTGTCCCGAATGAAATCAAAGAAACGACGAGGTCTCTTCGAGGACATCGTGCGTCGAACCACCAAACGCTGAATGCAGAGGCCTTCGGAAAATTTGTTTGTATGCGGCAGTGGATTTTTTAAACATAAAAACAGCGACGATTTTTGAGTAGGTTACCTGCTATTTCTGATGAAACGGATAAAAGATTTCTCAGTCTGAATGCAACTCCGGGGTTGGGCTGCTTTTGCCGCCTTGTATAGGACGCTTTGACGCATAGCCTCCCTACCTACGAATGCGGCGAACGGTCATGATTTCAAGACTTTCAAAGGGCAGTTTGGATTCAAGTGTAACTCTGCTTTGCTTGCGACATGTATGTTAACTTTTCGAGCTCTAACCAACACAACAAAATTTGTCTCTAGTTGCGTCCACAGATTCATATAAAATAGGTTGCCAGGCACCCGTACTCCAAAACTAGAAATTTGTGTGGCTTGCGAATTTATGCCAGTAACATTTGTGTGCCCACATCTACAACATGATGATGTCCTTTCAAGGTTTAAGGCCAATCTACACTGAGACGTTGCCAGGAGTAGCCGCGCACGATTCTTTGTTTGTTTTATTGCGCCTAGGAGTTGCCGTGCCGAGCCGTGCACGAGCGCAGAATTACCAGACGCAACAAAACAAAGGATTACGCCTGGCAATTCCTGGCACGTCGTCAGTGTTGATTGGCCTTTACTGTTGACTAGTGCACTTCATGCCGTTCTATACCAAGTAGTCCAACTGTGAAACTAAATTACCATACAAAATAAGTCTCATTGCATGAACCACTGTATCACAGCTCGCTGTTTTGAATAATATACGGGTCGGTTGACTAGATGGCCTCCATGGTCTTTCACCAATCCTATGTGACACAGTGACAATCTTTGTTTACATTCATCAGTTCTCTTGCCATGGTGTTTTCATTTATTCTAATTTTCACTGACAATTGGTTATACTTCTTTGCATGATGGCTTTTTGCATTGTTTCTCCTTATCTGCTGAATCATACGAAACAACAAATCAATCTATTTAATTTATTTGATGCTACAGAAAAAAAGTTTTGCTTTACTCTTCAAAACGCAAGCATTCTTAGCGAGTCATTACTCCGTGAACACAAGCAAACACTTCTCAAGGCATCGCAAAAACTGTGGGAAGGGACAGGCATACGGAAAATTATCATTACTGGTCTTCCGTCTAATATGCAAAAAGAAAAAATGGTTATCCTTTAGGTCAAGATCATTGAGAAAAGACTCGCCACAAACCTGGGTATATGACGAAATTTGATCCAATGTTCTTTGATAATATCAAGAGCTCTCAACAGACATCTCTTTCAAAATAATAAGTCCACCTTGAAGATAAGTCGTTTTTCTCGTTCTTTTTATTTGAAAATTCAGAGAAAATGGTTTTCAAAAACAAGGTTTTTGTTGAGCAACTACCGCAAAAAATTACAAATCGTTTTTCTATCTCCTCATATTCTATCTTCCTATACAAACAGTTTTGGTAGAAAACAATACCCAGCGAAACGACGTAAGCAAACAAGGGGAAAACTACCAGGTTATTTATCGCGTTATTCAAAATCTTTTTAGTATAATCTTTATTTAAATCCAACGCAACCAACAACACACGCATCCATGGACTTTGTTTTGACTCTGCAGAAGCAAGGTGAGATTCATAAAATCCAACAGAAAAAACGAATGAATTTCATTTTTCAGGTGTTGCAGCAGACGGTTTTATGTCCATACTTTCAACAACCCTGTCAAGGCTCTCCACAGTTTGATCTGAATCTTGGATGGCTCGAATTCGGTCTGGTTCTGTTTGCTCGTAAACCATTTCCACTTCGGCGATTTTCGTCCGGATGAATGCATCCAGGAAAACGTGCTAGGGAAGAAGTATAACAGAAGATTCATTCCATTTCCATTCTAAATTAACATATACATTTAGCTTCGTGGAGACTTTAAAAAATTGTAGGCAAAATAGGTTTATCCGACATCTCCTATTGATCTCACACACTCTAAAACGTGCTACACGAGCAGTGACCGAAAGTATGGTACAGGCCAGCACGACCGTGGCAGCAGTCTGTCAACTTTTGCTATTACAGTAGTTTAGTACAGTGGTTCTTAATCTTGGGTAAATTTCATCTTTCAAGGAGGTAAATTTACTGAACCATAAACTGCAGGCAATGTAAATATTTATAGATCATTCTAAACTGTAAGAGTTTGTTGATTTCATCAACACTTAAAAAGCCTTCAAAAAACTATACATGTTTTTTAGCGTTGATGAAACTGTTAAGTCTATCCCAATTTTATGCTCCAAAGTTTAATTTCGTATTTTCAAGAAATGAGCACCATTGAGTGTATCGGGGGTCCATCTGGCAATCTTGTTCGATAAAAGGGTAAGATATGTAAAAAGGTTAAGAACCATTGGTTTAGTACAGCAGACCGTTCAAAACTTGCGACAGGGATCGAAATCACCTCCATCAAGCAGCGACATGTGTTGCCGCACGATGCCTTGTTTCACAAACTGGTTACTGGGGGGCGCGCTTCCCTCGTGGGGCGTGAAAGGTTTGCAAAGGAGGCACGAGTATGGCAGCGACATATTGTTGGAAAGCAAGATAATGGCAAATAATTGTTGTTCTGCTTTTTGCGCTTGATTTGGAGGTTGGGTGAGGCGCGAATAACAATGACTAACGCGAAAGAGGACGCGACTGAAAAATGTTTAAGAACCTCTGCACTAGATCATAATGGCAGAATTGGTAAATATTAACTGTACGAAGTATTTCCGGTGATCGGACGAAATTTGTTTTTACCACCAAAGGGAATAGGCCGCCCGCTCCATGTCCAAAATTAAAGCTATAACCGAAGACCAATAGAGGCTGTTAGCATAATAAGCCGTTCCTCCTTCAAGAAAGTGGTAGAAAAACATTCCCCGACCAATAGTTCCATTTCAGAAATTTTCTTGCAAACCTGTTTTTGCACTGGGGGGTACTAAAATGACCAAATCTAGCAAAAACGATCTTGCTGAAGACAGTGATAGTCATCAAAATGGAAACAATTTGGGCGAGCGATTTTCTGCGGTTTGGCGGTACAAGTAACGTTAGAACTTCGGGGACCCTACATGTCGGGTGGATCATCCAATCATACATTGACGCGTTGTGGTCGGCACTCATGAACTTTTCACTAACATCCAGACAGAAAAAAAAGAAAGGAAAATTCGGTGCGTGAAAGGCGAGTAAAATACGAACGCTTGTGTCAACTGAAAGTTCAACACCAGAAAACAAATTAACTGCGGTTTTGGTCTTTCTGCAGGACTATCCGGGCTTGACAGAATCACTGAAATGTTGCCTTACGTCACACAATATCCGAATTATCATTAAGTTAACATCTGCACATGCAACCATGTCGCAAAGTTATTTATAAAAATGGCAACAAAACGAACTGTTATTGCGACTTTCGAGCATTCAAAACCTGCAAGAAAAAAAAACTAAAAATCACATCTCCAGCTGCCACTGGAAAGTCGTGCGATTGCAGAACGCATTTCCAAAAGATAGCAATGCTATTAGCTGACCTACATTTCAAGATTCTATACTGACTTTCAAAATAGACATTGTATGTAATGAGATTGGTCTTTATTAATACAAAGACAACACTTGCTGCAGCTGATACACTCAACGCACGTTTGAGGCATCCGCCGCTCGTCATTTCACGTCCGCAATACTAGCCTAAGAACGATATTCTACTCCTTATCTAAATTCATCTAGTAAGTTATCTACATCCAAAGCGAATATAGCGATGGTCCATTTTTTGAACATGTTGGAAAGGGTCTTAGTGCCACAGCACAGAACTGCTGAGCTGATCAAGATGTTAGCAAAATCTTTCGGTTTATCTTTCCTTGTATTATACAAGGTTCTTCAGACCTAATAAAATATTTAGCAGTGAAACGATAATAACTGAGTAAGTCCAAAAATAGATGACGGTGCTCAAGAGTTTTTTCTTCAACATAAGCCAAATCGGAAGCAACATGTGTTGCGAAGTATACGATCGAATGCAATGACTAGTCCAGTGGTTCTCAAGCTTTCATGGTTTGTGGCCCCCTTCCGCCTTCAAGTGGCGTATAATCAATATTGTTACACTTTTATTTTGCAATATTACGGCAGAGCTAATTAGTAAAAGCCTCTGCTTGTGGCGGCGGCCAAGGGAGGCCGATGGCCCCGGTTGAGAAATCCTGGACTAGTCAAAGGTGACGTTAGCAACACTTTTATCTTAGTCCCGAGTCCAATTGGTAGTACTTAACATTCTCGCTTCCAGGTGACGGATATCCTCGCATCGTAATCCCTTAGGTGTCACGTTCTGATTATATATCCGTCAGATGGCGATAAGTCTACCTGCAGGCTGCCAGAGGTAAATCTTCATTTTCAATGCTTGTGCATAAAATCTCGCTCAGGGACCGAGTTTATGGGGGGGACATGTCCCCCCAACTTTTGGACAGGGGGGATATAATATCTTTTGTCCCCCCCAACATTTTGTGATAAAACAATATAGTTGTGCAAATTTCATGTTACTTTTCTGTTGGAAACGTTTCCCCAGCATAAAACGAAGGAATAAATGAGAAAAATAAAGATTATCACTGGATTATCTGTAGACACAGTATACAGATTTCCTAGGTAAAATGAATTGTCATGATCGTTGAAAATTGTGTTGGTTAATTTGAATTACCGAATCGATGTGCACATGAATTTCGCTCAATCATGAATTGCTGCGCTGGTCTGTAGTCCGCAATCAGAATACGGTTGCCACAAGGCGTGTAGCCATGGGGGAAATGGGGGCAATGTCACCCCAAATTCCAAAGTTGTCAAGTTAATAAAATATTTGAAGTAGTGCAAATCAACGAAACTGCCTCAAGGAACCCATCCTACTTCAGCTTTCAGTCGAATAGACATTTGTATCTGACCTTTTGTACTCATCAATGGCCGCAGGTAAAAACAATTGGAGTAACGCTTTTCGCCGTTGTTTTTGGCGCACCAGCTTGCTGTATCCCACCTAATGGTTATGTAAGCTTCATTTCAAGACCATCACAAATTCCTCTCTGGTAACCGTGGGTGTTACAAATACGACCTATCCTTGTTTCCAGTGCCAGCGTAGCCTTAAATCAACATCGTAGAGTTTTGTTTTTGTACAGTTTCTAAATTACATACGTGAATGTAGCGTTGAGTTAAATTTTATATGTCTTGAAGCTCAAACTTTGGCTAAGAAGCGATTCAGTTTCAAAGTCTTCTTCATTGCGCCATAGTCACTGTTTGGCAACAACAGCATTCATTCTAGATATTTATTTGTGATGATATGTATTGCGACGGTTCAATCACAATTATGTGGAGCCTTAACGTTGTCATCCATCAATGATTTCCCTTTACCTTGCCGGCAAGTAAAAAATCAGTATTTTCAAGATCCTAGACTCCGACCTGCTGTTCATAAGCTCAGTGTTTCAACCTTCATCTGATGTTAATTGCCACCCTCTCCCACAGTAAATTATTTGAAATCATTTAACTGCAACGAGAAGAGTCAGCATCAAAATCTAACGTAAGTAGCAAGATGCTTTTTATTTTGCAAGTACTGAGAGATTGGTTGAAACACTGAGGCAAGTTCTCATAAAGGGGCCCCAAAACATCGCCATTGCGAAAGGTAGATGTGGGATTACGTGGATAAAAGAGTTAAATTGATTTCATATTTCAATTTATGAACTAAATTCAAGAGCATAAAGATACATACGAAAGGAACAAAATTTTGAAAAGTTTTACAGCTACACAATTGAAAGCTGCCTCCTATAGCACATTTTCCCATAAGTTTTGCTTTATTTTGAAAAACATGACTTGCTTCACAGCTTCCTTGAATGTGGCTCTAGAGTGGTACATAACTTTTTTAACTACACAATGGTGCAAAGCTCTCAAGAAGGGGACACGGTATCTCTGAAAAAGAGGGCCCCGAGGCGACTGCCTCGTTATCCTTCCCTAATATCCATCCCTGAACTTGCAATCTCTCTTGTTGGCAAAGCGCATATGACTAAAATGAAACTAAATTAGAATTTTTCCCATTAGGGCTTCAACTTCCGCAGGTAAGTTATTGTATTTTCAAGAAGCCCGTGATTTGAACAAATTTAATTACGTGCAATGCTAAGCTATCTTTACATGCAGCTGAGCGTGGTCAATAAGTTTTGTAATAGTGGGGTTACGATTGTGTTTACAGTTTAATTCCATCTTATATTTCCATGAAGTCAGTTCAATTTAGCAAAGTCTCATCAAACAATATAAACGAAGTAAGTTTGAAGTAACTACAAAGGTTGTAGGAATAGGTTGAACATAGCCAAAACATCTTACGGATCATCAAAAATCTTCACGTTTTTCAAACGCATTGAAAGACTCTGGCTTTTACGGTTATCAACTACATACGTGAATTAATGGCTCAAAAATTAGGTGACAACGGGATCCATTCTATATATGGATTCTATTGGAACAAGAGCTGATGATGCCTACTTCGTATGCGAAATACATACGCTGTAAGATCTTAGTGTCTGATTCTTTGCTGAGAAAGGATTTCTTTTCCATAGACAAAGGGATCCACTTCTTATGTGCGCGAAAGTTTTGTAGAAGGCCTATACTTCGGAAGTCAGTGCCTCAGAGCAAAGTGGCTGCTCGGCCTCGGTTGAACGTGCTGTGTTGGTGCACATCAGAAGCGTGTAAATGCAGTATAACAAGCGCAGTCGTAATGGCTGTCGCGATGACTTCTTGCTCATTGAGAGGTTTACTAGCGCTTATGCAAGACCAGGGTTGCCAGATTGGCCATTTGATGGCCAATTTCGAAACATTTGGCCATTTCTGAAGTGCCCTGGCCACGAAAAAAACGCGTTTGGCCATTTTATGAAATTTGGCCATTTTTTCAACTTGTCATTGCAAAGTAAAATTTTGTTTAAATATTTTGTCCATTTTGTATTTTTTGGGCGGACTTCATGTAGCTGTTACAGTAACACCACGGTACTTTAACCTTGTATTGCTTTGAAGTGTGTACTAATGATTTAGACTTGCAGTCAGTAGATTTCGTATGGGCGAAGTGCTTCAGTCAGTGGTTATCTTATGGTTACCGTTGGTAGCTGGTGCACTTGTATCTGAAGACTGCTGTACTCAGTTGTGTGACTGATAATGCAACAGTTCATGGATTTCATCTCTTGTTCGTATATTTGAAGAGAATTCAAGAATTGTCATTGGACTGAAAAGTTAATTTCAAACTGTTTAACAGAAATGGGTCAGATTTGAAACATTTATCTACAATAGGGTTTAATCAGGCACACGTAATTTTAAGTTCATGGCAGAAATTGCTGTTTTTGGGTCAAAACTTGCGTGTACGGCAAAATCAGATATTTTTGGAAAAAAGGCATTGCCTTCCAAACATTTAGAGTCCCCACTCATTCCAACTATTTGGAGTCCCCAATCACTGCATTCCAAACATTGAGAGTCCCCAATCATTGTAAAAATTACCATAGATAAAACATTTTGTAATTTTGGCCACAACGTTTTCAAAAAACAACAATTTTGGCCATTTTTTATTAAGATTCTCGCCATAAGCTACGGAAAATATCTGGAAACCCTGTGCAAGCCAGGTTTATGAGCAAATGATGGCAATGATCCTAAGTAGAAGCTTGGAACTTCACTATCAAAACTTATAAAACCTGTCAATTCAATAAAAGCAGACTTTTTATTTGTCGGATTAAATCTGAACACATATGTTCAGGAAAAAACGCCAGAAAAATGCACGTTTTATGGATGGTGCTTTAAAAACAAGGTGCATTAAAAATATTTAAATGTTGAAACTCGGTTGTTGTTTTCCCCAGCCCTAATAAAATTCTGGCTACGCGCCTGGTTGCACTGTTAGTGTTACCAAAAGATCTTGTGCTTTGTTTTTGATTTGATCTACCGGTATGTGGTGATTGTTAGTAGCAGTACATTTTATTCATCGGAACTGACAAATTTGAATTACTTACCACAGGAGCATAAATGTGTCTATTGAAACTTAACTCTCAGAATTAATGTGTTTTCATATTAAATGCTGTGCTAAGTGCTAGATATCTAGATATAGCACCATTGTATACTTGAATATACTGCTAGTTGCTTTACCACCACCATGGGCCGTAGCCAGAGGGGCCATGGTCACCAAATTATATCAATTCTATAAAGTTTCCCCCATTTACAAAAAGGTCGTACTACGGTTGAGTGAACATGGTGACGTCATCGAAACGCAAATAATAAGCATTGTCCCCCGAGCAAACTCGGTCCCTGCTCTCGCCCGTTAGTTTATTCAACAACAAAAATTCTTATTTACGAGGTGCGCTTTTACGCTTAGACTTATATGCAACAATTATTAAACAAGGAATAGCTTTGCTAAGTATTGAACTTCTTTCAAAAATGGTAAAACTCATCACATGAAAACTTCAATTATAGAATTTCATTCAAAAACGCAAAAAAACTTGTTTTTTAAACTTTAACGCAATCAACCACTGAAGTATCGAAATCGGAATATCGGTAAGGTTCGGTATCGGCCAAAAATTAGTATTAGTATCAGTGAAATAAACGTTTTTCATTACATTTTGTTTTTAGATTGGTTTATTCTGCCCTGTTGTGTACAAGCACTGGCCAAATAGAATTCTTGTTATGCCTCCTCAACAAGTCTTGAACAGGGCAAAATTTTGCTGAGGTTAACATGGTCAAAACTACATTCGACATTGGCATAGGTTTTAAGTGAAGTTTCAAAGCTTTTCTTTGACTTCTGCTTGGGCCAACGCTGACGCATGCATTGGAAACCTGGCTGAAAGGTCCATGCGACAAGCTCGGCATGCTTGCAACGGACTTTTAATAAAAATTGTCCGAAGTAGCGACCTCACACTGCATTGCTGCCCAATTCCCTGGCATTTTAACTTACGATTAGATCAATTCGAGCGGAAAAGAAACGTTTTTCAAAAATACTGACTCCTAAAACATAGGTATTTAGATATCCAGTCTACTCTATAGATATCCCTGTCCTAAAACCGTATTTTCAGGACCAAAGCTGTTTGGTCCAACGTAATCCTTCTCGAGCTTCAGCGGTTGCTCCCTGTGGGCAACGCCAGGGCAAAGCCTATGGGCTATTGTAGCTTTGCTGTCTAATTTAGGCTACGTGCAGTAGAATTTCACCTGCTGTTTCGACATTTCTTCGAACAACTTCGTCGTTTCTTCAGAAATCTCATTCAGATTGATTTTCTCCACTGAGATCTCTTCCATTATCTACTATTTTCGAAAGGAAATGTCAAATACTAAACTTAACTATACTACGAATCTACCTAGTCTAGTATCACCGTAACAGCTGATACTGTATTACACTTGCGACGTATGCCATCGATTGATTTGATTTCGAAGGAGACTTACCTTTGACACGTGCATTGGCAATAGTGATGCAACAAAGGCAAGACAGCTATGAACCGAGGGGAGCTCAGAGAGTTCTCGCCAGTGTTGCCGCTGCTGTTTCTTTTTCACTAGAACTGGGGTTCTTCTGTTTTATCTGGGGTTCTGGGGTTTTTATTGAAAATCTTGTTTTTTTTGACTCTGGTCAAATTTTAGAAATGTATGTTGGATTACTGTATTTTCCATTCGATTTAAGAATACTAGGCCAACACAGTAGTTTCTTTCACAGGCGTAATATGTGCAGAGTCATCAGTAGCCAGTACATGAGTAGTAGGGCTAGGCTTAACCAAATTGTTTGGTCAGCACTCACATGTCAAGGGCTGCTTGTGCATGATTTTGGAATGCTTTTTTGTTTTGAAGATGCTGTGGTTGAGAATCTCTTCATTGTTTTACGGGCCCATATTGATTGTGTGAGTGATGAATGTTAAATTTTGAATGTTAAATTTGTAGACAAATATTTCAATGAATGCAATGGTTAGGGTGAATGTATCATGTACATGTTTAATTTGTGCATTTAAGTGAAAGTAAAAGAAAGCATTAAACGCTTTTTTAGAAAAGATATTACTAGCTTTTTTATGTTACTTCATACATTTGATTTGCTGCTAGCCTACTTCAATTTTGTAAACTGTGATTGTCAGTATGTTTAAAAATAGACTTGAACTTGTTAAAAATATGATGTAAGTAATGCATAGGCAGTGTCTATTTTGCCGCCAAAATGCCAGCAGCAACAGGCTTGGCAGAAATGAAGTAAACACAAAAGATAAACCTTAAAGCTAACCTCTAACACTAACCCCTAACGTTAACGCTTAACCCTGATGCTAACCATAACCCCTAACACTACCCTCTAATGCTAACCCCTAATGCTATCCCTTAATCCTAACACTAACCCTAATGCTAACCCCGAACGCTAACCATAATGCAAACGCTAAGCAAAGCCTAAACCTAACACCTAAGGGAAAAGATTGGAAATTTATGAAAAAGTTGAAAAAAGAGAAGTCGCCAAGCCCAAGGTGAGAGTCGAACCGAAAAACAATGTCATACCAGACTTGCAACATAACCACTATGCTACAAGCAGTACGCCGATTGCATGACAAACTGACCTTTTCATTCGAATTGTATCATGCCACGAGACCGAATCTTCAACTGGTGGCACAATAGCTCTAGCCGATGAGTTGCCCCCGGATTCTTGGCGGTTAAATAGACATTACCTAATGCATATTACCTTAATTTTTATGTGCAAGTACCGGTAGCATGCTTTTGAAGTTTGGTTTTGACTTTTTTTAGACATTGTGCATGCTGGGTTTTTTTTACTATTTTATGGTTTTTTTTCAAAGTAAATTCTGGGGTTTTTCTTTATAACAGAGTGGCAACACTGGTTCTCGCTAGTCAATTTCATGCAAACTCTCCCTATCCAGGTCCCAGAATACAGGACTTACATCGAACCACGCACAACCAGCATTGCCACTCCTAGTGTTTTTCCACTAGATCTAGTGTTTTTCCATTTCATCTAGTGTTTTTTTAATGAATGAGCTGAATGCAATTAATAGCGAATTTTTTGTAATTGTAACTGCGATTGAGACGCTTTGATTTAGTGCAATTGTGATTTGCTAAATATTCTACCTAATTAAATCTTAAATTACACAAGGCAATATCATATGTTCTGAGTTAAACCGCTGCGAAGTCCCTTGGTCATCTGGTTAAAGTTTCAGTGTCCTGTGCAAACAAATACAAGCGTTGTTTTTATCTCCCGTTTTCTTTGTCTCTGGTTTACAATGAATTGCACAATGTATGTGGTTGGCATTGCAACGCATATTCTGGGCATTTTCACTGTGTGTAAGTATGTTTTTGTAATCTAGTGTTTTTTTGTGAATCTAGTGTTTTTTATCATGAAATCTAGTAGGCCTACTTTTCCGTAACAACAGAGTAGGAACACTGCGCACAACATAAAACTAGTCGTCTGCCTGTTCAACCATTGTGTGAGTCACCGTGCTGAAACGATAAAATGTTTGACTGGCAGTAAAGACTACCGGGAAAAATTATTCACAATTTATCTCTACAACCCGCGTTGGCATTTTTAATATACCGTTTGGGAGGCCTGAGTCGAGGTTGAAAGGGAGCCCTCTGATCACGTCATGGCAGGCTTGTAACCAGCTTGGGACACCAAGGGGGGCGAAGAGTTTTCTGAGAGGGGCCCAAATTTTTCAACATTATGTCCAATAGATTTGAACTATGTCTAAAACATTTTTCCAGGGGGGGCGTAATTTTTTTCTAGGGGTGGCTTCGCCCCCTGCGACCCCTGGTTACGGGCCTGCGTCATGGTGCTTTTTGATGAAGACTATTGCTGAAAACGTGAAATTTTGGAACTTTTTTTTTCAATTAGCAGGTAGCACGTGGGCCAAAGTTATGCTTGTTAGACTACGGCATGACTGCTGTAACTGGAAATGCAAGAGCATGCATGAAACAAAATTTAATGAAAGCACTGAAAGTTTGCAATACAAAAGTGGCAATGATGCAATATCAAAACTGTTCACACCTTGTGGTGAAAAGATGGAATGAAATTGCAAATGGTTCTCCACAATGTTTCTTAATGTAGGCTAGTCCCAAAGGGAAAGATGAGACCATTACTTTAAAAGTGATCACACCTTGGAAAGGTTTGATCACACCTCGCACACTGCAGGCTAGCACCTTGCGAAAAATGCGCAGTTACACGGAAGCAAAATATCTGAAGGTTAAAATAGAAGCATTTGAGACTCCTGTGATTAATATAGCATAGGACAAGTTACCAAAAGGAATTAAGTGACAGCCTGAAATAATTTGAAGCTGTTACAATCATAAATTATTGTTTACAGAACTACCATAAACAAAACACTAACTTGAAACACTTGCGACTAAAATGATGCGGCACTGAAAAAAGACCTAAGCAAGCTTGAGCAGAAATGAGCACAAACTGGGAACGATGTTCATTACGTAAGCACTTATGTGGGATAGGTATTAGAGTCCGCGCCGGGTGCGGGTTGAACTTGCTGCGGGGCGGGAGTTAACTCATAACTCAGACCACTGTTTTTCAACCTTTTTGCTGCAACGGAACTTTCCGCAAATGCATGCGTTGCTCATGGAACCCTATGCAATGATCCAAGTATCTATCCTATTTTTCGCAATAAACCTGTTAAACAGTGGTTTTGCTATAACCAGTGCCGGCGCTACCATTAGGCGAACTAGGCGGCTGCCTAGGGCGCTGGGCCAAAAATACAATTGCGTGGTTCAGAAAGTGACGAACGCACTCCAAAAGGAAATGATGAAAGTGAATGAAACACACGGCCATGCAGTATATGAGAAGATAAAGGGACCACACTATTTCAGGTTTGCTGCAGAAGGGTTAATATTTTTCCTATGAATTTCAATTTCACATATACTAGGCAAGCTATGTCGCAAGTTGGTAGCCTATAAATTATTCATGTAATAAACTTTTCTAATATGCAAAACGTTCTTCGTATTTCCGTAATGTATGTGATGAGTGGAGGAAGGATCTTTGTATAGGAGGGGTGGGCGCTGGAATGGAAAGGATCTTGCCTAGCGTGCTCACAAGTCTATCAATGATCTCCTGTCAGGACCAACAAAGCATGCCCTCCAGGCCATACTTTATCAAGCCCACTGCAAAATTTTAAGGGTGTCACCTGTTCTTTTCAATTCCTGGTTGTTTTTTTTCCTGGCTACGCCGCTTTTACCCGAGGTTTATGTCGAAGCTTTTACTAAATCACGTTTCTAGCGGCGATTCTAAGGAGTGGCCTGGGTGGGCCACGCCCCCCAAGATTTTTGGCTGTACCCCAGTTGTGTGCAGTGGCGTAACTAGAGGTTTGAGACAGGGAGTCAAAGCTTAGCTGAAGGGGGCCACTGGTCACCGCAAAGGGGGCCCACCAACCAAAACTCAGAAAAAGGTTAAGAAATGATAGTGAATCTCTGGATGTCGTGGATGTTCCTACAAGATAAAAATAAACAAAACCACCCCGAAAAACACAAAAAAACAACAAATTAAGGAATACTAAATATCAAAATGTCAACTAAAGGGGTCCCAGTTTTTACATTTAGCTTGCCAGAGGGGGGCGGCTCGCCCCCTTGCCCGCCCGTCAATTGCGCCACTGGCTGTGTGCTTAGTTTTATGTTGAAATTCGTTTCCTTTACAGTTTACAGCAGATAACTTTCTGTCAGCAATATTTCAAACAATTTAGAAGTCCTCTAACCTGCGTTCAATACTTCCCAAATGCATGATAAGCTGTGTTTTTTGCCGACCGGGAAAAAGAGAGTTATTTATGACGAGACACACCGTACCAATGGTACTCGGATCTTGCGTGAAATTTAGTCAGACCGCGGTCGTGGCGGTTAAAGATTTTGTTCGCAGATAAAAAAGTCGCAGAAATGGGAAGATTGATTTGCCGTGCATCTCCGTGTGAGGTGAAACTGTATTATATTGGATTTTTTCCGATGGGGGTCCTAGGGGATTTTTCCAAACATTTTTTCCCACTCAAAACTAACAACTTTTTTTTGCTGAAAATTTCAAAATTCAGGGGAAGGTCAAGGCCCCCCTTCCGACGCCCATGATTGTATTACTGTCAACAGATTGTTGCTTGTCATGTAGCAAAATGTTAGTGAAAGCATTAAAAATTGGTGTCAGTAAATTTATTCGAATTTATCCTGACTGCAGTCGTGTGTTCAGCTCCCTTGCGTATACGACTTCGAAATACCTGAACTGGTTCCAGGGGCGTGCCGAGGTTAGATGGCGCTCGGGGCAAGAAGCAAGTTTGACGCCCCCTTGTTCAAACCTGAGGACTTTCGGAAGCAAATGCACCGTATTGAAAAAAAGTACTTGTGACATTGTTGGGGCTTTCGGTCCCCCCATAGTGATTCGGTGCCTGGGGAATTGTGTCCCCTGCAAGTAAATGCACAAGCTTCGCTTGGAAACGTGATCGTCATTTAGCTTTTTATTAGAATCCTATCCTGGGACATGAGTTGTCACTTCCAAGTCTAAGAAGAACCATTCTACTTCTAACCAGGTCTGGAATGCGTTTCAGACACGGTTCTTCACTGATTTCGCTACGGATACCCAAAACAGTGACAAACTCTTGCGCGCAGCATGCTTTTATACCTTTCAAACACAGTTTGCTATGCGTAGCTTGTAAAAAATGAGGCCCACTGTTTGAGACCCGTTTCAAACGTTTTCTGAATTAATGACATAAAGCGCTTTGAAACTGTGGTTATTCCCTGAAAAATCGCATAGTTCGACCGACAAAAATACAAAAGCTAACAATTTTGTGTGATACCCAACGATTGTAGCAGGCAACCTTTGGTATATAAGCAAGTGAAGGCCTTTTTGGCGTCCCCTTATTTGCCTTCCCTCCAAACGACTGGATGGATCCGCCACTGCATATAATTATATGACTGGTGCAGGCTTGGCGTATGATATATTTACTTGAGAAAGTCCTCAGACACGACATAAATGCACTCTGCTTGCTGAGTGGTGTGCAGCTAAGGTTTCTGAACTTAGCGTTAAAGGAGTTGATGGACTGGAAGTAAAATTTTAAAAGACAAGGATTACAAACGAAATCAAGAAGTGAGGGGTCTTTTACACCATCCCGTAAAATCCCTATTCCTACATAGACTCACGATCGAGGAGTTAGACATGTTCCCGTTATCCGGATGACGAGGCCCAAAAGCTTACGGTCCCCGAAACAGATGATACCTTCACACGTTGTTTCTATTATCAAATGTTCTTGGGACTTGTGAATTTAAGGGAAAAGTTGCAAAACATTGTTTGAAGCAGTTAACATTTTATAAAAACCTAGTCTTACCCATCATTTCTTCCCATGTGCCCCCAACGGAGAACTATATTTCAGGATGAAAGCGGTTTTCCGGGACGAAACTGAATGCCGTAAATAAATCCTACGATGATTATTAAACAAAAATTAGCGCCCAAATGCTGATTCGTGACAGGTTGATCAAATCCAACTGCGCTGCTCCCACGTGACCATTTCACAGCAGACGTCAATTTTCAAGCGAGCAACCCACTTTTGCAAACGTGTGAATGGTTCGACGGTTGTGGTACGCATGATTGCAAAATAAACACCACACTCTGAAGCGCGTGCCACACCGCATAGAACGTAATGAAAAAATACCCGTGCGAATTTTTTCAAGCTTAGGTTGTCGCATTAAGGCATAACAAGAAAAATTTGCTTAGCGAAAGTCTTCTCGATTTGAACTGGTCCAACAAGCTTGTTGTTGAACACAAGTTAAGCTGTCAGGCAAAAAGCGACGACATCAAGGCGGTATACAGTAAACACGCTTCTCAGTAGAGCTACGTGCCAGATAACGTACTACGAGAGGACAAAACCAGAATTCAGTCGAGCTAAGACATATTGTCCTGTAAAGTTTTTAACATCAGTTCGACATCGACGCTCCAACCAAGCATGAGTTACAGCATCAAATTCTACCGGTGAAGTGCAAGGTTAATACAAACCAAATTTAATACGCAGTTAAAAGAAATAACTTCTAATTTTTATGTAGCATAGGGCAATGCAACTGCTATTCTAAGATCAGAACATTTTAACATTGTACATTCCGCAAAAGCGATGAAGACTCCGGGATATTTTAGGCCTAAACCGCATTCTGTAACCAATCTTAACATGGAGGAAACGTCTAAGACACGAGAAATCGCAAAATGTAAATGATACCACCATCTGACGAATCATGCATTGTGGTGCAATAGTCTATTGATTCCAGATTCTCCAGCAAAACCGTCCACGTTCAACTGCATTCGCTTAAATAATCGTTTTCGTGATCAACAGCACCGTGTGAAGGAGCGTTAAGGCATTGTCCAGTTATTTCGTCGGGTGGCCGGAGGCGATTGCCATATCAATCATCGCTGACATGTACGTGGGTCCGTTTTTCATAAACCGTACTGTGACTGTCAATCACACGCCAACGTATTCCGCGTCAAGCGAATTTGCAGAGTTCATAGTCGCGCCTGGCGGAAGCGGTTTGCAAGGACGCATTTCCTCACCACCCCACCCGAGGCGGGACCCCGCCCGGATGAAACGTCCGTTAAGATCGTTTTGGCAGTTTTTAGACGAGTCTGCTCGCAATGACCAGATGCAAGGAAGACAGCTGTTCTGTCCATCGGTCGAGGGCGCCATAGCGCGCCTGCCGGGCGGCGTTTTGCTGATCGATGACCAGGACTTGCTCGATTTGATCTATTCTGCCCTTCACCGTACTGCAAAAATATCGCGTGGTACTGAGAAAAACTGACAAAACACACAGCAAACCACGTTTTGACTAAAAATGAACGGATTTGGAAAAAAAACTTGGCACAATTCTATTTGAACATCTTGAAAAACACGGTTGTCGCAGTATCGACCTCACGAAAAGACGAAAACACATTAATACGTTGGATACAACTGCTCAACACAATGGACGATATTCATGCAATGCACGTAGAAGCATTTCTTGCACAGCCGATCTTTTTCGTAAAGGCTTCGCCAGAGCAACAACATTCGTGAGGCGTTGTTTTCGCAGTACCCGACATTATTACAGAACAACAACACTGCAGTTAGCTTACCCGTCCAAGATGCACGACACAAGCAGGTTTTCAACCTCATTCGAATCAATGTTCAGTTCCTGAAACAACATTGAGGTAAAATAACCGGATCAGGGCGAAGATTCAAGTCAGTGTGACCATTGCAGAAAAGTGAGCGCATGTTGACTTGGTTGGGAAAAGTAAGGTGGAAGAAATATAGTACTTGGATAAACCTTCAGTCCAAAAAGTTGCACCGAAAGCCATGCATAAGGTAAGTTTCGATCAATGCGTTGAAAGACTTGCATGACAAACAATTGAAATAATTACGTTTAACACCTAAACAGCGTTTATTGTCAAGAGGGCTACGTTCCCATCAAAAAGACAATCTAATTACCACAAAAAGACTGTTCATGCCTAGTGTAGTGACTTAGCTACGGGCTGTGATGCCGGGTTACCATAGTAACAGGTGATTTGTGAGCACAAGCGTAGGTGATTAGACACATCGCTCATTCAGCTAATTCGACAATACACCGACTATTCTCGTGTTCTATCCAACAAACTTAATCGAAAACGAATTTGTGGTGACTTCGCGCCACACCCTTCTTGTCCAAAATGACCTGCAATGCTGCACAGTGGTTTGAAAGGAGACGATCACCACTAAGGGAAACGCACCTTCGAAATAAACGGAATGCGTATTCGGGTGTAAGGCGTGATCAGCTTGCACAGGACTTGAGTGCGAACGTTCCGCAGCAGATCTTCGATATGTTCGCGAATGAAAGGATCCTGCATGATGCTCGTGCGGTTGGCGGCCAGGATCGACTCGAACGCAGCGATATCGTTGTTTTGATATGCGCTAAACGCCACAAAGAGAAACACGCTTTAAGCCAACAACTATAGGATACACGATGCAAGCACAGCTCGTGCACTAGCAAGTAATGTACTACGTCTGTCTTACGCGATATCTCTGGCCAGCAGGTTGGCGGTGTTAGCGTATACTGTCAAATGAGGTCATGAGTTACTGAACACTTTTCGTGTAGTTGAACCTCTCATATCTGTTTTTTTCACGTTGCCATGCTCACCAGGTGCACTGGGTCGATACACCGAAAAACTTCACAAACGATCTAAAAAGTCACCAGGTCCCATTCTCGGGATAAACATCGTCTCATACAAAATGAAGTTCTTGAACAGCCAATCGTTTTAACATTTTTATAAAACCTACATTTTAAAAATTACATCTGCAACTGTGTAAAGCGCCACTGCTCCAGTGCTACTTCCCACAAACAAAGCGGAAAACAAATGCACCAAGCATGGTTAGTGCCGTCCACGAACCGACACAAACCACTTCCGCTATGAATTTAACACTGGTTACCGAAGTATCCATTTATATTATACTTTTGCAAAGCAATTCACAAAATCAAGGTCAAAACACTTGAGAAATTCCTAAAATGTAGACAATAATATTCGGTTATAATGCGATGTTTACTTTCGTCAAGATTTTTTTGTAGAGAAAAGCAATGTGCATCACTTACCTAACCAAATTAGTCATTGCTAGTATATCTGGATCTTTCTGATAAGGCTTCGCCTCTTGTGAGTCAAAAGGATTAATTTCAGACTTCATCAACATTGTGGCCAACACCAAATATTTCAAGCAAGTGGTTCGACGCGGGCTGCCGGATTCGTCGTAATTCTGCAACGGAAATTCTGCAATGGTAAAACCTAGCGCAAATAATAGTGCATAAAACAAACAGCGAAAAAAAACAGCCCTGGAGAATGCAGCTCCCAGGCCGAAAGAAATGACAGACCGAACGCAGATACTTCTAGAAAAATTGTCGCCATCGAAATAGCTTTCGCAAACATGTGTTGATCAACTGTGACCAGCTGCGGAGGTTTGCTTAACCTTAAGCACTTACCGTTGAAAAAATATAACATTAAGAACTACAAGGAAGCGGCAAAGCAAACAATTCGATATCCATGGCGAGAGGCTACTCGCCACAACAGTGTAGTTTTGGTGGCGCAAAGTACCACTCAAATAATTTCAGAAGCAAACCTTGAATGCTTCGAAGAAATCCGTATGAGCTTTCGCGTACTCTCCCTCCCGCAGATGCATCTTTCCGCCACACTCTGAAAAACGCCACAAACCTTTCCCATGATACTTGCAATTCAAGTTTGGCACTAATTTCAAGCAAGTAAACATTTGCTGATTGACGGGTTTCGGCTGCAACGACGCAATGGAACCAGTAAAAAAATATACGACAAACAGCGGTGTGGTTATCAGTTCTGCCGAATTCACGATGACTGCGGTTGAAAAGTTGTAACACGATGCGATTTTCAATAACACATCAAATGACGTCCAGATAATCTACCTGCTGTGCTCCTCGGGTTACAGAATTAGACAGCGTATTTCAGTCATAGCTTGCTTTGAAGGAAACTACAAAGTGTTGTTGCGCTGCAGCAAACTCGCCTCTTATTACTCCCATGGTAAACGGATGGGGAATCGCAGATTTGATATGAAGCGATTGTTCATAGACGTTTTTCAATTTCTTGTTGTTTTTCTGAACAGTATACATTTGTATTTCCAAAGCGTAAACTTCTAGAAGCTGTGTGCCTTTCTTCATATCATCCCCTCCGTCTTGCGTCTGCAACATTGATAAAGGCCAATTAACGTGCTACGAAACGAAATTACAAGATTCTCGCAACAGTTGGAGTGAAATCACATCTAGTTTAGAACAACCAAATATAAACCTGCAATTTTTGTAAAAGGCCACAGAGGTTCAAGCAATGTTGAACACGAAACCACGCTGTACTCTCATCATAAGCCATGTGAGTGAATTGTTCAACAGGCCATTTTTTCAAGTAATGTCAAAAGATAGAGAATGCGTTAATTGTCAACGACTCTTTTCCAATTTACCTGTCTGAAATTCAACGGAAGTCCAGAAGCCTTGCGAACACACGGTAAGTAAATTTACTAAAGAATTCGCACGGACATGAATCGAGCTCCGTTAGGTTGCTGGCAGAGAACACATAAAAACACCGATACTTTCGCATCCATGATGAAGCATATCCTGTCTGGCTTCACAGCAGCAGTAAGCAGAACAGTGGGTTGACACCCGAATCGCAGTAGTTTTCCGCATTATTGCGGTTGTTTGAAACGTTTGCGGTATGCAATCCCATAAATCTGTGTTTCACGAATCCTTTAGCAACAGCCAAACGGCGGAGAAAATATCCTTCTAACACAAAACGATTCATTTTTAAAAAAACTAAAATGAATCACCGATCCTTCATCTCACTGGTCTGACTCCAACCCAACCAGGGTCGGATACATCATCAAGAAAACCTGGTACGAGTTGCAAGACGATTATTAACAGCCAGGTGTTGCTTGCCTAACAGTACTGCTCTAGCATCAAAATTTCTTCACGTAAGTCGAAAGGAAGGTTGAATATTTGTATGATGATCAGGTGTGCACTGGATCCGTTCGCAGACGTACGACACAAAAAAACAGCTTCCGTACGAAAATTGTACGGCGTTTGCGAATTTGCGGTATCTACTGAAAGGAGCCCTTTGTCACAAAACTCTATCTTATGTTTACAGAGTACTGTATATATTTTGCCCACCTAGTATACATCTTCAGCTCTTGTTCACGTCGAAATGTTACCGCATTTTATTCGATGTTGAATCACGCCCAACGGTTCGTTCACAGTTTTTATGACATGATTGATTTATTTCATCAAACAAATCGATAGCTTTTGTTACGGCGTTGCCAACGTTAGTATGTTTGGCGATTCAGTTAAATGTGAATAACTAATCGAAACGCGGGTTAGGCAGAGTTTCATGCTCTGTTCATCCGGAATAGCCAGCCTTCCATATGAATGCTGCTTAACGGTTTCCAGTTCAAGCCAATTTTTCCTCTCGTTTGTTCGTAATATGAACTTACTAATCCGCCATTTCTCGTAAGAACTACCTAGCACATGGGTCGGCAACCTACGGCCCGCCAAGCAAAATCACCCGGCCCGCAGCCCCTTTGCAAATTGTAGTCATTGTATGGCTCGCCTAGTGGTATTGTATTTTATGAGTCTACGCTCCTT
>JGI24021J15306_10001043_pt1 | contig 25339 bp, 14 predicted proteins | sample Ectturendosymbi1_FD_15306 | JGI IMG/M metagenome (IMG submission 15306) | reverse complement strand
ATTTATTTTATGTCATTTCGTGCAAAAAAAAACAAAAATTTCGAAAGATGTTACGAAGTCGGCACATCATCATCTAAATATTTGGAAGAGGGCTATATCTGACGTGCGCTTCACTTTTCACAACCACTCAACCCTATGTAAAGTTCAGTGCACATGTTAAGTTGTGAAAAAATCTACATTGTAGCTCCATTTCATTAAAACTAATCTGCAACTGTGGACCAGCACGGAAAACACAAAAATCTCTTAGATCAGCTATGTCCAACCCGCGGCCCAGTCGAAGGTGTTGTGCGGCCCAGTTTAGTTTTCGCTGCAGTGAAAATATGCTGCATACTGACAACCTGTCCTTGCAAGAAGTAAATCAATTAAGCTGCTGACTTCAGATTTTCTAGAAATTTTTGGTTCCTAGTCCCAATTTCTAGGGGGTGGCAAATGCCATTTTCCCTCCTGCAGACGCCCATGAACACAGGGGGATGTCAAACACTGAAACAGCTCACCAGCTATAACTACTTTCAATTATCATCTAATAATAGTCCGGCAGTGGGAAGAAAATTAAGACATTTTAACAACGGGTTCTGAAATAAATGGCTAAAAACGTCGAATGGGGATGCTCAGTGGCGCCCAAAAACATGTGAGTTGTTTTGATCAAGGTGTCAAATGTTATTGCGAGATAATTTTAGCTTGAGGTGGACAACCGTTTGTTTTCAATAAAGTCAAAGTTTGACGGTAGAAAATTTGCTAGTTTTATAAAATGAATTTAATTACATATTTGCCTTGTGCACATGATCGACATGGCGGTGGTGAAAGAAGAATCACAAGAAACTGCAATTCAGTGGTGACTACTTTTTCAAGATTTTGATGGAAATTGTGCAACAGCGTTGAGTGCATTAGTTATAAATGTGAACTTTTCATTTGCTGCTACATGTGTTTTTTATTTAAGTTGACCTATAAACTGCACATCTCCGTGGACATATTTGCTGAAATTTAGGTCAGAAAATTGCTGACCTAGAACGTTTCACGGATCGTAACTGGCGTTAGATATTTCCTAGGTTAAAATACATGTGACATTTTAAATTATATCAGCTTTTTGACGAAATAATCGACAAATGCGCAGCAGCAGAGGCACGAAAACCTTGTCTTTGACGTTAGATAATTACTAGTTTGTTTGAAAAGATCCTGTTTTTGAGGATTCCGGTGATCGGCGAAGCGCAAAAACCGGATCGGAATGGCTAAACGGATGCGGAGAACGAGTTTTTTTGACAATTTCCTAAAAGTCAGTACCGCAAATATACAGATATAAATTTTTCTCAAAAATCTCAATGGCAAAGGTATATTTTGGTCAGGTTCATTGGATTCCTTGCTGGTTTCCGCATCCAGTGATGCTTTCAGTGGCTCCCTAGTCCAATCCGTTCAAGAGTTATGGTTGATAATAAAATCCAAAGCCCAAATTGCGGTCGGAGCGGGCTTTGAAGGGTTTAGCATCACACAGAAACTACCAAATACTTTGAAATGTAATCAAAAGTGTTGAATTTTCACAAATGTTATTATTTCATCATAGCAAGTTGTTTCCTGAAACTGTATCATTACCGTGTGCATGAGATGCAATTTAAAGACTTATCTTGTACAATGTACATGCTTCTTTTGCCAGTTTTCATTCAGTTTAAAATACATTTCATTTTATGAACATTACCAATATACAGTGCATCATTAGTCAAAGTCGAAGGCTTAAATAAACAAGAAACCTACTGCTCAATTTTGTTCAGATTGTTTTCGCAAAAAAATTAAAAGCTTTGTAGTAAGTGCAGAGCAAGTATTTTTTTTTGTTATGATCAGAACGTTTAAAATTGTCGATAAAGATAAGATCATACTTCAAACGATGGCTCGTTTAGTTTTTCCACAATTGCGTTGAAGATTCCCTGTTCATACCAAACTCTGCAGAATCCTTTTGAGTCAATGTTACCTATGATGTAGTTATCATCGCCGACATAAACATTATCTGAAAAACAGTGCAAACGATAATCTTTAGAGTTGTTGTTTGTGAAACACGTCGTTGCCTACAAGCGAGATTCTTTNATAAGGACTTGCAAANGATCGAAATGTTGGTGAAGGAAAACCTGGTAAAAGTGNAAAAAGTGATTTTGTAGATGCAGTACACGTAATTAATTTTCTTGGGAATAAATCTTNCAATGCATCAACCTCGTTTTTACAAAGAAGACTAATGATTTCTGAAAAGTTAGACGAAGCAAAGAATGTCTGATCAAATGGAAATGAAAAATTTCCAGATTGCTTCGAGCAACTGACGTGGTGCAAGAGATTTAAATAATTTGTTTTTTTCAACCAAATGCAGAAACCCACACTAGAGGTTTTGAGCTCGTTTGAGACGACATTTTTTATTTTAAAAGCTGTCGCTGAAATAAAAAATAAACTTTTGCTATATTGTATGAAATGCAAATTTGCATGGGTATTGCCCTTGACCTTGAAGTCTTTTATTTGGATTTTTCTCCAAATCTATGTGCACTGAGACGCTTATTAGAGTTCGTATGGAAAAAATCTATTGATTTTACCAGGGTTTCGGAGTCTGAGAAAAAACATCCAACTCCGGCTCCTATCTTCCAAAATTTTCCTACATCGATCTTTCCAATATTTCCAACTCCGACTCCAACTCATTCACGTAATGTGAATGAAGTTTGGCTGTCAACAATTTGTAGCAAGAAGCAATCAATGGAAATCGTGGTGCGCAGCTAGAAATATCTGTTTCAGTAAAGTTTGCAAAATAAATTGTACCGTTTCAACAGGCACTAGCAAGGGCGTACACAAGGGGGGTTGGGGTTGAGGTTAAAATACTCAAAACCTGGGGATTTCAGGAAAAAGCTGAACCCTCCTTACAACCCAAGATTTTTCTCTGTAGCAATGTTATTGTTTCACGTTCAGAATGTCTTTCACAACGGCAACAAAAATGGCCATGCTACGCTCAGTCACGCAGTAGAGATTGTGGGAAACTTGTCGAAAAGTTGCATCCTTGATATTATCGCTATCATTTCATATTACATAAACCAAGACATTTATTTTCAGGAAAACCTTAGGTAGTGGTCCAAGATATGCAGCAAAATATTCAATGCAGGAGAGCATCGATTAGAGGAAGAGGTCTGTTTTTATTTGTAAAGGCCTAATTTGCAACGAAACCAGTTGTCCAAACTCAGCGACAATTTCGAAGGACATTGCAGGCAGAAATGCTCTAACTAGACTCACAATAAAGCTAGACCTGGACAGATTTATGAGGATGGGAAGTGTACAGGATAGCATTGAAATATAGGTTAATTTGGCCAGCCACGGTTCATCAGGATAGAAAATCACATCGTCACTGTGAGACAATGTTTGGAGCAGTCTTCAAGAAAAACCGCAAGACGTTAATCCCAGGAGATAGATCTTTCAAGGAGTTCTGTTATGAGCATAATACACCAGATTCTTAACTTTTTCCCGGAAAATATTAAGATTTTACACCTTCGGATCAATGCAAAATAGGTTGTGAGACGCGCTTCTGGGCAAGTTATCAGTCAGAAAATCGACGACCACCCTAATCTCTTCGACTTTATGCTTTTCAGGGACGGGGTAAACTTCCAGATCTATCCCTTTTGATCATTTTCTGTGGGGATACCGAAAGACAGGGTCTATGCTAACAATCACCAAACTAATGCGCTCAAGAATAAAATTCAGACGGTGATCAGGAGAGTTCCCCATGAGATGTTGAACAAGACCATTGCAAACTTCAATGTGAAAGCGGCCTATGAAGACAAAACACAGGCCTATGAAAACAAAATTTTGAAGCATTTGTTTAATACAAAATGCAATGTTATCAAATATTATTGCATCTTTTCAGACCATGTTGCATATTCTACAGCGCACTCCTACCATACCCAAGTCACTGTAATTACTAAACTATCTGGAAGACATGCAGAGTTGAATTAAACATCAAAATTCACCTTGATTTCTGATTCATTTATCATTAAGTGATTTCCGTTTGATGGTCGGATTTTATCGGTCCACAACACTCAAAATAAAACCATCATCATTTTATATTTGGCAACTCACAAAAAGATTGTAGGCAGCCACAATCAACCAACAAATTCATCTGATATCATGTGAAGCAACAATTGCTTGATCATGTGAAGTTGTTGCTTCACAAGATAGCTGTTGCTTCACATCCTAGCTGCTATCATGTGAAGCAACAAATGTTTGTTCAGAACTCACTGCGATCCAACTGTCAAAAAGGTCGTCGTGCGTAACAGACCCGTATTTGTGCTTGTCCAAATAGTTCTGAATGTTATTTTAAAGAGCATGTTTTAATGAATTTGCACACTTATCACCTGAAGCGAAACGTCTAGAAACAGCTTGCAGGTATGAAAAATTTTAAATCAACAACTTTTTGATACTGCTAGAGATAATAGAGCCAGATATTGCTTTTGATGAATGACCTAATGCATCTTTGTAGAATAGTTTGCCTAGAAAGTAATACTTACTGTAACTTCAAGGTAGTACGAAATTCCACATAGGAAATGTAAAACAAAACATCAAAAACGATAAAAATGCTTTCAAGAAGTGCTTTATTAAGAAGTGTCAAAACACTGCAGCTGAATACGAGCATAAAACTGTGTACAACAATTCAAAATTAACACTATACTGGGAACCAGATCGTTTCTTCTAGACATACATAATATTTTCAACCAAATCTAAATTACATTTACTCGGAAATGTTCGTTTCAAACTCATTCTTTAAAGCATAAAACAATTAAGGGATAGTAGACCCAGTCAGAGTTAATGCATGCAGAGAAAACAATTGCGCAAAATTGAAGCAATCGCAGTATTCCCAACGTTCTCACCACTATTCAGATTGCTTCTGGTAGGTTGGAAGCGAAGTAGGTAAGTAGAGACCATCTACTTAAGGCCTATGGATAAGAATGTTTCCTCTCAACGCGAAAGATACAAGTGCTCTTTTTTTCAAGCATTTTTCCTACACTTTATAAAAATCATGTGTTTTCCATCATTTGGGTCTTTATATTTGTCAAGTGTTACAACTACATGATGACGAAGAAAACTGAAAAATGTCCTGTTTGAATTTCGCTTAACAAAGAAAAGCAAAAAAATACATTAATTTGGCCACTTGGTTGGTATGGCTGTTACAAAGTTTTGGGGATAAAATGCAACAGTTACTTAAAACATTATTCTTCACCTTCAAGCCGTTGCGTAAACGTTGGCTCTCACAAGAAGCTTTTGAACATTCTGATGACAGACGCCCCCTAAAATGAGAACAGCATTAAGTCTTATAGAGTTATTTACAAGGGCTTGGCATATATTTTAAGTCGCCATCACATTGTTCCTTCGCCAGATTAGCACAGTGTGTAAGTTGTATCGTCATATATTTAATTATAGACATTTTGCAACAATCAGTAACACATAAATGAAGTACCGGGGTTTTTCGGAAGTCCGCCCTGGGCCGTTAATTGTAAAAAAGACAAATTAGGAAAATAAGACGTGACCCAAATAACCGCCCGGGCTGTTATACGGCAGTTGCACATTGCTTGTGTCTGATTCGTTTTGTTCTAGTGTTTTCAAATGTAGTGGGCCTTCAATAGCTATTGAAAAGGTGATCTGGGCCACGATAAAAAAAGTTTGCCGACCACTGATGTAACGCGACAACTACAAATAGTATTCAAACTCGGTATAACGTTGGACGTATCGTGTAAGGTGACAGGTACAAAGCGTACCGGTATTCAACTCAAATATTGGCACCATACAAACGCCCACCTAAAATAAGCGCCCATGGGCGGACTAAAGACGGGGCGGACTTCCGGAAAACCCGGGTATGACTAAAGTTCCAGTTCCTTCCAACGCTAATGGTTAGATTAGGGTTGCTACACGTCCGCAATTTATCGGACATATCCGGAAATTCGGTATTAAAATTTTTGTCTGGAAAAAATTTCAAAAGATGCTCTAATCCCCGCAATTTTTACATTTTCAGAGGATTTAATCATTGCATACTCTGAACATATGAATAGTCAGGTTTGGGAGACAAGAGCATGTCTTTTGTGTTTTGTNTCTCAATCCTGACTATTTATTTCATTCTGTGGTAAGTTTCTTTTGATATAGTGATGCTGATTTGCGGTGGATTAGTACTNGTAAAAACGTACAGAAAATGCCTTATAGCGCTTGTTTGTTGTCTCGAAAAGTAGCAATTCAGACTGTCAGGAATTTTGCCTCATCAGGTATGGAAATCCTAAGTTATAATTGAGGAATAACATAACGAGCATCAACTAACCAGGAATATTTCGTACATACAAAATATGTTTTGTAAAAAGTGTCGTTCTCAATGCTTAGACATAGCCTGCAGCTGAATGACGTCAATTATAACGTTGAGTTCATATCGAAATTTTCATATAAACAGAGTATAAAAACCATTAGCCAATAACAGCATAGTATAAATTGTGCATATTTAGTTATCAAGTTATACAGCGTCAAATCAGTGTCATGACAAAAACTGCAACCTGTGATGAGGCTTCAAATTGGACGTTCTGCAGTTTTTACAAAAATGATTACACTGTAGTCACCACTCCCAGGTCCACTCTGACATGGAGAGCTGACGCAAGATAGGGCTCCAGCTACGTTTCAAACACTGTTTTTTGAAAAGACAGACGGAGATTATCAGCCGTGAAAAGTAATAATCAATTGTGGTATGGGGAACACATGTGCAGGTGGATGATGTTTTTTCACTCTGGCAGCCCCTACAGCCCAACATGGACCCAAAGTAATGCTACGCCTTTCTTTTGGAATATCAAGAGGTGCGATGCGTGGTCCACTGATGACTGGGCATTGGGCAAGTCAGTGACACAACCCATTGACCGGACATTTTCAAAGTGATAATTCCCTTTCTTAAAAAATTATACGGCACACACGCACCACTGCAGCGTCATCATAGGCAGAACCTGTGATGTCGCAACTTCAATTACATTTTCCTGTTGTGTTGGAAAAGTACACACAAAAGCCTTACCAAGTGCTTATTGTTTAATTTGTCGGTGATTTTCAAAATTTGGATTTGACAAACCTTTGCACACCTTGGAGTAGGTTACTGAAGAAAATGATCCCTCTGGATGCACCAAAGCGTGAGACGATGACAAAGCATCTGCTCGCAAAGCCACTTGGAGATCGTCTACTACGAAAATCTCATCCTAAGAAACATATCGTGATCAAGAACCTACAAGTGCAACGAAGTTGTTTTAATAGATGTAATGTTTGCAATTTCTGAGAAATTTCAACGTTTGAATGGTTTCATAGTTGGAACCCACAGCGAATAAATGACTTATAGCAAGCGGCAAGCCTAAATGATTTCAAAAAATAGCGCATTTTTTTTTGTTTTTCCGCCAACGTAAATACATTTAATTCAGAAGGATGCGACATTTTACTTTAAATCAATTTCCTGGTAATATTTGCTGATTGAGTCCTTGTTTATTGCCATTGTGGAATGTACTTACTTACCATTTAACTGTTTATCATTTACATAACAGGATATTTCTCTTCTCGATATTTTTGTATGTTTGCTTTTACTTGAGTTTGAAAATTTTAGTTGCGCAGAAATTTTAATTCAAAAAAATGTTAGTCGACCTGTAGCCCTATTTATCCAATGGGTCGAGCAACCCTGGGTGGCATGCGCACATTCATATTTCGATATTTTGTTTAGCTCCATTCTGTTTTGACAATTTGACTGGCATCAAAAATTTCACCGATTGTTTTAAAAAAATCCATTCGCTTACTAGAACAAGGTTAAAATTTATCTCACAGTTTTCCATTCTGGTTGCACTCCTTTGATTCCAATGTAGGAAAAGTAAGTGGCAAACCCCTCGTTCAGCCAGATCTCATTCCACCATGCGCAAGTTACCAGGTTGCCGAACCACTGTAGACGGACATTAGATTGTTGTAAATAAGGTATTTTCTGTATGTTGATACAACTACTTACTGGTGTGTTGCTTACAACGAGCAATTGAAAACACGACCAAACCTCTAACCTGGTGCGCCAACTCGTGAGCAATCACTTCAGTCACTCTGTATTTGTCGCGGGGTGTGTCAAGGTCTGGATTCCATAGAAGTAAATATTCCTGATAGATTACTAAACCCCAGTTTTCCATCGCTCCAGCATTAAACGCCGTGGCTGCCAGTTGATCTAGGGGCAAATATTTACAGTGTACTATTTGTTCTTTAGAAACTGAGGAACACTTTCCACTTGATGCATTTTATTCAAACGTTTGCAAGGTAATTTCAAACTATTCGTAGCGTCCAATTTTCCAAAACAAATTACTTTTGATAAACTGAGAAACGATTTTTACTTAATGCATTTTATTCAAACATTTGCTAAGCAATTTCAAAACATTCCCAAGATCCAGTTTTCCAAAAAAATTACTCTTTATAAAGTTGTATGTTTGTCTCCGTTGAAATTCAAATATGAAATTCAAGTTTTGGCCTGAATCTAAATGTAAGTATTTTTAGATTGCAAACTGCCAACCAATCGCAGCACTGCAACTGATGTTCAAACCGTTATACGTTCGGAAATTAAACTCAAGCGTCTTTTTTCAACGTCCAGTGTAACTACACACAGTCTTCAAGTATATATACATTCATTATCGAAAATATGTGTTCGTAGAATATTGCAGCCCTGGTTCACACCGTTTTAGTTTCAGGGTAAATCTACGTCGGATTCTGGGCAGCTCTTCTCGGCCTAAGTAAATTTATGTTTATGCTGTCCAAAAGTTCTCGGAAGCGTAAATGTACGTTTTTTTACTTAGGTGTCTGAAAACGGTCTAGAAATGTAGTCCTACACAGAGTTTCAATATTGTTAGGTCTTTCAATGAGAAGCAAAACTCAGTGGTTCACAGGCTATTTAAAAGGATTTTTTTGGGTTGGTCCACCTAGGCGGGACCAGGNTCCTGTAGCAATGACNGTGATTTTTTTGTGCAGTGTAAGTGCTTTGACATATATCAGTATATATATATACTGCTAAANGTTAGGAAACATAAAATAATGTATGCGAAACGTTTATATAAGTNTATTTAGGCATGGTGATAAAGTTTAATTGTTAATGCCANTTTTAACTGCCTTTTTTGTCTCAAGAAAAGTGAAACGTTTGCAAAAACGTGGCTCCAGTAGGCCCAGGCTTGTTGCAGTTGTAAAATGTATTGGGAATGATTTGATATGTTGGCAAGTGGTTAGTGTAAAGGCAACAAAACGTTTGCCATGTTTGCCGTTTCAGCCTAAAGCTGGAAAACGCCTTACAGTATCTACATTAAACCTTCTGAAATTTAAATTTCCCACCAAAACCACCTGGCTACCGTGGATATCGGCGCCGGTAAACCACCAGGTAAAACAAACACAAACAAGCCATTTTTGAATATGTGCGTTTCGAGGTAAACGACAAACCGTTCAGGTGCAGCACAATATTAATAAAGTGTTAAAAATAAGCAATATTTGAGAGAAATGAAAGTCTGCGTGTGCTAATTTACTTTCTGTGTGTGCTAATTTGTTATCTACGTCTGGTAAATCACTATCAACCTGTGCTAACGTATTATCAACATGTGCTAATTCAATACTAACTTTTTATTTTCAAGTGTGCTGACAACGTTTTTTTGGGGAAAGTAAGTAAAATTGGAGTTCCACATTCTGCGGGAAGTTACTAACGTTAATCGTTACCTTTGAATGGAGGGCTCCTTCCAGAAAACAGGCAGCACCACACCATTTTTCCCATTTGGTGATGGTCATGTTCAGGATTTTTATTCACCATGTGAATTGGTCAAAAACATCATAATTTGTTAAATTTGTAAACAACCTAAGACATGAAATTTTTCTGCATAGTGTTTGAATTGAGGAAACACATTCTGAACAAATGTTTCTCACCAGATATCTAGTTCAAATACATAAATCTTTATGAAAACATTTCAATTTGTTTTGTAAACTACTTACCTGATTTTGGCCATGGATAAGGACTGTCAAACTCATCACCAAATCTTTCGATAACTTTTGGTGTTATCTCATTTGCTTATAGTCCATCGCCGTTGTCGATGAAAGATTTTCTTGCGTAAATCTTTGTCTAAGAGTATATTCCACTCATAATATCCATCATAAGGTAGACGCTAATTGATAACTTGGTAGTAGCTTTAATTATCCATCAAAACGAGCAACTCCAAATAAAGAAAACCTGCCGAATACATACTAATCGTTTGTGTAGTTAGCAATGGCTTTTTTCCACCTTTCAACCGTTTGCACAAAATACATTAGGATTCGTTGCAATACCTTAGTTAATTTTGTGAAATTCCTACAATATAATAAAGTTTATGTCGTCCATGAAAAATAAAAACTTTGAGGAGCTTCACCTAATTCAAGAAATATATTTTATCACCAGAAGCGTCAGCTGAAAGCTCTGCGTTGATGCAGTTTTCGAGGAATCAGACCACAGGGTTCTGCGTTCATAGCTTTGGGTTGATTCAGAATTGCACATGTGCGCATTCAATTAATCACTCTCCACAAAAGTGAAATAGCTGAATCAATCAGCGAATTCTTACGAAACTCTAACAAACCATCTTCATTCCTAAAATATGCGGGCAACAAGTGGGGTGAGACGCTGAACGGGGGAGGGAGAAAAGATGTTGAACGCAAGGAGAGAGAAAGCGAGTAAGCTCAAAGCTCATTCGTTCATTCAATGGTTCATTCNTTTTTGTGTCCGCTTTTCTTCTCAGAAGGGTGGCGGGGCACTAGCTCTAAAAGGAATCGAGACTTCACTGTCAACAGCAATATCAGATAGTTCTGCTGGCTCCACACTTAGATGGGACCAAGCAAGGTAGAAGATTTAGTAACTCCATCAAGCCCTTCGACGACCACTGGGCTGCTTTCCCGTGGGTGTAGCCAGCAGGAATTGCTTCACTAATCTTGTCTCGGAATTCTGAGCACATGGTAGCTGGGCGTGCTTTTGATTCGGACAAGTGTTTTCACATTCAGGGCTTTACGAATTTTGCAGCCGCGCACTTTGTCGCAAAGTCTCACACCGTCAACTCTTCGCAACACTCCCATTTCTGCCGCTTGAACTTGAGATAGTATTCTTACAGTCATTACCCAGGATTCATAAACATAGGTGAGGATCGGAACAAGGACCGATTCAAAAACTGACAGCTTTGCGGTGTTTGAGAGCTGCTGTTGTGAGACCACAGAGCGATGAAGCTCACGCAGAACTGCGTTTGCATTACCAATGCGAATATCAACCTCCCTGTCCCGCCCACCGTCACTCGAGAATGCCACCCCCAAAATACTTGAAATAATCCACTACCTGTAGTGCATTGCTGCTTACTTGCATTATGGTTTTAACAAGCAAGTTGCAAGGATTAGCACAAAACTTATCGCTTTTAGCCGTGACACATTAGTAAAAAATCTTGAAATTTACACCAAAAGTAATGTTCACGTGTTGCTTTCACAAAGTGATCGCAAAATGGCTTCGCCAAACATGAGAAACATGTTACGCGAACATTCAACAGCAACACAAAATCGTGAGAATGCCAAACTATTTCATGCAGCTAACTGTTGCTTATCAACATAGATGAAAAAATTAATATTGGCTAAATTTTCAGATGAACATTGCAAAAAGGTTGTGGATTAAAGAAAAACACGGAGCATAGAGTCGTGACCAATAACCCAAAACTATAAAGGCACACCTCTTCGAACCTTTTGTATATTCTGTGTTCCACAGGACATGAAAATGTAAGCACGACACAAGTTAGTTCGCTCTTTTTGCATTGTTTTTAGAACGTATTCCAGCGGTAGGCATGTGAATACTTGAACTTTTATCCCAAACTTTAACCTGACTTTTGACCGACAGAGCGTAATTATGTCTTGATGGTTGTGATCTGAAGAAAATACACACCCTTACTTGATTCTATTTTGTTCCAAGACCTTTCCTATGATAATTACAAATTGAGCATTTTCCTTCAATGACCTGCTTGTTATTTAAGGGCAAGACCTCCAAAATATTTTGTTTGTGAGATGAGGGCGTTACAGATTTTTAAAGTTTGTTATCAAATCAGAATTTTTTGGAAAATATAATTGTATTCACGCAATTGTTTGTTCGGTGCACACCTACCTCTACTCCAGATTTTGTGGAGGATTCTACGTAGGTATTATCGCAAACAGAGAACGCCAACAAATAGGTGGACGTGATCGTAGAGGTGTTGAATATTGACGCGCTCCATACAGCGCCACTGATTTCAGTTTCCTGCAAACAAAGGGTGGTTGGACCGAAAAAGATAAATCACAAATTGATTACCTTGTCATGCGCTCCGCGTGACGGTAAACAAACCTATCATTCTAGAGTTACTAGTTTTACAACAGCAAGACATTCACGGCTGTAACCAGTTTTTTTTGTGGCAATCCGGCTATGCACACCTATAAGCAGGATGAAAAGAATTATTGCGACCGTCATTATGAACTAAATCTCTAGTAGCTGGTCAATAACAGTTGTAGAAAAAAGTGTTGATTTAGCTTGTGGTGCAATAGCAATAACAACTTTTCTGACAATTTTTATCAAACAGAACTATTTTCAATTAATGAAAATGTCACTGAAAACTCACTTTTTGAAATAATGTTTCGTTGCTACTGAAGACGCGAACAATCTGCGTAAGCCATCTACCAGTTACAACAGATTTTGTTAAGATTGTACTATGAGCAAATGAACTGGGCACAGTCAACGCTTAGAATGAAAAATCAACATAGTGTTCTCGAAGCAAAAGTGGTTTCCATCAAGCATATTTCACCTGGTAGGAAATGACAGGCATGTTCGACCGTGCAAAGTATCCCTGATCATTCCTGTGTCGGAGAATAACATCAAATGTCGCTTTCAAACCAGGTTCGTCGAAACAAGGAAAAGCTCTTCGGGCCCCGGAAACCTCCATCTGCGACACTGCTATGACTCTGAAAAGCAAAATGTGAAAAGTGTGTTTTCACCTGTTGACAGGCTGGGCAAAGTCTTAACAAAACCTAAAGCTTCAAACTCCCTTGAAATAAATCAAAACGTGACTCGAAGTGTTTCGACTTGAGTTCTACAAAAGAGTGCCACGCCTGACGTTTCACAACGAAAGCGCTCACAAATGGAAAATGTTTTCAGACCTACTGTATGTATATTTGTTATCAGAGACAGCTACAACTCGCATTAAAATAAACTGGTATATATATATATTATCAAAGAAGAGGAAGCGATGGATAGGGAGGTACAGCAGAACTCGGAAAAACAAATTGATCATTTTAGCCGCGGATTGGATGAACGGACGATTGGATATCGTCATCAATTTTGAACCACTGACCACACAGCTGCGCAGAGTGACTGTAACAAGAAAACGCATGTGGTGGGGGTGAAAGAGCGCGAATTTTAAGGATGTGATCATGGATACCTTGGACTATTGTTTCACAGCAAAAGATTTTCAAATATGACGCCAAAGTTGTATCTTGTCAGTACTCGTGATAGTTAGGAGAATGTCATGCAGTACCTTGCTAAGTTTGTAATTTACAAACTCTTCATCAATATGTGTGCTTGAAAAGAAACCATTTGAGTGCGTCCTTTCTGGTAGCATAAAATGCATAAAAATTATTTCGTTTCAAATTTGTTTCTTTACGAACCACAAAAACCTAGACAGGTTTTCACACGCGAACATCACAAATCTCACCCTTCAAACGCATGACTTTTATGCTTGACAGTAGAAAACCTTCCGAGCGCCACNGGGCCATTTGAAGGTGCAGATTATCTCACATTTAACACTAGGTTTACCCTCATTTTTCTTCAGCGTTGCTNAACGTGGTTTCGAAAACGACACCGGAGTATTCATAGCCGCGTAAATGGTAAACAATGCAAAATTTACTAAATTTTACAAATATCTATCCACACTAGCTATGTTTTTATATTATTGGAGTTGAAGAAAAACGCATTGCAGTGCAATTCTTTGAATGATCGAACGTATATGACTATCTCCTGCAGCTAATCAACTAGTTGAATCTAGCTAGTTAGATGCTGCGAGGCCGAAGCCACTTTTTGCAAAACTGCAATGCAATAGTGAAAACAGTCTTGGCACAGTAACATAAATCACAGAAATACCATTAACATGAAACACATTTACTGAAATTTGGAAACAAATCTGGAAACTTTTCGCCATTTTCCATACCTAAGACCTTCAATCACCTTTTTTATTTTACGTAGGCTAAGTTATTTTTGAAATGCCAGCAGAACATGTGCCACAAGTTGATTTTTTGCAAGTGATGCACACACACTTTGTTGCAATTTGTTCCAGTACATTTTCTACTTTTTCGAGGGGATCTAAGTTAACGGAAGAGGATTGGCCACAACTTTTCAAATTAAACCTTTTTCATGTGCAAGTCTTCTATCGGTTGAAGAACGACTTTCCAAGCAGACAAATTCGTTCTTCCGGCGATTATTTTCATTATTTAGCCGACGTTTTGCTTACCTATTGCAGTAGGCTTCCTCAGGGCAGTGCTTTCACCCACATACTGTAACACGCATTGTTTCAATAACAAAAACAATGAGCAGTGTGATGTACGAGCAAAACCAATCATCACACTACAGGAAATCAGTGACCGTATGCAACAGTTAACGTGGAAGTTTTAAGAAAGAAATGTGAAATGAAAACATATCACGTTTAAAATCATTAAAAATAAATGTTGGTTTGCCAAGTAAATCGTGGCTACTAAGAAATGGCAGAATTCTCATAATCTCACTCGAGGATTATCCTTCTTGTCCTTCGAAATTATTTCATGTTGTTTCAAAATTTGTGAAATGAAAATGTCATGAGATTTTGTAGATCGAAATTGACTTTGTAATTAACGTACCTTTTTTCTCCTTTTTCATTCATATATTCACTCTTGTAGAGGCCATACATGTCATCCCCTAATATTCCCTGGAAGCTGTTCGCAGTGAAGTTGTACATTTTTCCTTCTTGACATGGAGCCTCGGTTTACAGTACCAGGTACTCATTGGGAAGGTAAAAAAAACTTTTGATGATCTTTTGCTCTACTCCGTCATTTTCGAAAATAGTAAAGCCATTGTCCGTATAGTTCAGCTCTCTAAAAAAAATATGTTTCATAGCATATGAAAATGAAACATATTGCAACGTTGAAACATTCACACTGCACCATAAAAATTTTATCCAAACTTTTTCGCTTTATTGCATATCCTGGAAACCAAAACGTTCAGATAAAATCTTGTTGCAATCGCGTCATAACAACGTAAAAAAGTGCGCGGCATCATTTTTTGCTGCAACTGATCTCCGAAGATTGATAGCAGATTACAAGTTAAACAATTCGAAAGGTTCTCATTAGAATTTTTAGAAAAGTATCGGTTCACACCAAAGCGAACATAGCTGTGCACACCATGGATCAGATTGAACGCTTAGAGCATGTGAGAAATGTGTTTGAGGTGCTAAGGTGAAGACTTCAGTCTATTTTCTTATTACCGAGCCATTGACAAATATTTACATCAGTGACATGTTTGGCACATAAATGCTTGATAAGTTGCTAATACAAGCAAACACACTTCGTGGTTTCCTACAGGTCCAGGAACTTACACGAGTAAAATCCGTATCTTTTGATGCAGAGGCAATGGTTTCAACATAATTTGGAGGTAAGTAAAAGCGTAATGTAGCTGACGTTGACGAAGCTACAAGGCATTTTAGTCAAAGTTCAGGAAAATACGATGTGTACCACCTTCACATATCGCCTGACTGACCGCAGATATACCACTGAAACTCATGAAAAGAAATCTGTAACATCTGCATCAAAAATACGTTTCTGTGTACCTTACAAGCTGGCCCATTTTACATGTTTTGCTTTATATTTTATGTCTTATGTCCAGAGTCCAAGAAATGCTTTTCATCAAGCAATGGAAGCACTGAAAGCTTAAGACTAAGTTTGAAACAAACTGTTTTTGTGCAGAAGTGCAACAAATTTATTTTCGAAGGAGACTAAAGTCCTGAACCAATAGCTGAAATATTTGATTTTCAAAAATCAACAATACTTGAGGCAGCTATAGGATTTCTTCTTTGTTTTCAAATAATTTTGTTAATTCACTGTGACATTTCTTTTACCAATCAAACGATAGGTATCAAGGTAATCAGACATACACTGCATGGAATAAAATAATCTAATTTGAATTTCATCTTGCAAAAGTGACCTCAATGAAACAGATAGATGCCATGAACAACACACCTGCTCCCTGCATGAGAAACCTTATTTTCTGTATTGGGATGTTGCTTCTGTTGTGGCTGATCTTACTTACACTGAATGCAAAATGACGTAATCAGTAGAGACACTGCAAAGGTATCGAACTGATGATGAGCCATAAAACAGGTAGGCGTTTTATTCGTTGTTGAAGTCGAAGTCAGGCCGAAGGTCAATCACATAATGCTCCGGTATCAGAGATGCTGGCAAACGGCTGTTTGCCCAAATTCCCTCATCCTGAAATGTATTTGTGAGTAGTCGCCATGACCTTCCTCGATACTACGCATTTGAAAAATGGGTTCGCAGAACATGCGCGCAACGGCAATTTCAAATACATTCTGAGCACAAACACTAGGAAGATACGTGAAACAAATTTTGATAAATTCGTAAAAGTCATTTTCGTTTACTTGTACAGCACACTTTGTGCAACGTAGATCGCTTTGCACTTCTGCTAGGTGCTATGAATTGAGGTTTTTCAATGTTTTCCAGCAATGTCCATACGCGATCACATTGGTCAAATGGAGAACATATAGGTAACGTGGAATAGATATCACAGTCAAGTATTTCATGTATACAGCTGTCAGGGTCACCTAACTGCATACGTCGTTCATGCCTTATCCAGCAAAGATGTAAGACTTGGAAAATCAGCAACAATTTTTGGTAACAAAATCTTACGCTGACGATTATGAAAAGACATCTTGGATCAAACACGAATACTCTGCTGTATTGCAGGGGTGTAGCGGAGTGGGAAAGCGTGGGAACGGCGTTCCCACACCTTTTTCATGACTTCATTAAAACTGCTTTAAATGAGTTTCAATCTTTTTTTGAAATAGCTGGTTTGCTGGGTGCATTCCCACATCTCTTTCGTTAGCACTACATCCCTGCTGTATTATATCCTGATATACACTTATTCACAAAATATTCAACGAAATACTGCAAGGCTACAGCTCCATGAAAAATGTAAATAATGCCAAGGTTTTTACACAACTGTTGGAGCAAACTTAACGAACAGCGTTTTGTTATTCAAACCTGCGCACTTTGTGGTTGCCCTGGAAAGCACAACAAATCCACAGTATCACGAAGGGTCTTTTTAAGATTTTGACCTTGCTGGCCGCAAAGACATTTGAGAGACCGCAACTATTATAACTGAATATCGTGGAGGTCGTAGAGCAAGATTTTAGTGTATTTTGTTGCTGGTAGTAAAACGAGTTTCTACTGTATTTTGAGAAAGCGTTGGAAAATTTTGATCACCGTTTCGGTCTCTCAAAGCACCCTGGAAAAGCACGTGGTACTACCACGTGTTTTCGCATAGAAAGACAAAAAGCAAAACTTTCCACTGAACCCAAAATTAACATGCGTAAACTATGGTGTTTGTGCAGCGATGTGTGTGATTTGTCATGAACAATATATCGGTCAACACTGCCAATGCATTTTACACGAGTCGCAATAACTGAAACAATCCTGATTGTGGAGATTACAAGGACCAAATGCCTTTGTCGCGACATATTTATGGAGCCATGGCATAATTAATAAAGCACCTTTGCATGATACAAGCACAGTTACATTTTTTGAACAAACCGGCTTTCACTCCAGGGATACCAGTTACGATAAATGATTGCACAAACTTGACGCAAAATTTAGAATTCAAAGCATGATTCTTCCCGTGTAGATTAACTCTTGCACGCTTTTGCGTTGCTTCTTCAACGTGGTTTTACCTAGCCAATCTTCCAGTCAGCTATTCATGCCGAAAGTCTTGTCAAACCTGTCAGCACTTACTTTCAAAATGCTCAGTAGGATTTGGTTGCACACCTCTCGTAAGCAATCCGTTTTACACATTGTATCAGCGCGTTGTGAGTCATAACAAGGCCCCAGTCTCTCTAGCCTTAGTCATACCGACCAGTGGCGGATCCAAACCAGTCGTTTGGGAGACAGTCAAATAAGCTGGCGCCAAAAAGCCTTCACTTGTTAAAACACCCTAGCTTCTCTGTGACAAACAATCGTTGGGCATCACACAAAAATGGTTACCTTTTCGCGGCCAAGAAAAGGGCTATTTTGTTGGTCGAATTATGCGATCTTTCAGGGAATCACCACAGTTAAAAATCACCATATAGCATTGATTCGCAAAAAGTTTGAAGCGGGCCCAAAAAGATAGGTCCCATTTTTCACAAGCTACACATAACTGAGAGCGGTGTGGTTGTCACAAACAGTCTGTTATATCAACAGTGTTTGAAAGATACACACTAAACCAGTGGCCTCCAACCCTTTTGTAACCGCGGACCAGTTAACACTTGACAGTTTTGCTGCGGCCCAGGAGTACTTTCGCAACAGTGTTTCCAGGGGAAGATTCGACCAATAACATGCCCAGAAAGCGAGTGGTATCAACACCACTGTACATTTTGTAACTTCGCGGCCCGGGAGTTGAGGACCACTGCCCTAAAGCACGTTGCGCGCTAGCGTTTAACACTACTTTGGATATCCGCATATCAGAAAAAACAATGTCTGAAATGTATTCCAAACTGCTTCGAAGTAGAATGGTTCTTCTTGCACTATGAAGTGACAACTCAATTTCCAAGCTGGGAGCCGAATAAATGGCGAAATGACGATCACATTTCCCAGATGAAGCTTGTGTGGTTGAATGCACATGTTTTAAATGGAGAGTCGAACCCAAGATCCTCGGCGTAACAACAATAGAGTTTCCCACTCGACTGCGTACACTCCACTGTTATTGCTACGAATTCAATGTTATATGTGTCGAATTACCAACCACGCCACGCAAGGAAGGCATATTTAGTGCTGAAGAGACAATTCAAAACAAAAAAATGGAAGGCATTTCCTCAGACATTACTCCCATTTTAGGTAGCTCTGCTGGCTATCGTGATAAACGATCTCATATTTGCACGATAGGTTCACCCTGGGCCTGAAAGCGTATTGCCCTCAAATACATGTAAAGCCATTAATACAAGTAGGATTTCAATAAAGTTTTTAATACAGTTTCGTATGTTTGGATATTGGACTGCTGATGTGAAGAAAAACATCAATCTCACTAGTCCAGATTATAAAGAAAAGGTGTGACACTGTTCAAAGAAGTAGGGGCAGTCGGGATGACACCATCAAATCCACAGTGAATACCTCCAAACTCAAGCTCTAGTCTCCCTGATAAAGTCAATTTCCAATTTTTTGTATACTACTAGGAAACTCCAAATAAGCTTAAGCCACGTCCAATGCTGTTGATCCGGCGATGGATCTGTTTCTATCCAAGTCCGCAAACACATGTGAGTATCGGTCTATAAACAAATTAAAACCATGAATCTCAGCCAGGTACCAGTGAAAAATTTAGATTTGCATCGTTTTTCTGCTTTTCTGATCAAATTTATGTGATTTACGCTGAATAATTTTGCCAATAAGCTATGCATTTTGCTGTCGGTTGCAGATTTCGCTAAACATGCCAAATTTGTCTTTTCGTGGACGGTGTGAGTTGTCTACGGGTTTGCACTTGCAACAAAAGGAAAAATAAAACACATGGCTATCAGTCACTGTCACCAGGCGCGTAACCATGGGGGCAAAAGGCAACGCAGAAGCCGGAGCTGGAAAAGCGAACAGAAGCTGGAGCTGGAGCCATGCTATAAAAAGAGGGCGCTGGAGCGGGAGCCATGTTGTTCATGAAAAGAAGAGCTCCGGAGCTGGGGCAGTGTCATTTTTACGACGGCTCCATATATGTACAATACATACAGTATATCACATACAATTTTACTTGATGTGTTATCAGTGCCCACATGCAGCGATACTTCCGCCCAGTGACGTAACAAGGGCGGGCCCCGGGCGGCACTTTCTGGGGAACGGCACTGTACTGATTAAAAATACATTTTTGAAAGGAGTTTAAAAGTTCTAACTCTTCTTCATTGTTTTTAAATTAAATTTCAAACGTTTTAAAAGTTCTGCCTTTTTTCAGTTTTTGTATTTAGAAGCCCTAGATTGGTAGGTGGCCAAAAAAACACGACATGTGACTGTGGAGTGAGTAAATGGATGAAATATTAAATAAAAAGTCAAGGTTAAACTCAATGTGCTAAAGAGCTTCAGTGTTTGACGACTTGAAATAAGGGCTTTCTTAACACACCGACTTGGGGGCAATTGTGCCACAGTCCCTACACCTTCTTCTCCAGACAAAGCCATTTCCGCCATGCCAGTCAAACATCTTTTGAACAAAGGAAAGAGATTACATTCGGCAGCAGACAAGCCAACAATAGGGCACCGGTAGTTCTCAATTTATATTGCCCCTCCTCTCAAATTCTGATTAATAAGTGTTTGGTTCATGGTTGCAACTCTGGATATAACAAGAAACATCAACAAGTGCTTGGGTTTTCTTTTCTTTTCAACAAATCTGATTTATTAACAAAGTGGATCAAGCGTGACAACCGATCTGAATGGAAGCCAATCAAAAATTCCATAGTATGCATGAAACATTTTAAGGATGATTTTATTAAAAAATGGTAAAAGAATGAAATAAAGAAGGAAATGCAACCAGTTCAACAACTCACCCAGAAAAAGCATTAAGACAACCTTCAGCATTGGCTACTGCTAGCTTGTCAAGAAAGACTCTTAGCAGAGAATTTATCAGACTGATAAAAATGAACGTTTTGAAGTTGGGATTTAATCAAGTCATTTCATGATTTGAGCTTTTTGAACTCACCGTCTGACTGCTTGTGAGCAAGAAAACAAGTGGATGGATAATATTTTGCAATGTTGTTTCTAATGAAGAGACAGGATTTTCGTCAATACAAAAAGCCATAAAAGTCGATGAACATTTGCATGTACCACTTCAGTTTTGCTGTTATGCAGTTACCTAGTCCCACGTTCAATCTTTCATCATGTTTTTTCATGTTAGAAGTGCAAAATTAACGCAGTACAGCATGTGAGAAATTGTTTTTTTTTTCATTAAGAAGTGTACGCCTGACTAAAACAAAGGAGTTTTATGAACACTGCAGTCAGCTGTTTAAAATATTGTGAAGCTAAATGAATTATACTGACATTTCGGATTAACTTAAAGCAAATCTGGGCACACTGGTAGCAAAACGTTTGCACTATTCCACAGAGGTGTGTTGCATTTTGCTTGATGAAGGTTGTTTGCAAAAGTGTCTGTATTTGACTTAGAAATTGCTCATAAAGTAGTTAGATATATATAAATAGCATGGTTTAAATTTTCCGGAAACTTTACACATTCTATTTTTCGATTATTTTTCAGACTATGCATGATTAAACAAAAGCATGGCAAAGCTTCATAAAAAGTCCCATAAACTGCTAGTACCATTACAACTGCTGTTACGGTCATGAAACAAATGTATGTGATCTAGTTTACCTGCATTTTGAAACAAACCAAATCGGTCTGTTGATGATGGCCTGCAAAATGTGACATATCCGGCCGTATCTTATGTAGGCCGTGGGTGACCAATGACCCTCTTTGCTGTCATCTTCGAAAAATGGTTCGTGGTAACATTACAAAAATACGAATTGCGTGTATGCAAAGTTTGCTTCTTTTCTTTCGTGACTGCAGTGCCAAAATCTTTCAAGGAAGCGTTCGTAAACAAACAAATTATAATGAAAACTTGGGTTATTCATGCATTGACGAGAAACACCTGATTACTTTTGATCTGACTTTTCCCCATAAAATAAACTCGGAGCCAGTCTTGATGAAAAGCTAATGAATCAATAGTACAATATAGCAGGCTCACAGCAGAAAACCTGCAACTTTCACATCACTAATGTTCGGACCATAGCAACTTCCTGTGAAAATATAGCACTGATGCCTAAAAAATCAATCGAGGTTCGTTGAAAACAGCCCAATCAGATTACATCATTAAATTGAATTGCATTGCAACTTCCAAAAGCTCTGTCATAGCTTATCTATACCTTTCTCTAGGCTGAAGTAAAAAGATTTCTTGCAACTATCGTGATAATTTGTGTACAACAATACAAGTAGAATCAACAATGTATTAGAAATGGTGCCGATTTTTAGCAGTAGGCGCAAGAAGAAAACAAACAAAATCATGAATAAAGACATTAGAAAACATGCATCCAAACATTGTTAACTGCAAAGCATGACATTCGTTTGAACAACAAGAAAAACTGAAACGTGCAGCTCAAGATTCGAACAATTCTTAAGACGTTATCGGGAAGATGAGATTATCAACTGCAAATTTAACTTTTGCAACGAAATAAAATTAAAGTTTTCTTTATCCCTATAGAGGCACTGAAAATTTTTTCTGAAAGCAAAAGGTGGAAGAAACTGTATTTTAGCAGTCATAAGTGACCGTTACGCGACAACTTATTTTTTTCAAATTTTTTCAAGATATTTTTTGTATTTTCTCTCAAACCCATTGTGAATATCATCCGGTTCAATGGCTTTGTATCGACGTGCTCTGGGTGTTGGTATGTTCAGCTTGGCTTTGCTTCCCAACCAATCAGCGATGCCTTGTTCGTGTTTCATTCTCCATTCCATGTTAGATTCCACCGTGCCAATATACCCGTTAATGCTGGCGATCCACATGTTGCTCAAATCCAAGCTTTTGAATGCTTCAAGCTGCAAAACGTAATCGTGGTTGTTTTTTCAAAATAAATTATTTTTGAAGTTCCAATAGGTTTCAAAATACGTTTCTCGAGTGTAAATTAATTTCTGAAGCTTCAACCAGGACGAAATAAACTTTGGAATCTCTGAGGCGTAGGTTTCAATTATTTTTAAAGTAGCAATTTCAAAAGAAACGTTTGAAGTGTTAACATTAAGTGTTTGTTCTCAAACATTTCTTTAAAGTTGAAATAAAAACATTGCACTTATCCAACAACGCTGTTTGCTTCACAAACTGCATCTTACCAGTTCGATATCGTAATCCGTGGACATTCTTCTAACGGCATAAGAGAAAAGGTTGCTCAGCGCATTCGATCCTCCATTTCTAAAATGTTTGATAAAAGGATTCGTCGCTACTACGTTTTCCACAAAAACAACTATTGTAGTACAGTAAAACTTGTTTAATTCGTCATCGTCTAGTTCGTCAATTCGCTTAATTTGTCACGTTTTCGTCGGTCCCGGCAGAATTCCTAGCTGTTGTGTACATTTCTGTTCGTCAATTTGCTCAATTCGTCACCTCTTTCTATCCCTCAGAAGCGTTTTGTTCGGTTAATACGTCATTTGCAGTTTCGCGTTTGATGTCTAAGAAGCTAGTGCGTGTGGGAATTGAAACAAAGTAAGGATCTTTATCTGAAAATTGTTGCACCTCACAATTTGTTTATCGAATTTATACACGAGGTGCGAAGCGCGACCCGACTCCCCATTGAGAGAACGTGGGAAGTCTTTGCAGTTTGTTAAAATTTAAAAGGTGTTAGGTCAAATGGAGGAGTCCAGATAGAGAGTAGAGGAATAAATTGTTGTATTCAACCATAACGTCATAAACTTGTATTTCACTGCAAATAAGAGCACTATGTATACGAGTTATTATAATAAAGTATACGAGCTGCTATGATAGAGTTTTCACCTGTTTGCATAATTCGTCACTTTTTTCTAATCCCCTAGAGGTGATGAATTAGGCAAATTCTACTGTACTAGTTTCACGTACTTCAGCAGCTGATCGTGAACGGCAGTTTGTATAAAAATGAGAAAACTTGCTTCATTCTTCTCTGAAACTTCAACGTTTGAATGTCGGAGGAAGGATTTTAAAATTTATTTGCATTTTTTATATGTCAACCACCTGCTGTTCGTGCGACGATTATTCCAATTTTGTCAATATCACGTTGACGTCGCCACTGCTTTTATTGTTTCAAAATCTTTTTGAAAAAACATGCATGCTAGTTTTTCCATTGTGTAAAATTTTTCGCATTGTAAAGTGCACCTGACTTTTGTTCAACGTCTTCATATGTTTCCTTAGCCCAGCGTGGTCCAACTACTTTTAACCTACGGGCCATTTAACAAAAACGTGACAACTCGCGGGCCACTTCCAATAAAATGATGTATGAAACAACAGATTCACAACATTTGAAACTAAAAGAAGCGAAGATAAGTGAGTACGTCACTGAAATTATTAAACAAAAGCAAATAGCAATTTGTGGCAAATCTCTATCAGTGGGATGTCTGTGGCGCTTAATACTCTGGCACTATCATTGCTTTATCAGTACCAATGTTAGTGGTAGCAAGTCAGATGCTATCGTCCAGTGTTTTGTCTGTCTTCGATTTCTGTTTTTAGATTTGACTTCCTTCGTAGAAAATGTACTCTCACACAAGTATACGTTCCCAAACATTGAGTGCGTTTTAGTGCGAAATTTTTCAGTTTGAGAAATCATTCTTCACTGACTAACTTCCAGAAGCTCTCTGCAGTCTCTAATACGGTTAGTATTGCACATTTTTGTTAAAAAATGTTGTGCTTGTTCTAATTAGAATTACCTATTGCCGGGATGGGCAATTAAATTAGCTTAGGGGCCACTTTGAGAAGGCCGCGTTTAGCGGACAGATAGACAGATTTATTTGGCGGCACTGAGTTCATTGCGCCGGATGTACTCTTCAAGACAACGAACGCCAGGGCACCGAAAAAACACAGAGGTTATCTAGCCAGGTGCCCAGCGGAGGGCGAGCGTGGGCCGTACCTTCTATTTGATCGTAAAATAAATGAATAAAGCAAAATGGTGCACAGAAAAGGTATTGTTCTTGTGCAAATGCAATTCAAATCCAGTGCAAGTAATTCAATGAGACAAATGTAACCTCAGACGCTTTTCAACAAATTGCAGATTTGAATATTATTCTGAATGCTTCCGCGGGCCACATGTGGCTGCGAGCCTGTAGTTGGACCGCACTGCCTTAGCCTGTGTATTTCTGTATCAAATATTAGTTTCCAGCGGCATGTTAAACACTTTTAGTAAAGTGCATTATTAATTGTATGAGCGAATGATGTAAAAATCCCGTACATGTCACTGATCTTGTCCCAGTTGTTGTAAGCAAAAGCCAGAGCGACGTATTTTCCATACTCGTGCCGCGCGACATACGAAAACACTCTTGACAACTCTGAGC